>Ga0265309_10000539_pt1 | contig 15334 bp, 8 predicted proteins | sample Helome_FD_192492 | JGI IMG/M metagenome (GOLD analysis project Ga0265309, IMG submission 192492) | Marine sediment microbial communities from subtidal zone of North Sea - Hel_20160524 (Illumina Assembly) | ecosystem: Environmental > Aquatic > Marine > Subtidal zone > Sediment ...
GTCTGTAATTTATACTATTCGCTTCCTGAAATGGTTTTATATATGCATTCTCCAAATTGGCATCAGCTTGTTCAGCATTGGCAAGAGAAGTAAAATAAGTGTAATTGTCTGATGTTGTATATTTTGCGCTTATATTACCCCATACCTGTGATTCCAGGTTAAATTGCAGACTGCTCAAACGTTCTTTTTCAAAACTTTGGGCATTGTACCAATTGAAATTTTCATAATCAGACTGATACAATAAGAAATTAAAATCTGGTAATCTGGATGAAGAATGTAAGCTGGCACTAATTTTATTCTTTTCATTAATTTGGAAACTGGCAGATACATCAATAATATTACCCGTTAATTCTCCAGAGATATTGTAAGCGATACCGCCTTGTAGCATAAAACCTCCTATCTGCTTTTTGTATTTTGCGCCTATAGCTATTTCATCTCCCTTTAGCTGATTTGGTATAGCGCCTTCATCTGTGGTAATTGTGCTATTGAAAAAATAATTGTAGTTATACAAACTAACAGATCCTTTTAAAACTCCCAGGGTACTGTTAGAAAACTCTACATTAATTTCATTATACATGGCCTTTAGGTTAGCTTTATCGCTTATGGGACTCACTAAAGCATCTCCAAAAAATTCGTTTTCACTATCCTGTTGAAATTCGTAATTCTTGGTTTCGTAAGTAAAGGTGTGTCCAAATCCCAGGTAATTAGATTTGGAACTAACCGAATCAGTTTGGTTTTTATTAATTCTATATTGGTGTTCGAGAAAATATCTTTTGCCAATTAGTGTATTCTGCGCATCTGTAAAAAAAACATCTATTCTGGAACGGTCCTTAAAATCAGGGTCTTCGGATTCAAACTGTAGTTCTTTATTAGAAATTCCGCCATTTTCTTCTCCTTCAATTTCCTGAGACGTCCAGTGTGCTCTTAATCTGTACCGGCCGTTCTTTGTCACATAATTGGCGGTAGATCTAAAATTTCCAGATTTGACCTGGCTCCACTGGTATTTCCCTAAAGACCTAAACCCTTTATATGCCATTGAGAAGTTAAATCGGCGAGATGTGTTAAAGGTCAGTAACGCATCTAACAACTGCCCCTGTTCAAAAGTGGTCTTAAAAAAAAGATCCGTCATAGGTGTAGCCACGTTATAGTAGGATATATCCTCCACCTCCATATAATTAAAATGTCTTGCTTTAGAACCAATAGATGGGTAAAGGGAATTGCGATCTAAATTGAGGCCAAGGTGATTATAAGGCTGACCTACATTGGCAAAAGGCATTAATTCAAAATCATCCCGACGTAAATAATTGTATTTGTATTCTTTTTGTATACTAAGAGTAGTATCTAAATATGTGGAGTCTTTTGAGTAAGAAACAATTTTATAATCTCTGATCGTAATTCCTGAACTATCTTTTTGTTTACCTTGTTTGCCTTGTTTCCTTTTTTTGCCTTGTTTGCCCCTCTTATCTCTCTCAATTTTGTACAAGGCAGGATCTTTCAATTTGGAAGGTGCTATTGAATCATTCTGGGAAAAAAGTGAATGGCTCGTAAAAACCAAAAACAACAAAAGGAGATATCTCATTGAAAGACTTTGGTTACAATTTTTGATATGATTGATTCTTATCCGAATGCTTAGAATAATAATGTAACAACTATTAAATGGATTATTCTGCCTATGGCAAATGATTATTGTTAGATGTCTTCAGCAAAGTTAATTTTTTTGTTCCTAATGAAATGTGAAAGTTTTATTTTGATTACACTTGTCAAAAAAACAATAGCCTTCAAATAATAGATATATTAAAGCACAAATTAGTGCCTTTCATCAGAAAAAATTGAATATTCCTTGTTTTTTCAGGATATTTATAAAAAATGTATATGTTAAGAAACTTAACTTTACTCTGTTTGCTGGCAGGTTTTTTTTCTAATGCCCAATACAATGAAGGGGCACCCTGGATGAAAGACTTAATAAACAAGAAGTCATCTGTGGCCAAAACCACCCAACAGAATTTTACTTTTAAAGAAATAACCAACGCTTTTGATAAGTATTGGGAAGGAAAGGATATTACTAAAAAAGGAATTGGCTACAAACCTTTTAAGCGATGGGAAAATTATTGGAAGCACTTTGTTAATATTGACGGTAATCTTCCTACATCCAAACAACTATATGATAGCTGGAAAGTTCAACAAGCCTATAAGGGAGACGTAAATCCAACCAGTAACTGGACTGCTGTAGGTCCCTTTTCATCCGGCATATTATCCATTGGCCTACCCGGAACTGGAAGAGTAAATGCCATTGCGGTAGATCCAAACAACGAAAATATCTGGTATGCGGGTGCCCCATCAGGAGGCTTATGGAAAAGTACAGATGCAGGTGATACATGGACAAACTTTTTTGACGATTTTCCCCAGATAGGAGTCTCAGGTATTGCCATAGATAAAAATGACTCTAATACTGTATATATAGCTACAGGAGACGATGACGGAGGAGCTTCATATAGTATAGGGGTTTTTAAATCATTGGATGGTGGAGTTACCTGGAATGAAACCGGCCTGAATACCAGTACAACCGATTATAATTGGACCATGAATGAAATTGTAATAGACCCAACCAATTCGGACATTATCTGGGTGGGTACCAATAGGGGACTCCTGAAATCTGTAGATGGTGGTGATAACTGGGAAACAAAAATACCTGGTACCATAAAGGACTTTAAATTAAAACCCGGGGATAGTAATACCGTTTATGGGGTTTCAAATAATGCATATTATAAGTCCATCAATGGGGAAGATTTCACTCCCATTAGAGATATTTTACCCACGGCTTCGGGAAGATTAGTTTTAGGAGTATCCGCGGCTAATCCTGAGCTTGTTTATATTTTGAGTGCAAATGTCCGCCAGGAAGATTATTCTTATCAAGGATTCTATAAATCAACAGATAGTGGAGAAACATTTACCAAAAGTGCTAATAATACAGATATTCTGGAACGGGATCAGGCCTGGTTTGATTTGGCATTGGAGGTTTCCCCTACAGATGAAAATGTAGTGTATATGGGAGCAATCAATATTTGGAAAAGCACAAACGGAGGTGACTCCTTTGACAGGTTAAATAATAATGATACAGATTTAACACCGGCATATACCCATGTCGATATTCATACTTTAAAAATATATAATAATAAGTTATTTACAGGAACGGATGGTGGTTTATATGTATCTGAAGATAATGGTATAACTTTTACAGATAAGACAAATGGAATGTCTATTACACAGTTTTATCGTATTTCAATTGGTAAAAATAATGCGTCTAAGATCGCGGGTGGTACACAGGATAATTCGGGTTTCGTTTATAATAATCAGGAATGGAATATCTATTCCGGAGGAGACGGCATGGATTATGAAATAGACCCCACCAACGACAATATCATTTACGGTTTTTCACAATTCGGTGGAATCTTGTACATAACCACCAATTCCGGTCAGAACCTAGGTGGTGTTCTTCCTCCTTCTGATGGCCTGGGTAATCCAATCAGAGGAAACTGGATCACACCTCTGGCAATTAGTAGTGAGGGTGATGTGTATTCTGGTTTTAACGCAGTTTATAAATTATCAGGTAATTCATGGGAAAAGGTCTCTTCCAATTTAAGTCTTACTAATATTGATGACCTGGAAGTAGACCCAAATAATCCAATGACCCTCTTTGTTGCTCAAAACAATATTTTATATAGAAGTCAGGATGGTGGTGTCACTTTTATCTCTTTAAAAGAATTTGATGCTGATATTTCAGACATCACCATCAATAGTAATGACTCCAATATCGTTTATTTGACTACCTCGGCTTTGAAGTCGAACAACATCCCTAATAATATACCCTCAAATGATAGAGGTATATTTAAGGTTACCATAAACGGGAGTACGGCAACTGAAGAAAATATTACCTATAACATCCCAACAGACCAGGCATTTTTCTCTATAGTACACCAGAGCCGGGATACCAATAACCCCGTATTTGTTGGTACCAGTACCGGGGTCTACCGTCTGGACGACACCCTTACTGAATGGGAAGATTATTTTACCAACCTGCCGAGCACGGGCATAAGTGATCTTGAAATAAGTATTGATGATGAAGTTATAGTGGCCAGTACTTACGGAAGTGGTATCTGGCAATCTCCTATTGATATTCAGTTACCTGACGACGACATAAAATTAGTATCCCTAACACCAATTCCCGGATCGGTACTCTGTAGTGAAATTTTACCTGAAATCTTTGTTCAAAATAAAGGACTTAACCCGATAACCGAAATTGATATCACTTATTCTCTTAATGGAGGGGCGATACAAAATTTTACATGGAACAGCAGTACTATTCTTAGCGAAGAAACCGTAACCATTTCCTTACCTTCTCAGAATATTGAAACTATCGGGGAATCAGTTCTGGAAGCCACAGTTACCATTATTAATGATACTTATGATGATAACAACAGCGTCTCAACTACATTTTACGTGAATGACTTCGGTATAGGTGATATGGTAAATACTTTTGAATCGCCAGATGAAACCCTGGTCACCTATAACCAAACGGGAGGTATCAGCGTTTGGGAAAAAGGTATCCCCTCCGCAAGTGTTCTCAACCAGGCGGCTTCAGGTGAACAAGTCTATGCCACCAATTTGGAGGGCGTTTACCCTAACGAAACGCAATCATTCCTGGTTAGTAATTGTTATGAACTCTCCACTATTTTAGCGCCGGTTCTTAAGTTCAATATGGCGTATGATTTAGAACCAAATTTTGATATTGTCTATGTGGAATATTCACTTGACGAGGGTGCGTCATGGAATGTTCTGGGTACAATAGACAGTGAACCCAATTGGTATACCAGTGACAGAACTAACACTTCCTCAGGGAATGAAGATGACTGCCAAAATTGTCCAGGGGCTCAGTGGACGGGTACCAACGCTACTTTATCCGAATATACATATGACTTTGTTGCCAACGCTGCAAGGGGAGAAACAGATCTCACAAACGAGCAAAGCGTGATATTTAGAATATCATTTGTATCAGATCCATTTTTAAACCAGGACGGCGTGGTAATTGACGACTTAGTCGTTGAGGGTTTTGAGGATGATGATGATGATGATAATGATGGTGTACTGGATATAAATGACAATTGCCCATTAATTAGTAATACAGATCAATTAGATAGTGATAATGATGGAGAAGGTGATGTCTGTGACATCGATGATGATAATGACGGGGTTCCGGATTCTGAAGATAATTGCCCACTTATAGCTAATGCAGATCAGGCAGATACCGATAATGATACCATAGGTGATGTTTGTGATGATGATGCCGATAATGATGGCGTTCCTAATACCATAGACCTTTGTTCAAATACAGCTCAGAACGATGTTGTAGACATTACTGGATGCACGATTTTTTCTTTAGCTGCCAATAACTTTCAAGTACTTAGCACTGGGGAAACATGCAGTACCAGTAATGATGGCAACATTACTATAGAGGCTCAGGCTAATTTAAATTATTCGGCTGCACTTAGTGGCAATGGTACCGCTCTGAATAATAATTTTTCAGATACTGTCTCCTTTGGCGATCTTATAGCAGGGGTCTATCGTCTGTGCATTACGGTAGAAGGAGAAAGTGGTTACGAATTATGTTATGATATCAACATTACTGAACCGGATGCACTTTCTGTAACTTCCAAAATAAGTACGGCATCTAATAAGGTTACCCTTGGTTTATCGGGAGGAATAAATTATTTCATCACCTTAAATAATAAGGAGTATCGAACCTCAGAAAGTGAAATAACATTGCCGCTTTCAATGGTGGAAAATGCTTTAAGCGTTAAAACAGATAAGGATTGTCAGGGTATTTATGAAGAAATGATTGTCCTGACTTCTGAATTATTTATTTATCCCAATCCAATATCCGCCGGCGAATTAAACGTATATCTGGGGAATGACAATTTAGATGAAGTTGAATTATCATTGTTTTCCATAGATGGCACCAAAGTTTTTACCAAAACTTACCGTGTTTCAGAAAATGAGGTGAAATTTAATGTAGATGGCCTATCCAGGGGTATTTACCTGTTAAATGTTAAAACAAAAAAGTTTTTGTTGAATTATAAAATAATTAGGCGATGAAACTAAACTATGGAATTTTCATACTAGTCATTTTTTTTATTGCTGCCTGCGGAGGAGAGGACAATAACAATAACCCTGATCCTGATCCCATTTCGGATCCGGATCCGGTGGCATCGCCCTTAGCAGCGACTTTGGTATTTCCTGACAATAATACCGAATGTAATGAGGGTGTGGTTTTAAGTGAGTCTCAAAGCTTGGTGACTTTTGAATGGAACCCTTCTCAAAATACAGATAGCTACGAACTTAACTTAAGAAACCTTAACTCCAATGCAAGTTCAAAATCTAATTCCAATACCAACTCTGCTGATATAACCCTGGATCGTGGAGTGCCTTATGAATGGTTTGTTGTGTCTAAAGCAAACGGTACGAATACAACTGCTTCAAGCAGTACCTGGAAATTTTATAATCAGGGCCCTGGAGTTGAAAATTACGCACCTTTCCCTGCCGAAGTAGTATATCCAGCACGTGGCTCAGCAATAAACAATTCCGGAACAGTACAACTGGAATGGACAGGCAGCGATGTGGACAATGACATTATTGAATATGAAATACTTTATGGCACCGATAGTGATCCTTCAACTTTATTAGGAACTACTTCGGATTCTTTTATTGAGGCTGCAATATCCACAGGGGAATATTATTGGCGAGTTATTAGCAAAGATAGCCAGGGAAATAGTTCTGAATCTGAAATTTTCGAATTCAGTGTATTATAAGCAGTAAAATGAGTTTGCCGAGGAATTATGCTAAAATATTATCAGGACAGTGAACTTGAAGCCGGAACAGATGAAGCGGGAAGGGGATCCCTTGCAGGACCAGTAACTGCGGCAGCAGTAATATTACCAAGCTCATTTGCCGAAGAATCACTTAATGATTCCAAGAAATTATCAGCATCAACCAGAAACAGGCTACGTCCTCTTATTGAAATAAGTGCCATTTGTTATGGTGTGGCACATATTCAAACAGATATAATTGATGATATTAATATTCTCAACGCTTCAATACTTGCCATGCATAGGGCTATTAACAAGCTGTCTAAAGTGCCTGACTTTTTAATAGTGGATGGCAATAGGTTTAAGCCAATAAATGAAATTCCTTTTAAATGTATTATTAAAGGGGATAGCAAATTTCAAAGTATTGCTGCGGCATCAATATTGGCTAAAACCTATAGAGATGCCTATATGGAAAAAATTCATGAAGAATTTCCGATGTACAATTGGAAACAAAACAAAGGCTATGGCACCGAAGAGCATAGACAAGCAATAATAGATTACGGCATTACCAAATATCACAGAAAGAGTTTTAAATTATTGCCAGAACAACTAAAGCTTGACTTATAATCCACACCTTTCAGATATTCCTTTTAAGTTAAATTCCCGGAATGCCATTTCGTTTTTTTATTATAAATAACTTCCTTGCCTACGGCATAGAAAAAAGTAGATAAAGTTCTAAATTTGCTACAAAGTATTATACATGAGATTTATAATAGTTTTCACCTTCATTGTTATAAGTATTCTTTCCTGCCAGAGACAAAAAGAATCTATAACACCACTTTTAGATTATCTCCCTCAAAATGCTTCTCTAATAATTAAAGTTAATAATCTGACAAACCTAAAAAGCGAACTCAAAAACAATGACTTTTTAAAGCCATTGTATGCAACAACAAATTATGACCATATCCTGGGAAGGATCAAAGCACTTGAATTTGTTCAAAGTGATACCAGCGGTATTCTGGCCTTTACTGAAATTGATTCTCTAAATTCCGAATTCATTTATGTTTCTGATAAACCGTTGAGTTTTATTAATCCTGATAAAGACGAAAGCCCTGCCATTGAATCAGTCTCTTTTGAAGGCAGAAGTTATAAGAGATACGAAATAGATCAAAGTACTTTTTTTAGTATTGAACTCGATCGGCAAATAATACTTGGATCTTCTCTTAATCTATTAGATGCCAGCATTGATAACATAAATAATACCAAAATTGACCCTGTTCTAAATTCGCTGTTTGAAACTTCGAATATTGATAAATCTGCCTCTATTTACCTAAATCTGGAACAGAGCAATTGGATGGATGAATATATTCTTAAAAAAGATACTACAATACGATTTTCAGGTTTTGCAGATTGGGTCACCTTTGACATAGAACCTTCTCAAGACTTCTTGCAATTAATTGGAATATCAATTGCAAATGAGTCAACCAAAAACTTGCTTAGCTTATTCAAGAATACAAGGCCGTCGATTGGCAACTTAAGTGTGAAAATGCCTGCAAAGACAGATGCATATATCTCCTTTTCTTTTGATAATTATGATGTTTTTGCCCAAAATCAGAAAGACTATTTAGAGGCGGCGTTTAAAAGAGACAGTGTATTCAATACCGTTGAAGAAATTGGCGTGCTGTTTATCGAAAACAAAAAAGCCGTAATCTTAAGCACCTATGGCGCAGAAAACATCACGAAGTTTCTGGAAGATAAGAGTAATAGCAATGCCATATATATGGGTCGTGAGACTTTCGAACTTGTCAGCAACAAATTTCTTTATAAATACTTTAATCCGCTGCTTAAGGAATTTAAAGCCAATTATTATACTATACTCGAAAACACTTTTATTTTTTCAGAAGAGCTTGATGTCTTACAAGGGATAATTCGGGACAATAGTAGTGGTTCCACATTTGACAAAAGTATGCTATATGAAACGGCGCGTAAAGTTCTCGCAGATGAATCGAGCATTGTTTTTATGGCTAATGCAAAAGGCATGGAAGACATCCTGAAAATGCATTGCACAAAAGAACTAATTAACGATTTTAATAAATCCGAAGCTTCCGATTATATTTTTGCCGGACAAATTGTGGCCGATGCAAATTTTTATCATACCAACCTGCTTATTCAAAAAAAGTATAAGGAAAAAGAGAGGAATACTATTTCTGCGCAATTCCGTGTTGAATTAGATAGTGATTTAGCAAATAACCCCCAATTTGTAAAAAATCACAGGACCAACAAAAAAGAAATTGTGGTGCAGGACATGGATAACAATTTGTATTTAATATCCACTCAGGGTAAAATATTATGGAAAAAACAATTAAAAGGGAAAATACAAGGTAAGGTAAGTCAGGTAGACCTATATAAAAACGGACGATTACAACTAGCTTTTACCACCGGAAATGAGTTCCTGATTTTAGATAGAAACGGTAAAGAAGTAGCACCTTTTAATATGAATTTCCCTGGCGGGAACTTAAATGAACTTGCGGTATTTGATTATGAGGGCAAAAGAAATTACCGCTTTGTTATTACCCAGGGATCAAAAGTTTATATGTATAATTCAAAAGGTAAGATTGTAAGGGGTTTTAAATATACAGATACAGGCAGTCCGGTTCTTGCGGCACCCAAACATATTAAAAGTGGTAATAAAGATTATTTGGTTTTTATGTTGGAAAATGGAGAACTTAAAATAATGAATCGCGTAGGTAATACGCGAGTTAAGGTATCTGAGAAAATTGATTTTTCCTCTAATAACAGTTATTTATACAAAAATAATTTTATCGTAACGGATAAAAAAGGCACCCTCTATTCAATTGATACTAAAGGAAATATTTCGAAAACAAAACTTAACTATTCTGAAGATCACGGACTGGACGCTACAAACAAAACCCTGGTTAGTAATAATGAAAATATACTGAGTATTAAAGGAAAGAATGTAACGCTCGATTTAGGGGTCTATACCCATCCCGTTATATTTTATGTTCATGATAAAATATACATTAGTGTGACTGACATCCAAAGTCAGAAGGTATATCTGTTTGACAGTAATGCGCTACCAATTCAAAATTTTCCGGTATTTGGATATTCCAGGATAGATCTGGATGATATTGATAATGACCGTAAAATAGAATTTGTTTGTAAGGATCAGGAAAATGCACTTGTACTTTACAAAATAAACTAAGCCTTTTCTGAAGACCATCTACACAGTATAAATATCCAATCATACAATATTAATCCGAAGGGTGTTATATTTATTTACTTTTAATAAAGTACTAATAATTAGGTATTTGTAAGTTTTTTTTAACGAAAAAAGAAAGCCAAACCTCCCCTGATTTGCCTAAAATTTTGTATTTTAAGAGGCACTTAACACCACAAAAATCATGAAAACACTCGCTCAGAAACTCCGTTTTTTTATTCCTGTCCTTCTATTCCTGTTTGCAACTCCGGACGCAAACGCTCAGTTATTAAAAAAATTGGGGAAAGCAGCGGAAAGAGCTGCGGAACGCACTGTTGAAAGAAGGGTAGAAAAGGAAACCCGGGAGAAAACGGACGCTGCTTTAGACAGCATTTTGGAACCCGGCAAAAAAGGGAAGCAATCACAAGGACAAAACCCAGTCCCCATGGATGGTGGCAACAATCCTAATGCTTCAGGTGGGAACGGTAATTCAGCTCAATCTAGCGGGCCTAAATCACTAAAAGTTTATACCAATTACGATTTTGTTCCAGGGGATCGTTTAATCTTGTATGACGATTTCTCTGTGGATAACATAGGAGATTTCCCAGCTAAATGGAACACCAACGGTTCTGGTGAAGTGGTTACCCTGGATGATAGCCCTGATAAATGGTTAAAACTTTCAAATAGAACAATTTATGTTCCCGATCTTCCTGAGACTCTCCCTGAAGAATATACCATTGAATTTGATATGATTACTACTGGTTTAGACAAGAAAACCAGTTCCACAGCACGCTTAAAATTGTCGTTGGATGATAATAATTCCTTACGCAAAGGAAGAAATTATGCGGAAATGGGCATTCCAATGGCGCAATATATTGATGCCGGTGTTTATGTTTACAATTATTTTAATGGAGAAAATTCAGTTCAAAACTACATTAAAAAAGATGTGCGGAATGATATTTTACAATTGGCACATGTGGCCGTAGCTGTAAATGGGAAGCGCTATAGAATGTGGATGAACGAGAGAAAATTAGTAGACTTACCACGGTTTATTGTGCCTGGTTTAATTAAGTACCTAAAGTTTGAATTAAACAACATGCCTAGTGAAACGACCGAGTCATTCGTGTTTATTACCAATGTAAAACTGGCAGAAGGCGGAGAGGACTTACGAAGTAAATTACTTAAAGACGGTAAATTCTCAACTACCGGAATTCTTTTTGATTCGGGTTCAGAGGTAATAAAACCAGAATCCTACGGTACCTTAAAAAAGATAGCCGATGCCTTGCAAGCAGAATCTAACATGAATATTAAAATTGTAGGCCATACAGACGCGGACGGAAGTGATGCATCTAATCTTGAACTTTCAAAGAAAAGAGCTGCTTCGGTGATGAATACCCTTGTGGATGAGTTTGGTATTGCTTCAAGCCGTTTGGAAACAGATGGCATGGGGGAATCTGAACCTGTGGGCGATAATGGAACAACCGAGGGCAAAGCACAAAACAGAAGAGTTGAATTTATAAAAATTTAAATAATGAACCTAAAACTTTTATTTATTGGAATGCTCCTTATATTGGCGTTGCCCGTAACAGGACAAAATTGCAGCAAATACTACCCTATGGAAGAGGGTACTACTTTGGAGTATACTTCCTACAATGGCAAGGGTAAAACTCAGGGAACTATCAGTTACACTGTTACCAATGTAATTGATGAAGGCAGTACATCTTCGGCCACTATGGTTATGAAATATGGGGATGATAAGGGCGGGGAAGCCTTTAGTTCAGAATTTACCTATTCCTGCACTGGAAATACGGTAACCATAGACTATGAATCCTTAATGTCTAATCAAATGCTAGAGCAATTTGGGGATATGGAGATGGAAGTTTCCGGAACGGACATAGAGCTACCTAATGACCTGGAGGTGGGTATGGAATTACCGGATGCAAACGTTATTATGAAAATGAGCATGAGCGGTATTACTATGAATTCTCAGGTAGATATGATAAACAGAAAGGTGGAAAAAAAGGAAACAGTTACTACACCTGCAGGCACATATGAATGCTACGTTATTTATAGTGAAAACCAGTCTAAAATGATGATGTCCAGTCAAAACTTTCCTTCTCGACTATGGTTGGCAGAAGGTGTTGGAATGATCAAACAAGAGACCTTTAAAAAAAATGAAAATTTGATGAGTAGTATGGTACTTACCAGCCTAAGTAAATAATTTTCGAAATTAAAAAACCGGGGATTAAACCCCGGTTTTTTCTTTAGTAATTTGTGCATGAAATAAAGCGGCAAAATGTTTTAGCAGTTTTTGTTTTACCTCACCCATAGGTATTTCTTTTTGACCCAATTCAACATTCATTGAAGTGACTGCTTTTCCCTTGATCCCGCAAGGGATCATCAAATCAAAATAACCCAAATCGGCATTTACATTTAAGGCAAAGCCGTGCATAGTCACCCATCGGCTCGCCCGTACGCCCATAGCACAGATTTTTCTGGCGAAGGGTGTACCCACATCAATCCATACCCCGGTTTCTCCGTCGGATCGCTCCGCTTTTAAACCGTATTCTGCCAGGGTTAGGATAACCATTTCTTCAAGAAGGCGTAAATATTTATGGATGTCTGTAAAGAAATTATCCAGATCCAGGATGGGATAACCCACGATCTGGCCTGGGCCATGGTAAGTAATATCACCACCACGGTTTATCTTGTAGAATTTTGCACCCTTTGCAGAAAGTTGTTTTTCATCTACCAACAGATTAGATATATCCCCACTTTTTCCCAATGTATATACATGTGGATGTTCAACAAACAGGAAATAATTTGGGGTCTCCAGGAGGGTTTCCTCGTGTCTGTTTTTAATTTTACGATCAATAGTTTTCTGAAACAACAGTTCCTGGAAGTCCCAGGTTTCTTTATAGTCCTTTAAGCCCAAATCCTGTACGGCAACCTTTTTATTCATCACAGGCAAAGATACAAACTTCAGCTGGGATTGTTCAGGATTACAAGGGCTGCTATTACTCCGGGAACCCAGCCGCAAAAGGTTAAAAGGAGAACAATAAGAAAAGATCCGCAACCTTTACCAATGACCGATAAAGGCGGAAAAATAATAGCCAGCAATACTCTCCAAAAGCTCATAGTTCAGGTTTAATGATTGACCCCGTCTTTTTGCCGGACGGGTGTACTTATTGGACGTAATAATTTGCGTTTTGTTACAGCAAACAGGATGAAATTTTTAAAGAAAATTATAATTATTAAACAATAGGCCCCGCGTTAGCAGGGCCCAAATAAACAATTAAAACTAAACAACTCTAAAGACTATTACTATGAAATTATAAAGAATTTTTATCAGATTCTGACATTTTACAAAGACCTTCAAGGGTGTCCTCAATATCACCAGGGGTACTCATTATTTTCATAAATGTACCCATGGTCAAGTCGGGCCAATGTAAGGCAATTCTATATTTACCATGTAGCATAGATGCCTCCTTGCCCTGTAAAATAATTTCATAAGGCATTGCAGCTGCATGATCCATTCCTATTTTAGGCAAAAAATAGGATTCGCCATCTTCCTTACTTTTCAATCCCACACCAAATACTGCAACCTTTTCTTTACTGTAAATAATCTTATAGACCTGCAATGTTTCCCCTTTTTTAGCTTTTAGATTACCTTCAATTATCCTAAGCCCTTCTTCAAATGAAGAAAATTCATTTAGGCTAACAGGATCTGTGAAATAAGGCATCATTATTTTATAGTGATATTTTTTAAGTTTATCGGCCTCTACAGTTCCACCAAATGGGACAAAATCATTACCAATAGCGGAAAAAGTTGTTTTTAAATCTGTACTGAATTTTTCAAAAATACTTTTGTATGAGTTATAATTCTCTCTTAAATAAGCTCTTAAGATGTAATCAGGATTTGTATACGATATGGTAACCTCACCGTCTTTTTGCACCAGGCCTACCTTAAATGCGGATGCAAGAGCACCTCTGTCTGCAACTTTTATAACTGTATTTTTTAAATCACTACGCGTAAATACAATCACTTTTAAAGAACTTCTATTCGCAGGATGATAAGATCCCAAAATCTGAAATGAATTTTCTTTAAGTGCAGCCAATACATCTTCAGATACCTGCTGAATACTGTTATTAGATTTGCCAATCTCAATATATGGCGATATTTCCTGGCTACTAGAATGTAATGCGAAACCTACTAAGGCAATAATAATTAATACGATTTTTTTCATTTTTTAAGTATTTTATATAAAAACTATAGTTAATGTATTTGCTGTTTTTTCTTCTTAAAGTATTGAGAAACTTCAAAAACCATCATGATTCCCTATACAATAAATGATCATTGGAAATAAAGATCAAATGAAGAGAAGGTTTGGTAAGTAATCTATGATTTTTATCATGATATTGAATTAGTTTAATATGAGAAAACCTATTTCACAATAGATTGAAAATATTGGATTGATAGATTAGCGCATTGTACCTATATTTGCAGCTTTAACGACCAGTTTATGCAACTTTCTGATCAAGAAATCGTACGTAGAGAAAAACTAAATAAGCTTCGGGAAATGGGGATAAATCCCTATCCTGCAGCCTTATTCCCTGTAGATGCCACTTCCGTGAGCATTTCCAACAACTATGAAGAAGGAAAAAAGGTTGTAATTGCGGGGAGATTGATGTCCCGAAGGATCCAGGGAAAAGCTTCCTTCGCAGAATTACAGGATAGTGAAGGGCGTATTCAAGTCTACTTTAACCGGGATGAAATTTGTCCGGGAGAGGATAAAGTCAAATACAATGAGGTTTATAAAAAGCTTTTGGATATTGGCGATATCATTGGAATAGAAGGAGAACTTTTTATCACACAGGTCGGGGAGAAAACCGTAATGGTGAAAGATTTTACTATCCTAAGTAAAGCCTTAAGACCATTACCGCTTCCAAAAAAAGATGCAGAAGGCAATGTTTATGATGAGTTTAACGATCCTGAGCAACGCTATCGCCAGCGTTATGTAGATCTGGCAGTTAATCCTTCTGTTAAAGACACTTTCATAAAGCGAACCAAAATAACAAATAGTATTCGTGAGTTTTTAAATGATAAAGGGTATTTAGAAGTAGAAACCCCCGTTTTACAGCCTATACCCGGAGGAGCGGCTGCAAGGCCCTTTATAACGCACCATAATGCGCTGGATATACCCCTTTACCTCAGAATAGCTAATGAACTTTATTTGAAACGACTCATTGTAGGTGG
>Ga0265309_10000540_pt1 | contig 15320 bp, 15 predicted proteins | sample Helome_FD_192492 | JGI IMG/M metagenome (GOLD analysis project Ga0265309, IMG submission 192492) | Marine sediment microbial communities from subtidal zone of North Sea - Hel_20160524 (Illumina Assembly) | ecosystem: Environmental > Aquatic > Marine > Subtidal zone > Sediment ...
GTAGGTCACCTCGTCTTCACCACAAACCGGCGCGAAGACAAGGGGGCAATTTTCCGGGTCGCATTGATCTTTGCGCTGTACCGGAACTCGTTCGGCGTCGGCCTCGCATCGATTGATGAAGGTTCGGCCGTTCATTCCGCATACGGGCTCCACGATGGATGGACAGCCGTTCGGTGTGCACGCGCCGAGGCCCGCGAGCTCTACTCGTGATTTCGCCGCGAAACATTCGTTGATGTAGGTATTGCCGTCTACACCACACACCGGGTCGAAAGTTTCCGGACATCCGACGGCGACCTCGGGACAGGCACCCTGGCTCGCGACGGCCACATCGTTTGCCCTCGCAACGCAGTCATTGCTGTAGGTCTGACCGTCAGCGCCGCATACCGGGTCGTATTGCATGGTACAGGCGACATCGTCGGACGCGGCATTCGCGTTCAGCGCCCAGCTCAAGAGCAGTATCAGGAGTATTCGTTTGCGATTTCTAGGCATAAAAAATCAAGGTCCAATATCTCAAATTTAGAGTGTCAAAACCCGCCCTGGTTCAACAAATTGGGCGCTTACTTGATGAGCTCGCTGATTGTCACAAGCTCGAAACCCTGCTCATGCAGTTTCGGCAGCTCTTTTTCCAGCAGCTCGAGCGTCGCCTTGTAGGGGTGCCCGATCGCCACGACGAAACCTCGTTTAGTGGCCATACGTTTCATGCGCTCGAACTGCCGCGCCACAGTTTCGGGAGTCTCGTCCGGATCGAGAAACACGTCGCGTCGCACAGCGCTCACGCCGGCCTCCGTCGCGATTTGCATTGCGACGCTGCCCGCTGTCGTATAACTGTCGACGAAAAAGAGGTCATCACGCGCACGTATTTCTTCCATCAACCATCGCATGTGGCCGGGGTGCCTGGTCAAGAGACTGCCCTTGTGGCCGTTCACTCCGATGGCGTGCGGCACGGAACTCAGCGCGACATCGAACGTAGCTCCGACGACTGCGCGGCTCATATCAAGATCGATTCCCACGGGCTCATTGTCATCGTCGTCCGAATTCGCCTGCAATGGCAGGTGCAGCAACACTTCTTTGCCGTGTTCGTGGGCCCACCGTGCAAGCGTCGTGGCTCGCGGCGTTCCTGGTAGCACGGCAAAAGTGATCGGCCCTGGCAACGCGATGGCGCGCCGACCAGCCTCCAGTTGGTAGCCGAGATCGTCAATAATGATCGCGACCCTGGGTTGGCCGGCCGCGGTCGCATGCAACGCAACGAGCAGCAGCGCTGCCGTTAAACAGGCTCGCTGGAGAATCATTGGGCTAAACTGTGCATCACCGGGTGGGACTGCAAGTGTTCAATTGCTTCTGACAATTGCGCATCCGCGTCGCGATCGAGAATGCCGGACAGTGTCAGGTCCGGATAACCTGGAGTGTCGTCAACGAAAACGTCGGGCACGATGCCTACTTCATGAATCGAGTCACCGGATGGCGTGTAATACCGCGATGTCGTCAATTTGATGGCCCGGCCTTTCGACAATGGCATAACCGTTTGCACGAGACCCTTACCAAACGTCTCAGTGCCGACGACCAACGCCCGGTTGTGATCTTGCAATGCTCCAGCGACGATCTCCGATGCTGACGCAGAGCCTTTGTTGACGAGTACGATCAATTCGCCGCCGTCTAATATGTCACCGCGGTGTGCCGAGCGCGTAAAGCGCGAATCAAAAGACCGTCCATCGGCCGTTACGATGACACCAGAGTCGAGAAAAAGATCCGAGACGTCGACGGCGGCATCCAGCACGCCACCTGGATTGTTGCGCAAGTCCAGAACCAGGCCATCTAGCAATCCGCCATTGGCCTCTTGCAATTCGTCGACGGCGCGTCCGAGTTCGCGGGCAGTATTTTCGCTGAACTGGCTAACACGAATGTAGCCCTGAGACGGACCCACAAATTGTTTGTGAACACTCGCAACGCGAATGATCTGTCGCCGCATTTCGTGTTCTATCGCTTCCCCATCCCGTAAGACGGTCACCGTCACTCTTGTTCCCGCGTGACCACGCAGACGCCCTATCGTGTGTTGCAGGTTGGACGCTTCGATGGAGGTCCCATCGACCGCAATTATTCTATCGCCGCTTTGAATGCCGGATCGCGCTGCCGGCGAGCCGGTAATCGGGGTTACCACGAGCAGCACGCCGTCGACTTCATCAACTTCGATGCCGATGCCCGTGTAGCTACCTGTGGTGCTGTTGCGAATGTCGCGGTACTCGCTGGCATCGAGGTATTCGGAGTGTGCGTCCAGATCGCTGACCATGCCACGTATCGCACTTTCGAGCAGCGCGGCGTCATCGATTGGCTCGACGTAATCCCGCTTTACGCGCTCAAGCACCTCAGCAAACAGGCGGGCTTGTTCCCACGCGAGCTCTTCCTTATCCGGCGCCTTGCCATCGCCAATGAGGCCGCCGCCGATTGACAGGCTGATACCCAGCACGAAGCCAATGACCACAACCAGGATTGCACGAATTTTCAACGACATAGCTTTGTCCGCGCGCCGAGCCTTATGGCTCGTATGGCAGGACCAACGACCTTAGCACAGCACTATGCGCAGAACAGCTGAACTACGTCGCGGCTTGTCCGCTCAGCCACCTGGCCTGCGCGTAATCCAGCGGCGTGGGTTAACAGGCTGAGTGCCTTTGCGAAGTTCAAAGTAGAGGCTTGCCTCTGACTGCCCGCCACTGTCGCCAACGGTCGCGATGACATCGCCGGGTGCGACCCAGTCGCCCGCGTTCTTGAGAATCGTCTCGTTATAACCGTAGAGCGTCATGTAACCGTCGCCATGGTCAACGATGACGAGCAGGCCCATACCCGCGAGCCAGTCGGCGAACGCTATTCGACCATGGTAGATGGCTCGAACTTCACGCCCGCGCGGCGCGGCGAGAACAACGCCGTTCCATTTGATATTGCCACCAACCCGCGGCTGTCCGAAGTCATGCAACAGCGAGCCCGCAACCGGCCAGGTCAACTTGCCCTTATGTTCACTAAAAGGTTGTTCCGAGCGGATAGGATAGTCAGACAGGATGCTCGTCAGTTCGGCGATAAGTCGCGTCAAGTCTTTCTCTTGCGCTGCCAGCCTTTCAACCTCTTGTCCTTCATTTTTGATTTTCTTTTTCAGAGCAACCAGCAACGAGGTCCGTTCCTCCTGGGATTCGTTCAGGAGGGTCAGTTCTGCATAGCGCGTGGCTGCGAGCTCGGCCAGGCGTGCCTCTTCAGCCGCTATCTGGCCACGGAGTTCATCGAGTTTCCGAATCTGCTCAACAACGGCCGCAATGTTTTCGGCCCGGTAATCGTTCAGGTAGCGGTAGTAAGCCATGAGCCGCCCCAGTGTCGCGGGATCCCGCTGATTCAACAGCAGTCTTATTTTTTCCTGGCTGCCACTCATGTAGGCGGTGCGGACCTGTGCCGCAAGCGCGACAGACTCCTCATCCAGGTGGGCCTCTCGATCGGCGAGGTCTGCGTCGAGCTGCTGCTTTTTATTGGTCGTATAGGCTTGCTGTCGCCCGATGTCCTTGAGCCGGAGGCGCTGCTCGGATATCGCGACCTCCTGCGTCTGCAGCGCCGCCGTCAGCCGATCCCGCTCAGTAGCGCTGACGTCCATGCTCTTTTTAAGCTCGCTGATGCGCTCGCGAACATCCTCGAGTTCGCGCTCCTTTACTTTGGTCAGCTCGTCGTTGGCATCCTGTGCCAGTCCGCACTCCATACCGCCAAGGAGGGCCACAATGATGATAAATCGCCACGTCATGGGCGCGAGTGTAGGGCCTCAAGGCTATGACCGCCCGTGAATACGCGTATAATCCCGACTTTTGGCCTTACCGCGGCGCTCTCCTCGCGCCGAAATTGTTGATTCATGGACAAATTTCTAGAATTCACGAGCAACCACGTGTTGCTCGTGTCCGCATTGATGATCAGCTTTTTTGTGCTGGTCTTCTCGGAGTTGCGCCGCAAGGCTAGCGGCCTCGTCAATGTGGAAGCTGGTGACGCTGTTAAACTGATCAACAACGACGCTATCGTCATTGATCTGCGCAGTGCGGACGCCTTCGCGCGCGGACACATTGTCAACGCAAGGAACATTCCGAATGACGAGCTCGACGCCAAGCTGGAGCAGCTCGAAAAATACAAAAGCTCTACAATAGTCGCCGTCTGCGACGCTGGTGTAACGAGCACTCCGGCTGTGAACAAATTTCGTAACTCCGGTTTCGAAACCGTCTTCGGACTCAAAGGGGGCATGTCAGGCTGGGGCCAGGCCGGGCTGCCTGTCGTGACGGGTAAGAAGACGCGCAGCAAATCGGGAAAGCAAAAGAAATAACGATTTGATGAGCGATTTGAAGAACGATTTGAAGAACGATCGTAAGCCCGTAACCATTTATGGCAACACAAGCTGCCCCTATTGTGGCGCCGCGCGCATGTTGCTAACGCAAAAAGCGGTCGGGTTTGAGGACATTATCGTTACTGACGACCCCGCATTGCTCGCAGAAATGATTGAACGAAGCGGTAACCGCACGGTGCCACAAATTTTCGTTGGCGATACTCCCGTCGGTGGCTTTGACGAACTCTACGCTCTTGACAAGAATGGAGAGCTGGACAAGATGCTGGCCGATTAAGGCGGCGATTTATTTCAAATAAAAATTATTTCGAACAAAACTTACTTCGAACAACAGGAATTACGATGGCAGACCAGGAACAGGGCGCTGAGAAGCGCTTATCAATTACCAAAATCTATCTAAAAGATTTTTCTTTCGAATCACCCCAGACTCCGGCTATTTTTAGCCAGGGAGACTGGAAGCCGCAGACAAACCTCAACCTGCGCAGTGCGCACACGGCGGTCGAAGGCGATCACCATGAGATTATCCTCACGATAACGATCGAGGCGAAAGAAAACGACAAGACGTGCTTTTTGATCGAGCTGCAACAGGCCGGCCTGTTCGAGATCGCCGGTTACGAAGGCGAGGAGTTACAGGCAATTGTTGGCAGCTTCTGCCCAAACATCCTGTTCCCGTATGCGCGCGAGTCGATCGCGTCGCTTATACAAAAAGGCGGGTTCCCGGAATTCGTGTTGCAGCCTATTAACTTTGATGCCCTGTACATGCAGTCGAAACAACAGCAAATGACAGCGGCAGCCGATCCCGCAGAGAAACACTAATTAGTAACGACGCCCCGAAAACCGTCGCCGTTATCGGGGCCGGTTCCTGGGGCACGGCGCTGGCCGTGCAGTTCGCGCGCTCTGGCTGCAAGGTCCGTTTAGGTGGCTTGTTCGAGCTCGATGAACTTGAGGCCATGGCGGCTAAACGCGAAAACGTCCGCTACCTTCCCGGCGTGAGCTTTCCGCCGAAGCTCGCGGCGTTTCCGAAACTTGAAGACTGCCTCGAGGGAGCGCGCGACATTCTCGTCGCCGTACCCAGCCATGGCCTGCGAGACACCTTGTCGGCAATCAAGCCACTGCTCGCATCCGATTCTCGCATTTGCTGGGCGACCAAGGGGTTTGAGCTACGTACCGGCAAGCTGCCACATCAGGTGGCCGCCGAAGTGCTTGGCGCGGATCGTGCGATGGCTGTGCTCTCTGGGCCGACATTTGCCAAAGAGGTCGGAGAAGGCCTACCGACGGCTATGACTATTGCCGCGAATGACGAAGACTTCGCGAAAGCCCTGGCCGTAGCATTATCAAGCGACAATTTTCGTGCTTACACCTCTGACGACCTTATCGGCGTCGAGGTTGGCGGCGCCGTCAAGAACGTTCTCGCTATTGCAGCGGGTATGTCCGATGGTCTTGGGTTCGGCGCCAACACCCGAATCGCATTAATCAATCGCGGGCTTGTAGAATTGATGCGACTCGGCGTCGCATTAGGTGCTCACAAGGAAACATTTATGGGCCTGGCCGGCATGGGCGACCTCGTATTGACGTGCACTGACAACCTGTCGCGTAACCGGCGCATGGGGCTCGCCCTTGCGAGCGGCATGACGATCGATGAGGCGCAGGAAGAAATTCAACAGGTCGTCGAGGGCGTGCTGGCAGCCAAGGCCGTCAAGGGTGTTGCCGACGAGCTCGACGTAGAAATGCCTATTTGTCACCAGATGTACCGCATTCTTTATGAGGGTGCATCGGCACGCGAAGCCGTCGAGGCGCTTATGGGTCGTGACTTGAAGCCCGAAAAAGAACACTAATTTGGTCGCGAACCGCTCCCCTGTCGACTAGACTTGATTAAAACAAGCCGACACGGCTAATCGAGGGGATTATCCTATGGACCGACGCCGATTCTGTAAAACAACGCTTGCAGCCGGAATGGCGGTTGCTTATCCGCTGCTCGCCGCTTGCGAGAAAAAAGGCACGGTTGCGACCGTGGCCAATACCAGCATTCGCGGTATTTCCTTAGACGGCGCGGAGCTCGAACTCGAAAAAGCGGCCATCAAGGAGCTCGGCGACGCCATGAACGGCCCCGTGATGCTGTCCGGTCACCCTGACTATGACGGTGCCAGAACAATCTGGAATGGCATGCACGACAAGCGGCCGGCGCTTATTGCCCGCTGCCTGAACAGCGAGGACGTATCTACTGCCGTGACCTTTGCGCGTGAACGCGAGCTGCTTGTTGCCGTTCGCGGCGGCGGGCACAGCTGGCCCGGCAAGTCCATCTGTGACGATGGCTTGATGATCGACCTCTCGCAACTGACCGACGTCAGCGTCAATGCCGAGACGCAACGTGCTGTCGCGGGTGGTGGCGCGCTCCTCGCGCACCTCGACCAGGCGTCGTTGCCACAGGGTCTGGTGACGACCACAGGTGTTATCTCGCACACGGGTGTCGGCGGCTTCACGCTTGGCGGTGGTTTCGGTCGCCTCAATCGCAAACACGGACTCGCGATCGACAACCTAAGTTCGGCCGAAATAATCACGGCCGACGGCAAAATTCGCACTGTCGGCAAAGAGCAGGACCCGGATTTGTTCTGGGCAATACGTGGCGGCGGCGGCAACTTCGGAGTTGTGACGAAATTCGAATTTATGCTGCATCCGTTTGACCGAAACGTGCTCTCCGGCAGTATTGTCTGGCCTTTCGAGCAGGCAAGGGACGTCCTCGAATTCTATGCCGAATGGTCGGAAGGTCTGTCCGATGAGATGTACGCAGGTCCGACGACATTAACCACCCCGGAGGGTGCAAGGCTCATCATGGTAGATGTCGTATACAACGGCGACCCTTCTGCTGGAGAGAAAGAGCTGGCGCCGCTGCGGGCGATAGGCTCACCGATTGACGACGGCGTCATCGCTCAAGACTATACCGTATTGCAAACCAACCTCGACGTACCTTTCGGTCATGGTATCCGCTCATATGCCAAAAACGGCATGGTGAAGGAATGGACGCAGGGATTGGTCGATACCATGGTTGAGGCCGACGACCCTCGTGTTTTTGTGGGCAATCATGTCGCTGGTGCGGCCGTGAAAAGAGTAGGCGAGCTCGATACTGCATTCCCGCATCGCAACGCGGAAATCATGATCGTAATCGCCGCGGGCTGGATGGAAGCCACGCAGGACGACGAACTCATCGCTGCGGCGCGAGCCTATTACAAGGCTATCGAGCCACATCTCGGCGGGTACTACGGCAACATAGACTTCGATCAAAGCGAGGCGGCCGGAAACTACGGTCCGGCCTATGCGCGCCTGTCGAAGATCAAAGGTCAGTACGACGCTGGCAACCTGTTCCGGCTCAACAGCAACATCAAGCCAAGCTAGGATCCATCCGCGAAATTCAGTTGCCGCCAGGCTTCGTAAACAACCACGGCGGCTGCGTTCGATAAATTAAGGCTGCGGCTGTCTTCGCGCATCGGTAAACGAAGTCGCTGCTCCGGCGGCACGGATTCCAGAACAGCTTGCGGCAGTCCGCGCGTCTCCGGTCCAAAAAGAAACGCATCATCCTGCCTGTACTCGGGCCTGTCATGACGCGTGCTGCCGCGCGTACTTAATGCGAAAACTCGCGGTTCGCCGAGCACTTCCAGACATGCGTCCAGCGTTGGGTGCGTCGCCACCGATGCGAACTCGCGATAATCCAGTCCGGCCCGTTTAAGCCGCGGTTCATCGAGTTCGAACCCGAGAGGCTCGACGAGGTGCAAAGCTACGCCGGTGTTTGCACACAGCCGGATAATGTTGCCGGTATTGGGCGGAATTTCAGGCTCGTAAAGAATAAGGCTAAACATATAAAACCCTGTAAAATGCCGCTCCCATGGTAAGCAGTCTATTACACACCGAGTTGTGCGGCGTAGCGATGGCGTCGCCGATCGTGCTGCTCTCCGGTTGCGTCGGCTTCGGTGAGGAATATACGCGTGTTGTCGGCTTCTCGAACAGGGATGTCGGCGCCGTTGTGCTCAAAGGTACGACCGGCGCAATGCGGCTCGGCAACCCACCGCATCGGGTGTATGAGACGCCGGACGGCATGCTGAATGCGATCGGCCTGCAAAACCCGGGCGTCGACAAGGTCGTCGATGAAATTTTACCTGGCCTCGATTTTTCCGAAACACGTTTTTTTGCGAATGTGTCGGGTTCGACCGTTGAGGAGTACGAGCGTGTGACGAAGCGTTTCGACGATTCCGACATCGATGCCATCGAAATTAACATTTCCTGTCCAAACGTCAAAGAAGGCGGCGTCGCGTTCGGCAACGACCCAGAAATGTCTGCGCGTGTCGTGGCTGCGTGCAGGGCGCAGACTACGAAGCCCATCATCACCAAACTGTCGCCTAACCAGACCGATATCCAGGAAAACGCGCGTCTGTGTATTGACGCCGGTACCGACGGCTTTGCGGTAATCAATACAGTTATGGGCATGGCCATCGATGCCGAAACGCGCAGGCCGATTATCGGTAACGAGCAAGGCGGCCTTTCCGGACCTGCGATAAAACCGATCGCTCTACTGAAAGTGCACCAGGTTTACCAAGTTTCGAAAAAACACGACGTGCCCATCATTGGGCAAGGTGGCATTACAACTCCGCAGGATGCGGTCGAGTTCATGGTTGCCGGCGCTGCGGCCGTCGGCATTGGCACAGCACTGTTCTATGACCCACTCGTCTGCACGAAAATCAATGCCGGTATTGTCGACTATCTGCAGCGCCACGAGATGACGTCGGTTTCGGAGCTGGTCGGCTCGCTCGGGGCTTAAGTTACACGAACCTTCATCGGTCTAGTCGAGATGCAGCGCCTTCATCTTGCGCGCGAGCGTATTCCGGCCCCATCCCAGTAGCTTGGCCGCTTCCTGCCGATGACCATTCGTCCGCGACATCGCAATTTCGATCAGTGTTTTCTCAAACTCGGGCAATGCCGTATCGAGCAATGGCTCGTCACTATTGTGCAACTGGCGCTCCGCCCAGGACGCGAGTACCCGGGTCCACTCTTTGCTCGCGCGTTTCGGCGACTCGCTACCACCGAGGTCTGCGGGCACGTCTTCGGCCGTTATCACACCACCGGGTGCCGTTACGGTCAGGCGCCGCGTCGCGTTCACGAGTTGGCGAACGTTTCCGGGCCAGCCGAAGGCCTGCAGTGCGTCTATGGCGTCCGTGTCGATAGACTTTACGGACGCGCCCAGCTCCTTCGCCGCTTCAGCCAGGTAGTGTTTCAACAACAAAGGTATGTCGTCGCGTCGCTGTCGCAATGGTGGTGTGTTGATGCGAATAACGTTTAGGCGATGGAACAGGTCTTCCCGAAAGCGAGACTCTTTCACGGCTCGAGCCAGGTCCTGATTGGTTGCAGCAATTACGCGAACGTCGACCTTGATCGGCGTCTGACCGCCCACACGATAAAATTCACTTTCCGCGAGCACTCGCAACAATCGCGTTTGCAGCGCCGGTGACATGTCACCGATCTCATCAAGAAACAATGTGCCGCCATCGGCCTGCTCGAAGCGCCCGATGCGGCGCGCATCCGCGCCAGTGAACGCACCTTTCTCATGACCGAATAATTCTGACTCCAGAAGTTCGGCGGCGATTGCCGAAGTATTAAGCGCGACGAAGGTCTTCTCTGCACGCGGGCTATGGTCGTGCAGTGCGCGCGCGACCAGCTCTTTACCCGTTCCCGATTCACCGGTTATCAAAACGGTCATGCTTGAGCCCGCGAGTCTGCCGATAGACCGAAAGACCTCCTGCATTGCCGGCGCCTGTCCTATCATCGATGCAATCGCGGCGGGCTTTTGCTCCGCGTCGCTATCGGCCTCGCCGTCCTTGCCATTGATTCGCGCCGCCTTCTGCACGAGCTCGACGGCCTCGTCAATATCGAACGGCTTGGGCAGGTATTCGAAGGCACCACCTTTATAGGCGGCCACGGCGCTCTCGAGATCTGAGTGCGCTGTTATGACGATGATCGGCAGGTCCGGTCGTGTGCTGCGCAGTCTTTCGAGCAAGGCGATACCGCTCATGCCCGGCATGCGCACATCGGTAATGAGCACGTCGGGAGCGTCATCGTCGATGGCCTCAAGCAAATGTTCGGCCCGCTCGAAACTGCGTGTCGCGATGTTCGCCTGATTAAGCGCCTTTTCAAGCACCCAGCGTACCGACTGATCATCGTCGACGATCCATGCGTTCAGGTTTCGCTCAGCCATCCGCGCGCACCTCGCTCTGGTCGAGGGGGATACGCACGTAAAACACCGTGCGGCCGGGGCGACTTTCGAATTCGATCAACCCATTGTGTCGGCTAAGCAACTCCTGCGCCGCCGGCAAACCAAGCCCGGTGCCTTCCGGTCGGCTCGTTACCATCGGGTAAAAAACAGAGTCCTGCATATCCAGCGGTATTCCCGGGCCATCGTCCTCAATTTCTATCGAGGCGATAACGCGATGTCGCACATCGCTGATCGTGTAATTGGTCGCAGCGCGACTGCGTATTGTCAGGGTGCCGTGGCCCTCGAGTGCTACTGATGCATTGCGCAACAGGTTCAAAAAGGCCTGCACCATCTGGTCGCGATCGAGATTGATGCTTGGCAGGCCTGGATCGTATTCGCGGCGAATAGTCAGCTGTTTCGCGTCTTCCGCCGCAACGATTTTGATAACGTACTCGAGTATCTCGTGAATATTGACGGGTTGCTTGTTCGGCGGTCCGCCAGGACCAAGCAAGGTGTCAACCAATGCGGCGAGCCGATCTGTCTCGCTGATCACAACGTCGGTGTACTCATGCAGGTTCTTGTTCTCGAGCTGGCGCTCGAGCAATTGCGCCGCACCGCGTATTCCGCCCAGTGGGTTTTTGATTTCGTGCGCCAGCTGGCGAATCATTTGCCGGCCTGCGCCATGTTGAATGAGCAATGCGTTTTCGCGCGTAATTTGTGAGCGGCGGGTTACATCCGTAATTTCGACAAGCAGACACGCATCGTCCGTCGCTATTGGTGACACCCGGCAATCCACAATGAGCTAATGGGCATGCACTTCGGTCGGCGCGAGCCGCAACTCATTCGCGAAGTGATCGCCGGTACCAACAACTCGACTCAAAATGTCGCGCATTTCTGGCTCATCATCAACGAGGCGCAATAGCGATTTGCCCTGCGCGCGTTTGTGACTGATGCCCAGTATGTTTTCAGCGGCCGGGTTAAGGCCGACAATAAGCAAATGCTCGTCCAGCAGGATGACGCCTGAACTTAAGGAATCGAGAATATTGCGGGCGTCACGACGGAGGGTTCCGTCATTGTCTGAGCCACCGCCCAAAGAGCGGTCGTGCGCTTTCTTTTCTAACGAACCACGATCGTATTTTGTTGTACGTAGAACCGGTTTGGCAGGCTGCGAATCATCAGCTTGCCCGTCTCGTCCAGCACTTCCGCCTGGATGTTGTGGACCCCGCGGTGCACTTCCTCCACATCGAAGCGTGTTCCCTGCACCATCCGTGCGTTGCCGTCGAAATAAACCCGTACCTGGTGGCCCGCTTTCAGCGCCGGTGTTAGCGCCAGCGAAACGGTCAATGCGCCCTCTATGTTCCATAGTGTCTGCTCGGGCGCTGGAGCGGCGACTTCCAGACTTGTGTAACGGAAGGGTGCGGCGTCTTCAGCGGCACCACTATCTGCGGGCGTGCTGGCACTGCTCTCGGCTTGCCTGCTTGGCACGGGGCGTGGCCGCTTTGGCCCGCCGAGCTGCAATCGCTCCGCACCGGGGTGCGGTCGGTCCGAGAAATGCACGACGCCATTCTCGTCAGTCCACTTATAGGCATCCGCAAGCGCGCCATTGGCGGCAAGCAGTCCGAGAAAGATGATAATGAATCGAAATTGCATCTAATCAGCATAGCAGCGCAGGGGTTATCGGGGCTAGTGGCCGGGCGGCGAAAAATGCCGCCCGGTTCACACTTTTGCACCTTTATAGGCTGTAATACATGTCAAATTCGACAGGATGGGTCGTCATTCTGAGGCGAGTAACGTTTTCCATCTTGAGGTCGATGTATGCATCGATGAGGTCGTCGCTGAAAACGCCGCCCGCTTTCAGGAACTTACGGTCCCCGTCCAGCGCGCCAAGCGCCTCATCCAGCGAGAACGCGACAAGTTTCAGCTCCTTTTCTTCCTCTGGTGGTAAGTCGTAGAGATCTTTGTCCATGGCATCGCCCGGATGGATCTTATTCTGGATGCCATCGAGTCCGGCCATCATCATCGCAGAGAAAGCGAGGTACGGGTTGGCCATCGAATCCGGGAAGCGAACTTCAATGCGGCGGCCTTTCGGGTTTGCAATGTATGGAATTCGAATCGATGCCGAACGGTTGCGTGCGGAGTACGCGAGAATCGTCGGGGCCTCGAAACCCGGCACCAGTCGTTTATAACTGTTGGTCGACGGATTCGCGAACGCGTTGATCGCCTTCGCGTGTTTGATAACGCCGCCGATATAGAAAAGCGCGGTTTCAGAAAGCCCGCCGTAGCCGTCGCCCGAGAAAAGGTTCTTGCCGTCTTTGAACAAAGACTGGTGCACGTGCATTCCGTTACCATTGTCATTAACCAGTGGCTTCGGCATGAACGTCGCGGTTTTGCCATACGCATGTGCGACGTTGTGCACAGCGTATTTCAGGATCTGAACTTCGTCTGCCTTCTGTACGAGCGTGTTAAACATCGCGCCAATTTCGCACTGGCCGGCCGTTGCGACTTCATGGTGATGCACCTCAGTCTTTACGCCAAGCTCTTCGATCGCAAGACACATAGCACCTCGAATATCGTGTAACGAATCGACCGGCGGCACCGGAAAGTAACCGCCCTTAACGGTGGGGCGGTGACCCGTGTTGCCGTCTTCGTAGCTGCGGTTCGTATTCCAGGCGCCCTCGTCCGAGTCGACTTTGTAAAATGCACCCTGCATGGAGTCATCCCACGCTACGTGATCAAACACGAAGAATTCGTTTTCGGGACCGAAGTAGGCCGCGTCAGCTACACCGGTTGATTTCAGATAAGCCTCAGCACGCGCGGCGAGCGAGCGCGGGCAACGATCATAGCCCTGCATGGTAGAGGGCTCGACGACGGTGCAACGCAAATTAAGCGTCGGCTCGTCCGGGAAGATATCGACTACCGCTGACGCAGGATCCGGCATCAGGATCATGTCGGATTCGTTAATGCCCTTCCAACCGGAGATGGAGGAGCCGTCGAACATCTTGCCATCTTCGAACAAATCTTCGTCGACAGTATGGGCGGGTACGGTTACGTGTTGTTCTTTGCCAATCGTATCCGTAAAACGAAAATCGACAAATGTGACCTCTGCCTCTTTAATGAGGGCGAGTACCTCTGCGGGCTTCATGGATCTTTCCTCCGGGTTCATGGTGCGCTAAACATTACGGCCGCCTCTGGCGACCCGTTAGATAATCTGGTTTGCAGGAAGTGTGCCAGAATGGTGCTGTCTGTAATCCATTGTTTTTCAAGGAGTTAGTGTTGGTTTTCGCCCCGTTGTTGCTCTATATTAGTGCGCACCGCCTAGCCGACGCACTATTCTAGTGCAAAATCTTTCTTCCTGCACCCGGATAGTGCCTGCTCAGATGCTTTTAATTGCCTATCGGCCCCGATCGACCTCCTACGCAGCGCCGTCAGCCGTTATACTTCGCGCCTTTGAGCCGCCGTGTCACCTGCCATGAGCCCTAAGAAATCGCCCAAAAACTTGAGCTTTCAGGACCTGATCCTGAAGCTCCAGGAGTATTGGGCCGAGCGGGGCTGCGTCATCATGCAACCGTACGATATGGAGATGGGCGCCGGCACATTTCACCCCGCAACCTTCCTGCGCGCGGTGGGCCCGGAGCCCTGGTCGGCCGCTTACGTGCAACCCAGCCGCCGACCAACGGACGGCCGCTACGGCGACAACCCGTTCCGCCTGCAGCATTACTACCAGTACCAGGTTGTCATCAAGCCCTCACCACTCGAAATACAGGAGATGTACCTCGACTCTCTCAGGGCTATTGGCATCGACCCACTGATTCACGACATTCGTTTTGTCGAAGACAACTGGGAATCACCAACGCTCGGCGCCTGGGGTCTCGGTTGGGAAGTCTGGCTGAACGGCATGGAGGTCAGTCAATTTACGTATTTCCAGCAAGTCGGTGGGCTTGAGTGCCGTCCGGTCACCGGAGAGATTACGTACGGCCTCGAACGGCTTGCGATGTACCTGCAAAATGTCGAGAGCATATTCGATCTCGTCTGGACTGACGGACCCCTGGGTCGCATTACGTACGGCGATGTTTATCATCAAAATGAAGTCGAACAGTCGAAGTATAATTTCGAAGAAGCCGACGTCGACGCGCTGTTTGTCGCGTTCGATCACGCGGAACAGGAGAGCCAGCGCCTGATTGAATCCGGTCTTGCGCTGCCGGCTTATGAACAGATGCTGACGGCCTCGCACACGTTCAACTTGCTCGACGCGCGACAAGCGATCTCCGTTACCGAACGTCAACGCTACATACTACGCGTGCGAACGATGTCGCGGGCAATTTGCGAAGCGTATTTCGCGAGCCGCGAATCGCTGGGCTTTCCGATGGCGCAAGCATCGACTAATGGCGGCAAGTCCAAGTGAGCAAGGTCGCCGACTTTCTTGTCGAGATTGGAACAGAAGAGCTGCCGCCTAAGGCTTTGCGTTCGCTCATGGAGGCGTTCGGCAGTAGCCTGACTTCCGCCATCGATGAAGCGCCGCTTAGTCACGGCGAAGTGCACGTTTACGCGAGTCCCCGGCGCCTCGCGGTGCTCGTTGAAAAGCTCGAGCGCCAGCAGGCCGCTCGCAAAGTTCAACAAAAAGGCCCTCCGCTTAGTATCGCGTTCGACAAAGACGGTAAGCCGACGTCGGCGGCCGTTGCGTTCGCCAAGAAATGCGGCGTTTCTGTTTTGGAGCTCGGACGATCCAGGACTGAA
>Ga0265309_10000541_pt1 | contig 15284 bp, 13 predicted proteins | sample Helome_FD_192492 | JGI IMG/M metagenome (GOLD analysis project Ga0265309, IMG submission 192492) | Marine sediment microbial communities from subtidal zone of North Sea - Hel_20160524 (Illumina Assembly) | ecosystem: Environmental > Aquatic > Marine > Subtidal zone > Sediment ...
GTCGAGGATTTCTTCGCTCCAGAGTTGATGGAAGACCTGGACAGGCGCATCCGCGACTATTTCGGCGATGACCCGGACTTCTTCCATAACGAAGAGTTTCTCGACAAGGCGCAGACTGAGGTCATTCCCTGGTTTCCGCAGAATGAGGGCGTGACGGCCTTCGATGCCATCGACAATGACGAGCGCCTGCGCGACCTTACCGAGAGCGTTCTCGGCGAGGGTTGGGCGAGCCAGTACTGCATGGTGATGTGGTCCAAGCAAGGGACTTCAGGACAGGCCTGGCACCAGGACTGCCCGCCAGACAACCCGGCCACCTTCAACCTGAACCGGCTCGTCTACACAAGTGATATCACGGATGAGATCGGCGGTCAGACCGTCGTGGTGCCCGGCTCGTTCAGGCGGGGGTTGTTACCAACGGGCGATCCGCGCGGCGATTTCGACGACCAGGTCGTGCTGCGGCCAAAGAAAGGCACGCTGGTGCTACTGCATGGTCATACGTGGCATCGCGTTCTACCGATCACAGGCAGATATCGCTTTTCGACAAACTACCGCTCTGCGCCAGAAGGAACCCCTGACGACATCACGGATATCTGTGTCTACCGGAATATGCGTTACCAGTTCTCGACTTCAAGCGTCATCGAGGAGCGTACCTCCTAGAATTTCGACCGAATCAGGTCCATGTGGTGCTGGAACTGCAGGCTTGCCGACAGCGGAATCATGGCCGATTGTGCTCGGCCTGCGATCAGGTCGTTATTGACGGCTTTGATTTCGTAATCGAATCCGTTAGTCGACCTGGCGTCCTCAAAGCGGTCCACCATGTCATCAAGCTCCCAAAGCTGACATTCAGTGGCGCGCCAGAAATCCGGTATCGCGATGTAGCCTTTTTCGCCAATCACATAAGCCCAGTTTCTGAGTTTGGCCCGGAACGAAGTCCCAATCGTCGCGACAAAGTCCGGATAGTTGAAGGTAGCGATGACATCATCTTCAACACCGTTCGGAGCATGTCGTGAAACGACACTGATGTCTTGTGGATCCGCTTTCGCGAATAGTGCAGTCAAGGCTACCGGGTAGACACCCATCTCCAGTAGGCAACCGCCAGCCAGCTTAGCGTCATATTCGCGCTTGTCCGCATTGTAGATCTGCGGGTAACCAAAGTCCGACTGGATCTGCACAATCCTACCAATACGGCCCGCATCAACCCACTTTTTCGCTTTGCGAATGGCTGGCAAGAACCAGGTCCACATCGCTTCCATCAAGTATCCGCCGGTCTCCTCAGCAATATCAATGAGCTGCCGGCATTCGCCCGCGTTGATCGTGATCGGCTTCTCGCACAGGACTGCCTTGCCTGCACGCAGCGCGTCGCTGGCATGTTGCAGATGCAGACTATGTGGCGTCGCGATATAGATCGTATCGACACTTGGATTTGCATAGAGGGACTCATAGCCTTCGTGAGCCGTTCCTATTTCATATTGATCAGCAAACGCTCTGGCAGCCGCGCCGCTTCTCGCAGCTACAGCCTCAACAATGCCGTTTCCGGTGGCTGGCATATCCTGCACAAACGTATGTGCGATCCGACCGGCACCAACAATGCCCCAACGAATGTCAGTCATGCCCGGGAAAGCTCCTTCTCCAGTTCTTCCAGTGAACGCCCACGCGTCTCCGGCATCAACCGCGCCAGCAACACGAGGAACACAACAGCGGTAGCGGCAAAAATAGAGAAGGTGACGACCGGTCCGAAATGCGCGAGCTCAACCGGAAATATGAACTGTATGAACCAGGAAACGCCGCTGTTTACGACACCCATGAACGCCATACAAACACCGCGAATACGGTTTGGGAAAATTTCCGAGAACAGAACCCACATGACAGGCCCCAGGGAAAACGCGAATGACGCAACAAAGCCGAGTATGCCCGCGAGTACGATACTCGGGCTCTCGGTATAGAACCCCCAGGCGGCCAGAGACATGCTGAATACTATTCCGGCAAGACCGGCCAGCATCAATGGCTTGCGGCCGAGTCTGTCAATCAACAGCATCGCCGCAATCGTGAATACGACATTAACGACACCAATGTATGTTGCTTGTGCGAATGCCGCGTCGGTACCAACCCCGCTTTGTTCAAAGATGGTCGGCGCATAGAAATAGACGGCATTTATGCCACTGCTTTGCTGTGCGATTCCGGCAATCAGCCCAACGACGAGGACCATACGCAGCTCTGGCCGAAACATGTCCTTGATCTTGGCCAGGAGGTTGTGCGTTGCTTCCTGCGTGCTGTCACGAATACAATTCAGTAACTCCTCGACCTGGTCAGCGGGCGCTATTCGTTGCATGATCTCTCTTGCCCTTTCCGTGTGTCCTTCCAGGACCAGCCACCGAGGGCTCTCCGGAACGAACAACATGAAAACGAAATATAGGGCGGCGGGCACTGCCTCGAGGCCAAGCATCCAGCGCCAGGCGAACTGATCGATGCCAAGGCTTACCGCCAGAGCCGATCCCGACTGGCTCAACTGTAGAAGGTAATAGTTAGCAAAGTAGGCTGCGGAGAAACCGATAACAATATTGAACTGGTTAACTGACACCATCCGGCCGCGCAGACGTGCAGGAGCGATCTCCGCAATGTAGATGGGCGCGAGCATTAGCGTTCCGAATGCGAAGCCGCCGATGAGCCGCGCGACGAACAAGGTCGAGGCGCCAGGAGCAAGGGCGGATGCGACTGCTGACACGGTGTAAAGCAGTGCGAGGGTGATCATTACTTTCTTGCGACCGACATAGTCGGCAACCGGGCCAACTGTCAGTGCTGCGGCAATCGCGGCCAGGCTCGGCGCGCTGACGATCGCGCCGACCCACCATTCGTTCAAGCTGAACTCTGGCGTAATGAAAGGCATTACACCCGATATCACTACTGCATCAAAACCAAACAGGAATCCGCCAAGCGCGATGACCGATGCACAAAATAGCGCCCGGCGATCTGTCTTGGTCATTGTCGCGACTTCCAGTTGGCAACGGCCTCGTTAAAGCGTTCTGCTATTTCAGGATTGGTTTCGAGGCGAGTGTCACCCCAGAAGCCGTTTTCGTATGGTGGCCCCCACATCGGCTGAGAATCCCAGTCGACGTTTATGTAGGCGAGCGCGTCTACGACGTCACGATTGTCTTCCATATAAGCAAATAACGGCGCGAACCAATAGTCCCAGATCTGTTCGTCGGCCATGGGTTGTTGATTGGTTGCCGGCTCACCATCCCACAGCGGACTGTGATGAGCGGTAAGGTTTTCGTTCAGGTCCATTGCTTGTGGAGAAGCTTCAGCGATCATGACGGGTTTGCCCTTTTCACGGGCGAGCTGCAGCAGCTCATCAGCCAGTTCGCCGGGCGACATCGGTGTGAAGCCGGCCTGCGGTACAGCAGATCGCTCATCCGGGTTCATAAACCAGGAAAGCGCCATCCAGTCGACATACTCATCTCCGGGGTACCACTTTGAAATATCCTCATGGCCGCCATCGATTATCTCGTCGACACCGGCGGCGCTCGCCTGGAGGACGTACTCGACATTGTCGGCACCTTCTTCCCGCAGTACATCAACGATGCGCCTGTAGGCAGCGACATAGACTTCCGGGTTCCAGTACCCGTGGTTCCAGGCGCCGTCAAACTCGTAGCCGATGCGAAGATAGACCCGCCCATCGACCATTGCTGCGAACTTCGCAAGTTGCCTGATCTCGTCATCGTGCAGGCCGTCAACGATTTTCCGCAGCCCCCCGGGATGCTCGTTCTCCGTTATCGACAGCCCAATGGCAATGTTGCTGATTCCAAACTCGGTTGCTGTGAGGTATGCGCTGTTTGGCCCGGATCCCCAGGAAAGCTCAAAATCAAGCGGCTGGCCGGCGTCATCGATGCCCAGGCCGCCAAAGTCCCCCGGTTTCAGCAGGTCGTAGAAGCGGAGATAGGCCGTTAGACCGTCAGGCCCTACGCAGCAATTGCTGGCCATATAGCCGCGAATAGCGCCGAGAGCCTGCCCCATGATCAGCAGCTTTTCGGCCCTGGGTTGCGATGCCGCGGCAAGGTCGGCCGCGGACGAGTCACCGGTGCCGTCCGGGCTGCAGCCGGCGGCAAGTGACAGCGCGCCTGCGACTGCTAGTGTCGTCCATTCCTGATTTTTGTTCATATCAGTCTATCTCTTTGATTTATAGACGGCTATCGAATCTGCTGCCGAGTTTGCCATTCCACTGTAAACGTTTACAATGTGCTCTTCAAGCAGTCCCTCCAAATGCCCGAAGGCGCCAGATTCGACCAATGAAAGTGGCCCTGTCATTCGACACTGATACGATGCAGCCGCTCATGACCGACGGGTGCACGGACTCTGTTTGGGGCACTTTCGGCCCGTTTGGGACTTGTGCGCGTGGACTTTGACGCCCGGGAACGCCTGATTAAGGACAGTGACAAAGCGTTCGCGGAATTGAATGCAACCAAAAGGAAACTAATGGCCCACCGCAGCGGAAAGCGCAAAGATGTCGCGCAATAAGATTCGAAATCCGATTTTGCCAGGGTTTAATCCGGACCCGTCGATCTGCCGGGTAGGTGCGGACTACTACATCGCCGTGTCGACCTTCGAATGGTACCCGGGAATTCAGGTTTATCATTCCAGGGATCTCGAGAACTGGCGTCTGGTCGCCCGCCCGTTGAGCGGGCCAGGTATGCTGGATATGCGCGGTGAGCCGGATTCGTGCGGCATCTGGGCACCTTGCCTGAGTTATGCGGACGGCCGGTTTTGGCTTTGCTATACCGATGTGCGACGTTTCGACGGCAACTTCAAAGATACACACAACTATCTTACGACCTGCACTACGATCGACGGCCACTGGTCGGACCCGACGTATCTCAATTCCAGCGGCTTCGACCCCTCGTTGTTTCATGATGATGACGGCCGGAAGTGGTACATGAACATGGTCTGGGATCATCGCCCGGACAGGTCGTTCTTCAACGGCATAGTGCTGCAGGAGTATTCCGCCGAGAACCATGAACTGCTGGGTGAGCCACAACACATTTTCCCCGGCACAGAGTTGGATTTGACCGAGGGGCCGCATCTTTACAAGTACGATGACTACTATTATCTGATGACTGCAGAAGGCGGCACCGGCTACGGGCACGCGGTCACGATGGCGCGTTCCAGGTCAATGCACGGCCCCTACGAGACCGACCCGTCTGGTCCAGTCGTCACTGCGAGAGACGATCCGGATTGGCCGCTGCAACGTAACGGGCACGCCGACTTCGTCGAGTCTGCGGACGGCGAGTTCTTTCTTGTGCACCTCTGCGGCCGGCCGCTGGACGGAACGCATTTCTGTATATTGGGCCGGGAGACCGCAATCCAGCGCCTGAGAAAGACGGACGACGGCTGGTTCCGCCTGCAGGGAGGCGGGCATCTGCCGGAACTCGCGATTGATCCACCAGCGCTGCCGTTGGACGAACCCGTCGTTGTGATACAGCATGACGAATTCGAATCCGGTGAACTCGACAGTGTCTACCAGTGGTTGCGAACGCCTTACCCGGAGAGTTTCTACAGTCTTCGCGACACGCCGGGGAGACTGCGGTTGTATGGCATGGAGTCACCAGGAAGCCTATACAACCAGGCGCTGATCGCGCGACGCCAGACCGACTTCGCGTTTGCGGCAAGCACCGCAGTTGATTTTGAGCCGGATCATTTCCAGCAAATGGCGGGTCTAATCTGTTACTACAATTCCTGCAAATTTCACTACCTGTACATCTCAACAGACGACGAGATCGGTAAACATCTTGGCATCATGAGCTGCGAGGCGGACCAGACATCCGCAGTGACGTTCCCAATCGAGGACAAGAGAATCCGTCTTCCAGAAGGCCCGTTGATATGGCTACGCGCGTCTGTTGACCAGGCCCGACTCGTCTTCAGCTGGTCCGATGACGGCGAGCACTGGAGAGAAATACCGGTGCAGCTCGATCAGAGTCTGCTTTCTGACGAAGCGGGAATCGACGGAGGCGAGCAATTCACAGGCGCATTTGTAGGAATGTGCTGCAACGACCTGTCGGGCCGACGCAAGCACGCGGACTTTGATTTCTTCAACTACGAAGGCAGAAGTGCCAACTAGGTCGCCGGCTTTGCGACAGATTGCCTGATCACCAGCTTGTGCGGCACTATCTCCGGCGAGCTGCTCTCGCCATTAGGCGCATCGATGCGTCGGCAAAGCCGATACATAACGCGTTCACCTATTTCCTCGGCAGGTTGGCTGATCGTCGTCAATGGTGGGTCGGTCACTTCGGCATAACGTATGTCGTCAAACCCGACAATAGATATGTCGTCGGGTACGCGCAGTCCTGCGGACTTCACTTCGTGCAGGCAACCAATGGCCATCTCGTCATTAGCGCAAAAAATCGCTGTTGGCCGATCACTGTGATTCACCAGGTTACGCGTGGCCTTGCGCGCGCCAGAAATCGTAAGATCGCCTTCGACTACCCACCCGTCGTCAATCGACAGTTTTGCTTGCTTCATTGCGGCGCGATATCCGAGCTCACGATCCTTTGTGAGAAGAGACGATTCCTGGCCACATATCATTGCGATTCGTTTGTGACCCCGCGAAATGAGGTAATTAGTCGCCTCTTTCGCCGCAGCGATATTGTCGATGTGCACGCTCGGGAAATCTGCCAACTCAGGAGATATCGTCTCGCAGCCAATTACGATCGGCAAATGGCGTTTGCTCTTGGCGGAAGGAATCACCGTACCAAAGGGTGACACGCTAGCCAGCAGAATGATGCCGTCGGTCTGGTTGGATACGAGCATTGCGCCAATCTCGTCGGCAGTCAGTGTATTGAGCTGCGTTTCCTCGATCACGACCGAGTAGCCCCGGCTCTTGGCCGCCGCCCGGATGCCCCTCATTACCCCCGTAAAAAACGGGTCACCGACTGAAGGCAGCACCACCATGACCATGTTGGTCCTTCCCCGGCGGAAACTCTGCGCCAGCGTATTTGGCGAGTACCCGGTCTGGCGAATCGCATCCTGGACCTTGAGGCGTGTCTTCTCGGTAACTTTTTCAGGGTTGTTGATGCTTCGAGACACGGTCGCGATCGACACCTCCGCGATCCGCGCGACTTCTTTGATCGATACGTTCGCCATTTCCCCCGCTTCGGCAGTCTCGTGTTGCGGACCAGTATGGTTCAGAAGTTCAGCCAACGGTAGCTCGTACCCAGGGTGAAAGCTTGAGTGTAAACGTTTACAATCTTGTGATCAAACAGGCGGGCAGGCACATGGGTACCGGGACCAGGTTTCAAAAACGCGCACAGCTTGAAGCCAAGACGATAGAAGTCCCGTGCGGACTGCGCGTCACTGTCCTCAACCGCGGTGCCGCGATTACCTCGCTAAAGGTGCCAACCGCGGATTGCCCGGTTGACGTGGTTCTGTCCTACCCTGAACTCGAGGACTACGTTGATGATCCGTACTTCATGGGCTCGACAGTAGGACCGTTTGCCAACCGAATTACCTCGGGGCGATTTGCACTGAACGGTCAGGAGTACTTCCTGCAAAGGAATGAAACATCAACCGGGCATTGTCTGCATGGCGGCGAGAACGGGCTTCACGGGCAGTATTTCGACCTGCAGCGCGATGCTGGCGGTACGCGAATTGAATGCCGCGCAGTGCTCGCGAACGACGCGGGCGGTTTTCCCGGGCGCCGAGAGGTAATTGTTGTTTATCAGATAGTTAAGGAACTCTCTCTGGCAATCGATTTTCAGGTCACAACAGACAGGAACACGGTAATCAACCTGGCAAACCACGCCTACTTCAATCTCGGCGGAAATATCGAGGACCACAACATCAGGGTGTGGTCCGATGCATACACGCCTGTTGATATCACTTGCGCACCGACTGGCGAAATACGGTCTGTGGCCGGCAGTACATTCGATCTGCGTATGCTGACTCGCATTCGTGAAAAGGTTTTCGATCACAATTTTGCGGTGAATAATTGCAGTGGTGAACCACAGCGCGCGGCGACGCTGCAGTATCCCGGGAGCGGCCTCCAGTTAGACCTGTATACGACGCAGCCCGGAATACAGGTATACACAGGCGATCACCTGGCTGCACCATTCAAGCGGCGCCAGGGACTATGCCTGGAAGCACAGGGTTTTCCAGATGCGCCCAATCAGCCCGCATTCCCATCTGCGCGCCTGGCGGCCGGAAAGACCTACCGGCAGCGGACAGTCTATGCGTTCAGGCCAACATGTTGTTGATTTTAATAGCAATAGGGCAGCAGAAAGAATACGTAATTGTAATTGGGGCCTGACAACGCTTATGATGTAAACGTTTACACTCTGTGCCAGTGGGGCGTAATGCACAATGTCAACGGTTCTTGGAATAGATCTGGGTACGCAAAGCGTCAAAGTCGTCTTCTACGACTTTGAAACCCGTGAGTCGGTGGCCGTCGAAACGGCCCCACTCGATCTTGACCAAACTGACGACGGCGTTGCCGAGCAACAGGCGCACTGGTGGGTGCACGCACTGAAGCAGGCACTGCAGCAGGTCGGCAAGGCTGTACGCAAGTCTGCACTTGCTATCGGTGTGTCGGGTCAACAACACGGGTTCGTCCCCATTGACGGATCTGGTGAGGTACTGGCTGCCGTCAAGCTGTGGTGTGATACATCGACCGCCGCGGAATGCGACGCGATCATGGATGCGTTCGGTGGGGTTGACGCGTGCATAGCGGAGGTTGGTAACGCGGTCTTGCCCGGCTACACGGCATCGAAGATCCGCTGGTTCCGTGATGCGCACCCCGGCCGTTACGCGCAAATGGATTGCATTCTGCTTCCGCACGACTATCTCAACTTCTACCTGACCGGTGAACGCCGCATGGAAGCCGGAGACGCGTCGGGAACCGGATTTATGGACATCCGCAAGCGCGAGTGGTCGAACAAGATGCTACGCGCGATCGACCCGGACCGTGACCTGCGAGACTGCCTGCCCGATGTCTCAATTGGTAATCAAGCCGTTGGGACTTTGCTGCCGCACATCGCCGACGAATTGGGCCTTCCCCCAGGCATCCCGATTTCGATCGGCGGCGGCGACAACATGATGGGCGCGATCGGCACAGGCAATGTGACGCCTGGCGTTGTGACTGTGAGCCTGGGAACCTCGGGCACCGTCTACGCCTTCGCCAATGAACCGATCATTGATGCGAAGGGCAATATTGCAGCTTTTTGTTCTTCTACTGGTGGCTGGTTGCCACTCCTGTGCACGATGAACTGCACAGTCAGCACCGAACTGATGCGCAACCTGGTCGGCGTCGATATTGCGAACTTCGAGGCGCAAGTGGAAACGGCGCCGCGCGGCTCGAACGGTGTGATGACCGTTCCGTTCTTCAATGGCGAACGTACGCCGAACCTGCCGAATGCGCGGGGCGTGATCCTCGGGCTTGACGGGCGCAACACGACGCAGCCCAACCTGTTTCGCTCGGCAATCGAGGGCGCAACCTTTGCATTGCGTTTCGGATTCGACGAGATGAAAGCCCTCGGCGTATCGGCGAATGAGATCATTCTGACTGGCGGTGGCACCAACAGTAATACGTGGCGGCAGGTCGTGGCAGACGTATTCGACGCGCCGGTTACGGTCTTGAAGAATAACGAAGGTGCGGCATTTGGTGCCGCATTGCAGGCCTTGGCGATGCTCGAAGGCGACGTAGTCGAACTTCCTGCGCTGGTCGGCGAGCACCTGACCAGCGATGACTCACGTTGTGTCGAACCGCGTCCGTCCGCCGTCAATTTCTATAACGATCTATATATCAGTTATCAGCAGGCAGTGGACAAAGTTGCTGCGCTGTACAGTTGAATACAAGAGGCAAAAAGAATGAGCCGAACAGTCTTTACGGGTGACACCGTCTATTTCCCTGGCATCGATCAAATTCAGTACGAAGGACCTGACTCCGATAATCCGCTGGCATTCAAGACGTATGACCGTGAGCGCGTTATTGGTGGAAAGACTTTGGAGGAGCACCTCCGTTTCGCCGTGTGCTATTGGCACAATTTCTGCGCGACCGGAGCAGATCCGTTTGGTCCAGGCACCCGGAAACATGAGTGGGCGCAGAGTACTGACAAAGCTCAGGCCGCCAAAGACCGAATGGATGCCGCATTCGAGTTCTTCACAAAGCTAAATGTGCCGTTTTGGTGTTTCCACGACTTTGACATGGCATGGGAAGGCGCCTCTATCGCGGAGTCAGACAAGAACATTCAGACGATGGTTGATATTGCAAAGGTACGCCAGCAGGAAACCGGTATGAAGCTGCTATGGGGAACAGCGAACATGTTCTCCAATCCTCGCTATATGAATGGCGCTTCGACTAATCCGAATTTCGACGTCGTCGCCTATGCAGCGTCGCAAGTCAAAGCGGCTATTGATGCAACGGTTGAGCTAGGCGGCCAGAACTACGTGTTCTGGGGCGGCCGTGAGGGATACGCGTATCTGCAAAACACCAATACCAAACGCGAGCTGGAGCACTTCGCAATCTTCCTCGACAAAGCCCGTCAATACGGTCGATCGATCGGTTTCGAAGGTACGTTCCTCATCGAACCGAAGCCAATGGAACCGATGTACCATCAATATGACTTTGACGCTCAAACCGTCATAGGCTTCCTACGCCATTACGGCCTGGACGGTGATTTCAAATTGAACGTCGAGGCAAACCACGCGACGCTGGCAGGACATACATTCGCGCATGACCTCCAAATGGGCGCTGACACGGGTCTGTTGGGTTCGATCGACGCAAACATGGGTAATCCACAAAATGGCTGGGATACCGATCAGTTCCCTTCCGATATCTACGATACGGTCCACGCAATGATGGTCGTTTTGAGGATGGGTGGCCTGGGTGACGGCGGACTCAATTTTGACGCCAAGGTGCGACGCGAATCAACCGATCTCAGTGATATGTTCATTGCCCACATCGGTGGTATGGATTGCTTCGCTCGAGGCCTCATCATAGCCGATCGAATTCTATCTGACAGTCGCTCAAGCGAGCTTCGTGATGGTCGCTATGCGAGTTTTGACTCTGGCAACGGCAAGCGCTTCGAAAACGGCGAGCTGTCGTTGACCGACCTGCGTGACCTGGCGATTACAAATGGTGAGCCGGAGCAAATCAGCGGAAAGCAGGAGTTCTATGAAAATCTGATCAACGACTACATCGTCAGGGGCGCGAGCTAGATACGCGAGTAGAACGGTACGTTACAGGTTTTTCGACGGGCCGGACAAAGGGAGACCGATGGCTCGAGCGCGCTGACAGCCGCATAGGCTTTCAAGTCTGGCAGCGCTTGCAATAGTAAGTGGCACGCTGCCCCTGGACGATCGCGGTCAAAGGCCGATCGCAGCGATGGCAGGGTTCATCCTCGCGCCCGTAGACATCGAGTTCCTGCTGGAACCAGCCGCTCTCTCCGCCACTACCGTAGTAGTCCCTGAGCGTCGTGCCACCGGCCCGTATCGCTCGCTGCAGGACCTCGTGGATCGCTTCGGCCAAGCGCTCGTAGCGCGGCAGGGCAATGCGGCCGGCCGCGCATTTCGGATTGATACCGGCGAGGAACAAAGACTCGCTGGCGTAGATGTTGCCGACGCCGACGACAATGTTGGCATTCATGATGAATTGCTTCACGGCAACGCGGCGGCCACGCGACCTGTCCCACAGGTAGCGGCCGTCGAAATCGTCGCCGAGGGGTTCCGGACCCAGGTGCTTCAGCAGCCAGTGATTGCGTACGTCATCGCTCCAGTGCAGCGAGCCGAATCGCCGCGGGTCACGAAGTCGCAATGCGTGGCCGGATTCCAGCTCGATGTCGACGTGGTCATGCACGCCGGCCGGCGTGTTGCGATCAACGATGAATACACTGCCCGACATCCCGAGATGGAGGATCGCCGTTCCGTCTGTGGTGTTGATCAACAGGTATTTTGCGCGGCGGTCGACCGAGGTGATAGTTGCTCCCGGCAAGCGCTCGTCGATATCCAGGCTCACGGGCCATCGCAGGCGGCGCTCGCGGATCGTTACGGCGGCGATCGCCTGGTCGACGACATAGGGTTCGATACCCCTGCGACTGGTTTCAACCTCGGGTAGTTCCGGCATCCGCCTAGAGTGCCAATAAAGGCACCCTGATCAAAGTGTCATGCTACTCTGCGAGCCGTACGACGAGTTCATTCGCCAGGAAGCAGCCGTCAATACCCAGTTCGCCATAGGCATCCGCGGACTGGCCGGCAACAAGATCGGCGAATGTCCCCGGGCCCATCTCGGTGCCGTCGGCGGAGACCAGAGTGATGACAGCGTCCGCTTCGAGTACCACGCAGATGTCGCCGCCCGCCGTCGAGAGGTTGAAGCCCGGCTCCTCGACAGGTTCGGCGATCGTGCCACTGAGTTGTTCGTCCTCATCGTCGCCGTCGATGATGATCATTGCGGCCCTGAGCAGGGTCGGATCGCCTTCGACTGCCGGAATGATCACAACGCCTTCGACTTCGATGCCCTGGCCGATTTGCAACGCAGCACCGTCCATGATCTCGCCGGCCGGCCCGAATACGCGCGTGCAGCTCTTCTGTAGCTCGACCGTCAGTTCGTTCCCATCCCGATCGATCATTATGAAGCGGCCGTCATCACCGGGCTTGCTGTTCACTGTGCCCCTGACCTGGGACGCATCGCCTTGCTCGACGAAGATCGCGTCAATCGCCAGGTTATTGTTCATGCGCACGTAGCGGCCGATTACGACGACGATGTCTTCAGGCGCCAGTGCATCGAAGGTTGTCGGCTGCCCATTTACATCCAGTACACAGCCGTCGTCCGTGAGGTCTATATCGAGGCAATTGTCAGGATTATCGAGCGCGCACAGCACGAAGGTGCCAGTTGTGCTATCGATAATCTGGTCGATGCGGCCCTCGATGCGTGCGAGTTTGTCGGGCAGGCCGCCGTCCATGAAGTTTACTTTGACGATCGGCCTTACGTTGTACTTGCCACTACCGGTTTTGACGACATGAACAGACTTGTTGGCGTCCATGTCGATTTCGACCAACAAGGTACGTCCGGCCAGCACGTCGAAACCACCCTGGTCGAGCAAATCGATCTTGCCGTTTGCCGGCAACGCGGGATAGAACTTGTCGCCGTCGTGCTCGACGAGTTCGAGGTTCGCGAGCCGCAGCCGCAGCTTGGTATAGCTGCCAACAGCAACTTCACCGAATGCTACGGGCTGCACGTAGTTCTCCAGGTCAAGCAGATTGATCGGGACGTTGCCGGTGAAAACGGTCTGTTGTCCCTCACCACCGATCAAAATTGCTTCGGTCACGTCGAGATTGATTTCCGCGAGGTCATCGGTCGGCAGGTCCGTGAAAATTAATGCGACCGTGCCGGTGCCGGGTGCACTGTCTCCCTCACTGGAGGAGCTGCCACCACAGGCCGTCAATACCGTGGCAAGCGCGAGCAGTGCGAAGATCGACCTGGTGTGAACTGCGATGGACATGCCACTCATTGCTAACGCTCCCGAATCGCCGTCGTCAGGCGATGTTTGTTTCTTGAAGTTTTTGGCGGGAGGCCAACAGTAGCACCGGGACGACACGGCGCAACTGTCTCAAAAGGGCGACAGCTAACATAATCCGGAAACAAGAATTAGTAACTGTTGGTTGATCGATCAGTGGTGGATATGCTGCGAGCAGCATGCAAAAAAATACCCGCAACGAAGTGCGGGCATTTGCGTTCTTCAAGGAAGGGCTATCAGCCCAATCGCGGCTGCAGCCGCTCCTACTTAATCTTGGCTTCCTTGTACATGACGTGCTTGCGGATCGTCGGATCGTATTTCTTGGTCTCCATCTTCTCCGGGTGCAAACGCTTGTTCTTGGTCACCGTGTAGTAGTGGCCGGTGCCGGCGCTCGATACGAGTTTGATTTTGTCACGCATGATTCAATCCTCCGCCGGTCAGATGTGCTGACCGTTGGCACGCAGGTCGGCAACAACCTTGTCGATGCCGTGCTTGTCGATGATGCGCACGCCTTTGTGGGAGACGCGCAGCCGTACGTAACGCTTCTCGGATTCCAGCCAGAATCGCTTGTTTTGCAGATTCGGCAGGAAGCGCCGGCGCGTCCTGTTGTTGGCGTGGGAGACGTTATTGCCGCTTTGCGGCCGCTTCCCGGTCACCTGGCATACTTTGGACATCACTAAGTCCTTGATATTAAATAGACTTGCCCGCGACGGGCGGGCAGAGAGCGGGACTTTATACCAGCCTGAGAGGGGCAATTCAAGCGCCCCACCGTCAGCCCGTGAGGTCCGTTTCAGACCAGTCCCCGGCTTGCCAGCGAGGTGGCCCGGCCGTCGCCGATGATCAGGTGATCGAGGAGCCTGATGTCGACCAGTTCGAGGGCCGATTTCAGCCGCTTCGTTATGCGTTCATCGGCCTGGCTTGGTTCGGCGACGCCCGACGGATGATTGTGCGCCAGTATGACCGCTGCCGCATTTACGGCGAGCGCCTCCTTGACCACCTCTCTCGGGTAGACGCTCGTGCCGTCGATCGTGCCACGGAACATTTCGTCGAAGCGAAGCACACGATGGCGATTATCGAGAAACAGGCAGCAGAAGAGCTCGTGGCCGAGGTGCTGCATTCGAGACTGCAGGAAGGTCTCGGTGTCGGACGGACTCCGGATTACCGTTCCGGATGGCAGAGACTCTTCATAGTAGCGCCGCGCGAGCCCGGGAATCGTCCGTAATACGGCCAGGTTCGCAGCGCCAACACCCTTCACGGCTAGAATCGATGCGCTGCTCGCGTGTGCGAGCCCGCGAAGGCCGCCAAAGCGTTCAAGAAGCAGACCGGCGAGGTCGCGCCCGCCGCGAGGCATCAGGGTGGCGAGCAACTCGACGTCGAAACTGTCTCCGGTATGGCGCGGGCCCATGATCGATCCGTGTATCCGGTGCCGTGAATCGGTAAATGGTGCCTGCGTGGCCCGTCAACTCAAGCAAACAAACTGGACAAGCGGCAGCGATTCGGTGCAAATCGCTACGGACTTCCGCCTGATGCGGTGTAAACGTAGCTCGCAACCGAGGTAACGCCGCCGATTCGCCATTTCAGGTTGACGTAGACCAGGCTGCCGTCGGTGGGCAGGCCGCTAATCACCGTGGATGTCACTTCCGCGCCGAGGCTCTGCACGAACAAATCGGTGCCGTCCGGAGTGGTGCCGACTTCCAGCCGCCACCGGGTCACGGCCGCGGACTCGGCAGACCAGACGAAGGTCTCTGAAGCACCCGACAGAACGGTCTCCGGGACCGGAGAGATAATCGC
>Ga0265309_10000543_pt1 | contig 15247 bp, 17 predicted proteins | sample Helome_FD_192492 | JGI IMG/M metagenome (GOLD analysis project Ga0265309, IMG submission 192492) | Marine sediment microbial communities from subtidal zone of North Sea - Hel_20160524 (Illumina Assembly) | ecosystem: Environmental > Aquatic > Marine > Subtidal zone > Sediment ...
GAATATTGGCCGCTATGTATGGCATGGCAATCATCACTACGCCCATATAGAAGAAGCCTGTAAGAGAAATGAGTGGCTCTGAGCTATAACGACTTATTCAAAATGCACATAGGCCTTTCTTCTTCTTTAATATTGGTGTAATGCAATCGTTTTTCTCCCAGGATATGAAAGCCTTGCCTCTGATAAAAAGAAAGCGTTCTTCCTTTTTTCATGGTATCTAACCATAGGCTCTTTACTCCTTGATCTCTAAGTAGTTCTTCAATTTTCCTCATTACCACACTACCAATTCCTTTTCCGGAATAGGAATTGAGTATATAAATTTTTTCAAGTAATACAGAAGGTATTTCGGTGACCATTTCAGAGATCTCCTTTGAATTCAATTTGACTATTCCGATGGCCTTTTGATCCAATTCAATAATAAAGTGTAACAGTTTTGGATCTTCAATTTCTAATTGAACTTTCTCAGGAATGTAGTAGGTTTCAAAATATTGGGAGGGAATCCCATTCTTCCATAAGTGGAGATAATGTTCATTATATGTTTGTTTACCCAATTGGATGTAAAGGTCAATATGATCCTCATCCAGGGGTCTCAAGCGTATGGCAGTATCTACATTTATGCCACCTTCCATTTTATATTACACCCTATGCTGGGCTTTTGATTGGAATCTACTTGCTTGCCGGATAAAACAGCGTCCAGGGCATTCCGCATATCTGTTGCAGTGACAGGGATACCATTTTCTGGTCTGGAATCGTCTAACTGGCCACGGTATACCAACTGCAATTCTGCATCGAAGAGATAAAAATCTGGGGTGCAGGCCGCATCATAAGCAGTGGCTACTTCCTGTGATTGATCGTATAGATAGGGAAATGTAAACCCTTCTTGGAGGGCATTTTCTTTCATCAGTTCCGGACTGTCCTGAGGATAGTTTTCAACATCATTACTAGAGATCGCCACAAAACCAATGCCTTTACCCTGGTACTCTTTGGCGAGTGCTACAATCCCAGCGTTTACATGTTTGACAAACGGACAATGATTACATATGAACATGACTACTGTACCTGCAGAGCCGGAGAGTTCATTTAAAGTCAGCGGGCTACCGGAAACAGTATCGGTTAAATAAAAATCAGGAGCTTTAGTCCCTAAGGGCATCATATTACTTGGAGTTCTTGCCATTGCTTAGTTATTTTTATGTGTGACGATCCACCATAAGTTGCCAGATGAATCTTGCACCCCCCCATATCTATCTCCATGAGGGAAATCCTGAGGTTCCATTCTAGAGGTTGCCCCTTCAGATAAAGCACTCGCATACGCTTGGTCGCAATTGGGGACATAAACATACAAACTACCCGGAACTGACTTAAATTCTTCCGTCGGTTCTCCCATCATAATTACAGAATCCCCAATTTTAATTTCTGCATGCATAACGCTGCCGTCATCCCTCATCTTCGGTTCACCACGTAATTCGGCTCCAAATACCTTTTGCAGGAAGGGAATTAGCGATGTTACCCCCGATACGATCAAATAAGGAGTTACCCGATGGAGTCCAAATGGATTCATACCTTCACTCATAAACTTGGATTACAATTAATTGATCTAATAAAGGTAATTCATTTACCAATATTCGATAATCATAAGAAGCTACTAATTCCCGTTGATATCTTTTCTTGCATTTGCCATAGGAATTTGCGTATTTCAATCATTAATAAACAACCTTACCCACCATGCAATCTGAACTTGATAAGGTCCAAATGGTCTTGTCCACGGAAACTTTGTGGATCTTGAATACGGCCCTGGCATTGATCATGTTTGGTGTTGCCCTGAATCTTAAAGTTTCTGATTTTGGAAGGCTTATCAACCAACCTAAATCCGTGTTAGTTGGTGTAAGCAGTCAGTTTATTATGCTGCCTTTGGTTACACTTGGTTTAGTATATCTTATCAAACCATATCCGAGTATTGCACTCGGTATGTTTATGGTAGCTGCGTGTCCTGGTGGGGTTGTTTCAAATTTTTTCTCCCATTTGGCAAACGGAAATGCTGCTCTTTCAATAAGTCTCACAGCAATTGCTACACCATTAGCCATTATTATGACTCCTCTAATTTTAACTATTCTGGGATCTTCCTACCCCCCCACTGCAAGCCTTCTACGGGGCATATCAATATCCCCAATAGAAATAGGAAAACTTGTAGGATTATTATTAGGCGTCCCAATTATTGCCGGGATGTTCGTACATTACAAATGGCCTCATTTTGCACAAAAGATACGGTCACCGTTTAAAATAGGTTCTGTCATTTTTTTGATCCTTCTGATCCTATTCGTCATTTATGACAATAGGTACATATTTATGGATAATGCATCCTTGGTTATTGGCCTGGTCCTCTTACATAATTTTGCTGCCTTGGCGACCGGATTCAGCTGGGGTAAAATTTGGGCTTTAGTACCTCAAGATGTGCGTTCGCTCACAATAGAAACCGGTATTCAAAATTGTGGCCTTGCACTGCTCTTAATCCTCACTTTTTTCCAGGAACTGGGGGGAATGGCTGTATTAGCGGCTATCTGGGGTATATGGCATCTTGTATCAGGCTTGTTAATTGCCAGTAGCTGGTCAAGATTTTCCATAAATAAAAGTTCTATGGTTTGAGATCATTGATGTACATAGTGGTAAAGTATATAGCCCAGTTGGCTCTATTTCTTTACTATCAACGTATAGAACTCTTTCATACAGATCGCATTCCCAAAAGTGGCCCGATCCTTTTTCTTCCCAACCATCAAAATGCTTTGATGGATCCCCTGATTATGGCAGCTTATTCAAGGCGTAAACCATTTTTCCTGACACGTTCCGATGTGTTTGCCAATAGTATCCTACGCGCTTTTTTTGGCTTCCTACAAATGATGCCTATCTACAGAATGCGCGACGGCCGGTCTAAACTGAGTAATAACGAAGCCATTTTTGAGCGTTGCTCTGATATACTTTTAAGCGGAAAATCCCTTGTAATATTCCCGGAAGGCAACCATAATATTCAAAGGAGGGTTAGACCTTTAAGTAAGGGGTTTACCCGATTCCTTTTTGGAAGCCTGGAGCGAGACCCTGAGTTTAATCCTGCATTGATCCCGGTAGGTGTGAATTATCAGCAATCGTCTGGATTTCCTGATAGCGCTGTATTATATTTTGGAACTGCCGTTGATTTCCAGGATGTACTTGTACCGGATAATATGCAACAAACTATTCTTAAAACTAAAGAAGCGCTATATGTTCAATTAGTCCAACTGACGTCTCATATTGGAGACGAGGAGCACTATGACGAGATCCTGGATAGATTAGAAGGGCGTAAGACAGATTTTACCGATCCGATCGCTGTCAACAAGTTGATTGAATCCTGGCAGGATCTGCCGAAAAATCCAGAGGTAAAAACACCATTTATTCTAAAGGCCTGGGATATAGTTTTCAGTAGCTTAAATTTCCCGATGATCGCCCTGTGGCGATTAGGCCCGAAACGCCTCGTGCCTGAAATAGAATTTACAGCAACATTCAGATTCTTATATTCGGTGGTGATATATCCGCTTGCCTACGTCTTAGGTTTTGTCTTGCTCAAATCGCTGATTTCCTTGGAGTATACCCTTGTTTTTATACTAGGGCACATCCTGCATAACCTCCTCTACGTAAAATTGCGCTGATTCCTTACATCATATTCCCAAAGAAGATCGCATTCATCAACAATTTATTCGTCCCATACCAAAAAGCCCGGAAGTTGGTGTTATCAGTGAATAGGATAACTCTTCCCTTACCGAGTCTTTTTGCTCTAAAGGGAACACTATTCTTAAGAAGTTCCAGGTTTTCTTCGGAAATATATCCACTTAACAACGGATCAGATGTATACTGGATAGGATTGTCATAACTATTTTTAAGGGGCTTTATGTAAATATTGGAATTCCTGAACAGGGCCAGATTCTCATTTTTGTAGCCAAAGTTCACAGGATGCGAACGATCTATCTTCGCTTCAAAAATAGCTCCGCCTGTTACTTGTGCCCCCAGGTATTCATTCTTCTCGTCATAGGCAATATCTTTTGCTACTAAGGTGTCTTTTTTGAAATTCAACTTCATCAACTCGTTAGAATTCAACCAGTTAGCAACACTTCTGTAGCCAATTAAAGTGCCTCCCTGCTTAACCCAATTTTTTAATTTCTCTGCAGCAGATTTTGAAAGGCCCGAAGATCCCCACGTACTGGGAATGATAATATCAGTATATCTGCTTAGGTCGACAGAACGGAAATATTTCAGGTCGATCTTGGTGATCTTCATATCATATCGTGTGTCAAAAAGATGCCAGATCTCGCCGGCATCATAGGCCCGAATCCCATTCCCGACCAGGACGGCTACCTTTTGTTTTTTCACAGGATCAAAATCATTACTGCCCAGGTCAATGCCCCGGGTAATGCCGGTATTTACTCCTGTGATCCTGATCTGAGATTCCCGGGCAACTTTCTGAAGGAAGGCATGAAGTGCATCGACATCTAATTTTTGATTTTGTACGGGGATCATAATAGTCCCGTAGTCATAAGTAACATCATTTAACGTGAAGGGAGATTTGGCAACCTTAGCACGCAATCCTTTTTGAACGATCTTATGCAGGGCTTTAGGTGTGTAATATTCATGCCATTCAAATAAATAGGCATAGGCACTTTTATTTACCACAGCGCCCTGAGGCTTTTCTAATTTTTCAATAACAGCCCCCCCATTAGACAAGCTGGATACCTCGGCATAGTCAACATTGAAAGCCAATGGAAATGTCCAGGCTGAGATATCGTAGAAAAGACTGTCTGCAAAAGTGGTACGCTTTTCAAACATGGCTTTTATGAGTCGGTAATTCTTCTGATCCATAGGTACCACGTAACTATTACCCTGGGTAAATTGTTTGCCCTGAATGGTGCTATTACCGGCTAACTCATGGATCCTGATCTTATGACGCTCCATGATCTCGGCCAAATGCCAGGCTTTACTGGCGTCCTTGCTGTCTCCAAAGACAATAGCCTTCGTTTTGGAGCGAGCAGATTCGGAACGCATATCACTAAAATATTGCCTCTGAAAATCCAGCAATTTAGTGCGCATATTATATCCTGCTTCTATGGTGGATAAGGCAGCCGTAAATTGATTTCGTATGGTAAATGGAAAAGTGAGAATACCATTTTCGCTTTCCTGTATGTGTCCTCTTGAACTCCCCTGTTCAAATAAGATCCCAATGCTTCCATTCACATCTGGGAAGGTTGATCCTTTCCCATAATAATAATCGTCATAATTCTCCTCAGAATAATAGAGTGATCCTATCTTATCCAGGGCTTTTGCATGATATGTAGCTACTTCACGGGTAAGTTCCTGATTTAATTTTGGTGTTAGCGGGTGAACACGGGTAGGCTCTCCGGGTTGAAAGAAAAAGGTAGAATTGGTACCCATTTCATGATGATCCGTAAGGATATTAGGCATCCAGGCATGAAACGATTTTATACGTGCCCTGCTTTCGGGAAGTTGTACGGGCAGCCAGTCGCGATTCATATCAAACCAATAGTGATTGGTCCTGCCACCGGGCCAGACCTCATGGTACTCTCTTTCATTTTTGTCCGGGTTTAGATGGATGCTCTTATTCATATTGGCCCAATATGCGAAGCGCTGCAGACCGTCAGGATTAAAAGAAGGGTCCATCAGAATGACCATGTTGTCCAGCATGGAATCTATATCTGGTCCCTGTGCTGCTGCCAGGTAATACGCATAAGCCAAGCCGGCATTAGCCCCACTGGGTTCGTTCCCATGGATTGAAAACCCTTGGTAAACCACGACAGGCATTTGACTGGTGTCTAACTGAGCCCCACCACTTTCTGAAAGCGCTAGATGATCCTTTTTGATCTCCTCTATGCGCGAGTGATTGGCCGGTGATGTTATTGTGAGCAATAATATGGGTCGGCCCTCAAAGGTGGCACCCCGGTTCTCTATACTAATCCTGTCACTTTCCTTTGCCAGGGTTTGCATATAGAACATAAGTTTATCATGTGTTACATGCCATTCACCAACTTCATGCCCAATGACTTCTTTGGGAGTAGGTATACTACTGTCATAGGAAATATTTTGTGGTAAGTAATAAGAAAGATCAGCTTGTTTTTCTTGAGTAAAACCTGCAAGGCTCATGCATAGCCCCAGGATCAATATGATTTTTTTCATCGTGGCTCTTTGTTTGCATTTAAAGGTAAGTAATATTAATAAAAAAACGGCCTTGAAAAAAGGCCGTTTTATACGCTGTTTTAGACCGACTAAATATCGTCAAAATCTACATCGGTAAAGTTATCGGTAGATTTCATTTCGCCATTCTCGCTTGGTTCTTCTTTCTTAAAATCTTTTTGGTGACGTTCAGATATCACTTCCAATCCCTTCTCTTCAATAATATAGTCCATCATTTCAGACATGAGCTCCCGGAAGGATTGGAAATCTTCCTTGTAGAGATAGATCTTGTGTTTCTTATAATGAAATGACCCGTCTTCATGCGTAAATTTCTTGCTTTCAGTCAGGGTTAGGTAGTAATCTCCGGCTTTTGTACTGCGCACATCAAAGAAATATGTTCTTCTGCCAGCACGTAAAACCTTTGAATATATCTCTTCCTGATCCATTAAATCTTTATCCCCCATGAGTTCTTTTTGAGTGGTTATTTTGAAAAAAACGAACTCAAATATTAATAAAAAAAGCTAATTCACCAACTAATTGCTAGTTTTCTTTTTCGGATAGTTGATTGATATAAAGGTCTTTGTAATAGCCATCTTTCCGTATCAGATCCTCGTGAGTCCCTTCCTGAATCAGTCGGCCGTTATCCAGAACCAGTATCTTATCAGCATTCTTTGCTGAGGAGACCCTGTGGCTCACCAGAATGGTTGTCTTATCGTCAGAGACGCGTTTCAGATTTGAAAGGATCTCTTCTTCCGTCTCCGTATCAACGGCTGAAAGGCAGTCATCAAACAAATATATCTGTGCATCTTTTATTAGTGCCCTGGCGATGGATATTCGTTGTTTTTGTCCGCCACTTAGGGTTATGCCCCGTTCTCCAAGAATGGTGTCATAGCCCAGATTAAAGCCTTCAATATTGTCGTGCACTGCTGCCATTTTTGCAGCGTTTACAATAGCTTCGTCTGAGGAGTGCTCATTACCGAAGCGAATATTGTCGCGTATGGTGTCTGAGAAGAGAAATGCATCCTGGGGTACAACGCCTATGGCTTCACGTAGTCCTGTCAGGTGATGTTCGTTGAGCGGGATTTCGTCAATTAAGATCTCGCCACTCTGGACATCGTATAAGCGACTGATCAACTCAAGGACTGTAGATTTGCCTGAACCGGTTTTACCTAGGATGGCAAGTGTTTGTCCGGGTTCAGCTACAAAGGAAAGGCCATTTAGCGCTGTTATGTTTGTGTCTTCATAGGTAAAAGTGACATCCCTGAACTCAATCTTTCCATTGATAGCGTGTTTTTCTTCAGCCTGGTTGGAGATAGCAGGTACTTGTCCGAGAAATTCATTGATCCTCTTTTGGGAAGCCTCGGCACGCTGAACGATCGATGTGAGCCAGCCCACAACGGCAACAGGCCAGGTAAGCATATTCACGTAAAGGACGAATTCTGCAATGGTGCCTACAGAGGTGATCTCCCCATTGATATACTGCATTCCACCAATGTAAATGACAAAGATGTTGCTAATACCGATCAGCAGGATCATTAAAGGAAAGAACCAGGCATTCACTTTTGCCAGATCCATACTTTTATCCCTTCCCTCATATGCCAGATTACTGACTTCCTCGTGAATCTGCGGTTCCAGATTATAAGCTTTTATGACAGCTACCCCTGAGAAGGACTCCTGGGCAAAAGTAGATAGGGTAGACAGGTATTCCTGGACACGCGTACTTCGCTTATGAATGATCTTGCTTATCTGATAGATCAGTACAGACAAAATTGGAAGAGGAAGCAGGGAATAAAAGGCAATGGTGGGTGCCTTAATGAACATCAAGGGGATCAAACACACAAACAAGGTAAGTGTCTGGATGCCGTACATTATTGCCGGTCCGACATAGAGGCGTACCTGGCTCACATCTTCACTGATCCGATTCATCAGATCCCCGGTCCTGTTCTTTTTGTAAAAACTTAGGGAAAGTCTCTGATAATGATCAAAAACTTCATTTTTAAGGTCAAACTCGATATACCGTGAGACGTTAATTATGGTTTGCCGCATCAGGAAGGTAAAAAATCCCGATAAGAGGGCAGCGCCTATAATGATCAGGATATATTCCAGTAATAAGTTCCTTGCTGTAGCTTCACCGATCTCATTTGCAATAAAATTCTCTACTACTTCGATCGATTTATTGACAAAAGAAGGCATAACCAACTGAAAGACCCTGGCAATAATGGTTATTACAATGCCAATGGCCAATTTAAACCAGTATTTCTTTAGATATTTATTGAGGTATTTTAGTTCCTTCATCTGCTGATCAAAAAACGGGGGGAAGCATGCCCGAATTGAACATGCTGCCAAAGATAGCAGATTGGATGAGAATGCAGTGTTATAAAACGTATAAGAAAATGGAAGGTATAGGTGCAATCAAAGAAATTCAATTAGCTTTGCCCCATATTTATTTAGTTAAAACCTAAGTTCTTTAAATGCTTACAAGAAGGCAATTGCGCATCAAAGTGATGCAATGCATCTACGCTTTAATCCAATCCAGGGAAGATTCCCTGGATAAGCAGCAGAAATTCCTGAAAGAAAGTATTGCAAATAGCTTTTCCCTCTATTTGCTCAATATGTCATTACTGCGCGAATTGCAAAATCGTATTTCCAACCTTTCGCAATACGAATCCGAGAAAAAGCTAGAATCGGCCCCGAGTGACTATCCGGAGGCGGATCGCCTTTCAAAAAACAGGCTGCTTAACAGAATAGCTTCCAATACCGAATTAGATACTGAAATTAAAAAGCGAAAACTCAATCATTGGTATTTGCACCAGGATTATGTAAAGATCGTATACACGAATCTCATTGAAAGTGAATTGTATGACACCTATATGAGGAAGCCACAAGTGGAATTTGAGGAAGACAAAGCATTTTTAATTGAAGCATTCCGTACCATAATTGCCCCCAACGATAAGATCTATGACTTTTTCGAAGACAGTAATCTCACTTGGGTAGATGATATCCCCCTAGTCAACACCTATATTGTCAAGCAACTCAAGAAGGTTACGGAAAAGCACCCGGATGCTTATTTTGTTCCAAGGCTGTTGAAGGATAAAGAAGATATGTCCTATGCCAAGAACCTGCTTTCCAAAACCTTACTTAAGAACGAAGAATTAGAAATAGAGATCTCGGGCAAGACCCCCAATTGGGATAAAGACAGGATCGCTGATATTGATGGGATCTTACTGAAAATGGCCATTTGTGAGTTTTTATATTTCCCTTCAATACCGGAACGGGCTACTATAAATGAGTATTTGGAGATCGCGAAAGAGTACTCCACGCCCAAGAGCAGTATTTTTATTAACGGAATATTAGATAAACTTGTTAAGGAATACAAAGAGGATGGTCGGTTGAAAAAAGCAGGTCGTGGCCTGCTATAATCAATTTATTGCTTAATTTTACCATCGGTAAAAAAAATTTATATCATGAAAAGAATAGTTATAGCCCTTAGTTTGGTTTTGTCATTTGGATTTTACTCCTGTAAAGAGAAAGCGTCCGAGAAGATAAATTCAGACAATGTAGAAGTAGCCGCTGCTAGAGATGCGGATTCCAAGAACATGCCTGTTATGAGTTTTGATAAGGCTGAGCATGATTTCGGAACCATCGCGAACGGTGCGCCTCAGGAAACAGTATTTACATTCACTAATACTGGTAATGCACCTTTGATCATTACAAATGCAACGAGTAGTTGCGGTTGTACTGTACCAGAATATCCGAAGAATACACCTATTGCTCCCGGAGATACTGGTGAGCTATTAGTGAAGTTCAATGGTTCTGGATTAAATCAGGTGACTAAGACCGTTACTGTTTCTGCCAATACGGAAAAAGGGACAGAATTACTTAGAATTAAAGCTTTTGTTCAACCTAAAGAAGGAGGTCAGGCCAATGTGCTAGGTCCTGTTCCTACTCAATAAGAAGGTCTGATACATGGGTGATTTAGGCCAGTTTCTTCCGCTCTTATTGATCTTTGTTGTTGCGTATTTCTTTATGATACGCCCTCAGATCAAAAGACAAAAGGATGAGAAAAAATTTGCAGGAGCTCTTAAGAAAGGTGATAAGGTAATAACCAAAAGTGGAATGCATGGAAAAGTTGTCGATTTGAATGACAAAGATTTTTCCTGCATCCTGGAAACGATGGCCGGCAGGATCAAATTTGATCGCTCGGCCATATCCATGGAGTTAAGTAAAAAGCTTCAAACGCCTTAAGAAAGAGTACTTAAAATTTGAAAACACCGGGAGACCGGTGTTTTTTTTGCTTTTATTTTAACAAAGGATGAAGAAAGAGAAAAGCAGCATTGCTCAACACTACCTGTACTTGTCATTGAGCCCGATCCCCGTTGCGATCATGGGCAATGCTTTCTCTAATCGGGTTACTTTTGTTTTTTCCTGTTTAGCCGATCCTATATGTTCACAATACTCCCGTTGTTTGTAAGGGGATAATGCATTAAATTTTTTCATCAGTCCAGGATTCTTTTCCAATGCCTGTTGCAAAAGTTCCGGAATTACCGTTTCTGTTTTCTTTGCAGGGGTGATCATTTTGCCTTTTTTCTGATTGGCAATTGCCTCTTCCATATATGCCAGGGTAGATACTTCATCAATTACATCATTATCAGTAAACTTCCAGTGGCGCATCCCCTTGGTTTTCTCCTGTGCCGATTCCAACACTTTTTTCGGATCGGATAGGAAAGATCCATTGTAGAACCACAGGCCAAAGTGGTTTTTAAATGCTCCGATCATCATCACATTTTTATTCTCAATAGTATAAACGGGCCCTCCCCATTTCAGTTTCTCAACGAACTCTGTCTTGGCAGCAATATCGCGTAGCTTTTTGATCCCTTCACTGAAATGGTGTTCCTGTTCAAAATAGGCATCTACACTGTCAAATCGTTTCATAGATCTGAAAATTTATTTGAATAATTTCGTCATTTTTTACCACCTTTCAAAGTGCATGGCCTGATCTTTGTATGTATATGATCAACTGGATTTTACTACTTTTAACCAAGTAACCCTAGCCGTAACATGAAGTATTCACGTAAAATAGCTTTACTGATCCTTGGGTTGGCTACAATATCTTTGAGTCAGGCGCAACTTCAGGATTGCACCCTCGACATTGCCAGTACAGATACTGAACTAATGATCAAACTTTTCCAATTAAATGAAGAGCAAACGACCAGTTTAGAAAATTTACATGCTGAAATTGAAGTAAAAAACAGGGTTCTTTATGATCAGATAAAATGGCTTTTTGACAATCACCCGCAGGATACTGAAGAAGATCTGTCAAATATGGCCAAGAAATACGATGTTATGCAACGTCAGATAATTGCGAATTCCCGGATTTATGATCAAAAGTTCCTGGGCACCTTAAATGAGCGTCAGTATGAAAGGTATACCATCCTTTGCGAGGAGGCAATGCGCAAACCTCTATTGGTTCCGGACAATTTCAAGACCTTCCGTCCGCCAGAATAATTTTTAATCCTAGTATTTCATCAGGGAACTTCCGTAAGGCTTTGTACTTTTGCCAAAATTTATTGTCAAGATGTATAAATCGCTTCTCCGTCCCATCCTCTTTCTTTTTGATGCGGAACGGGTTCATTCCCTTTCTTTTTTTCTTATAAAACTTAGTACGAAGTTGGGTCTAGGATCTGTCTTTTCCAGACGATTTAGCATCGATGACCCCAGATTGGAACGGGAAGTATTTGGTCTTAAATTTAATAACCCCGTGGGTTTAGCTGCTGGGTTTGATAAAGATGCCAGGCTCTATAATGAGTTATCAAGCTTTGGTTTTGGCTTTGTTGAAATTGGTACCGTGACACCCAAGCCACAAAAAGGGAATCCTAAAAAAAGGTTATTCCGACTCAAAGCGGATCAGGCCATTATCAATCGGATGGGTTTCAACAATGAAGGCGTATATGCGGCTGCCGAACGATTGCGCAAGGATCATAAAATCTTGATCGGGGGAAATATTGGCAAGAATAAAGAGACTCCAAATGAAGAGGCTGTGCGAGATTACCTGATCTGCATGGATGTGCTGTTCCCCTTTGTAGACTACTTCGTCGTAAATGTCAGTTCTCCGAACACACCCGGATTGCGAAAATTACAACAGAAAGGGCCGCTAACGCAGATGCTAAATGACTTACAAAAATCGAATTACAAGCTCAGCCAGGTTCATAGCACGTACAAGAAACCCATATTGCTAAAGATCGCTCCCGATCTCAATGATCATGAATTGCTCGACATAATAACAATTGTAGAAAAAACGGGTATCGATGGGATCATTGCTACAAATACCACAATAGACAGAACAGACTTGCAGTCCAATTTTATGCTCTCAGAACAGCAAGGAGGATTAAGTGGAAAACCTCTTAAAAAGAGGAGTACAGAAGTCATTCGTTTCCTAGCAGAAAAGAGCAATAATGCCTTCCCAATCATTGGGGTAGGAGGGATTCACAGTGCAGAAGATGCGATCGAAAAACTCGAAGCCGGGGCTAGCCTTGTTCAACTGTGGACCGGTTTTGTGTACGAGGGACCATCCCTGGTCAGGGAGATCAATGAAGCTATCCTGTCCAAAATAACAGAAGCAGATCTGCAAGAGGCAGATTAGATCCAAATGAACTACGAAATACTTTCGGCATTCGCGCTCGCAACAGCGGCACTGGCATTTACGCCAGGTCCGGATAATATTTATGTGCTAACGCAGGGCGTGGTGAATGGACGTAAATACGGACTTGCCACTACGGCTGGACTCATTTCCGGATGTTTAGTGCATACAACACTTCTGGCATTCGGGGTGTCTCTGATCATTAAGGAAAGCGAGAGCTTATTCTTTGCTATAAAACTTTTGGGGGCGATCTATTTGCTCTATTTAGCTTACAAAGTTCACAGGGAAGGGGATGTTATAAAACTTAACAGTGAAACCCTCCCGAAACGATCACTAGGGCAACTTTTCAGACAAGGATTTATCATGAATGTGCTAAACCCGAAAGTGACCATCTTCTTCCTGGCTTTCTTCCCGGGATTTTTGTTCAGTAAGACCATGAGTACGGTGTGGCAATTCTACATTCTCGGCTTCCTGTTTATGTTTGTTTCTTTACTGATTTTCTCAGCAATCGCCATCATGGCCGGGAGTATATCCAACTACCTGCGCTCCCATAAAAAGGTGGGTAAATGGCTGAAGTGGATCCAGATCGTGGTCTTTGTAGGGATCGCAGCATTCCTGTTGATATCAGATAATTAGTACTACATTTATATAGCAAGAATGCAATAGCCTATGTCCTTACCGGTCAAGCTTATCGAATGTCCGCGCGATGCCATGCAAGGCATTAAAACCTTTATTCCTACGGAGGAGAAAATCAGGTATATTCAATCCTTATTGAATTGCGGTTTTAATACCATCGATTTTGGAAGTTTCGTCTCCCCCAAAGCCGTGCCACAAATGCAGGATACGGCCTTGGTCCTGGAAGGACTTGACTTACGAAAGACAGACAGTAAGTTATTGGCCATTGTTGCCAATGTACGTGGTGCCAATGATGCCTGCAAACATGAAGACATTGATTTCCTGGGCTATCCTTTTTCAATATCAGAAAACTTTCAAATGCGCAATACACATAAAACCATTGCGCAATCCATAGACATATTACAAGAGCTTCTGGAATTGGCAGATACCCACAATAAGGAAGTCGTCACATATATCAGTATGGGCTTTGGAAACCCATACGGGGATCCGTGGGATGTGGATATAGTAGGGGAATGGACAGTCAGGCTCGCAGAAATGGGTGTTCATATTTTGTCTTTGTCGGATACAATTGGTTCTTCCACCCCGGAGGTGATCTCGCATTTGTTTTCAGATTTGATACCAGCCTATCCGGACATAGAATTTGGAGCGCATTTACATACGACGCCTTCTAGCTGGCACGAGAAGGTAGATGCCGCTTACCAGGCCGGATGCCGCCGATTTGACGGTGCCATTCAGGGTTTTGGTGGCTGTCCAATGGCAAAAGATGAACTTACGGGGAATATGCCTACTGAGAAGATGTTGTCCTATTTTACCTCACGTCAAATTGAGTCCGGGGTGAGTTGGCTGGCATTTGAAGCCTCTTTCAATAAAGCCAAAGATCTTTTCACTCAATACGTATAAGTAGTTGTTGAAAATTCACAAGAATTAGAACGATATAAATTTGGATGCAATTAACTGCTGAATTACATTCGTTTTGTCAATCAATTTATAATCGTTCTAAATAATATTTATGCCCTACTGTAGTCGAATCTACCTTTTATTACCCCTGTTATTCTTCGAATTTTTATTCGCTCAGGTAGCGGTTGATACTCTCTCTACAGATCCAAGAAATCAGCTAAATGCTGCTCAACGTTTACTGTCAGGAAATTATGGTTCAACAGTTACGTTAGGTGCTTATGGCGAGATTCTTTACAATCAGCCCGAAGGTGATAACGGAGAATTGGATGTGCAAAGACTTGTCCTTTTGGTTGGATATAAATTTGATGACCGCACACAATTCGTAACAGAAATTGAACTCGAACATGTCAACGAGGTTTTTGTAGAGCAGGCATTTGTAAATTATAACGTAGCTAACAATGTCAATTTACGAGGTGGCTTAATGCTCATACCTATGGGAATCGTAAATGAATTTCATGAACCCACTACATTCAATGGCGTTGAGCGGCCATCTATGGACAATGCGATCATCCCCACCACTTGGCGTGAGATCGGGGTAGGAGTAGCTGGCCGATTCAATGATCTGTCTTTAGGCTATCAAGCTTATGTTTTTAATGGGTTTAAATCTTCCGAAGCAGATGGCGAGGGGGGAGTATCAGGACTGTTAAAAGGTTCAAATGGGCTCCGAAGTGGAAGGCAAAAAGCGATCCAATCAACCATCGATAATCCCAATCTTTCAATGAAATTTGACTTTTATGGTATTCGGGGTTTACGATTGGGATTGGCAGGGTATTTCGGTCGTACGCAGGCTGATGATGATATCGAAACGTTGGA
>Ga0265309_10000544_pt1 | contig 15236 bp, 7 predicted proteins | sample Helome_FD_192492 | JGI IMG/M metagenome (GOLD analysis project Ga0265309, IMG submission 192492) | Marine sediment microbial communities from subtidal zone of North Sea - Hel_20160524 (Illumina Assembly) | ecosystem: Environmental > Aquatic > Marine > Subtidal zone > Sediment ...
CCCCGCCATCGTTAACAGTGAATTACGTTTTCTGGTCGGATATGAGCAGGAGATTGCCAGGGAAATGACACTCGGACTGCAGTATTACCTGGAACGTATGCAGGACTACAGCCGCTACCGGAACAGTCTGCCGGCGGGTGTCCCTGCTCGTGATCATAACCGGCATGTCGTGACTGCCCGTCTCACCTGGCTCGCGTTACAACAGAATCTGAGGTTTTCGGTATTTAACTTCTATTCACCTTCCGACGCGGATGGTTATCTGCGTGCAGGTGTCAGTTATCGTCTGGATGACAACTGGACACTTTCCAGTGGCCTGAACCAGTTCTACGGGGATGAACAACACACGTTTTTCGGCCAGCTTGAAGACAATTCGAATATCTATGCAGCGGTTCGTTATGGCTTTGGCAGCTTATGACCCTGTGACCGGTTCGAGAACACAGCCGTTGCCGGGTACATCTATTATATACAAACAGGCTTACGCTACGTGCGAGACAGCCTGACTGTTTCAGCACCTTGCGGGGATCGATGATGGAAATAGAACTCGAAAAAATATTCCAGAAATACGAGTTGAACCGGGATCAGTACGAGACGTTCAGGGACCGCTTCACATTAAGGCAGTTCCGCGCCGGTGATACAGTTTTCACAGAAGGGGACCTTGCCGAAACGTTTTATTTCATTAGGTCCGGCGAACTGACCGTCTCGAGACTGTCCGGTGACCGGCAGGAAAAGGTTCTGAAAGTCCTGGGGCCCGGCGAGCTGTTTGGTGAAGTCGGGCTGCTTCAGGATACTCCGCGAATAGCTACCATCAAGGCGATTACCGATGCCCGCCTTTATGAATTGCACAAGGCTGATTTTCTTGAGCTGCTCGAGTGCAATCCCGCCTTCTCGGCACTGCTCGACAAGTTGCGTACCCTGCGGCTGCTGCAGGGCATCCCTGTGTTTCGCAAGCTGGATGATGAAGCGCTGCTTAGAATCCGGCAACAGCTGACGCTGAAACACTACCAGGCCGGTGAGACGCTGGTCAGTGAAGGCGACACGCAGGATGCAATGTATCTTGTCATCAAGGGCAATGCCCGCACGTTTACCACAGGACCCGAGGGCGGTGAGGTAACTACCGGGTATATGCGTCCGGGGTCACATGCAGGTACCCGCGGCCTGACAGAGCGCTGCAGTCATGAATATTCAGTGGATATAGAAGATTCCGCGGAAGTATTTGTTCTGGAAAAGAAGGACTTTCGTCGTCTCTTGCGGCGCCATCCCGGCATCTCGTTCAGTCTGCCGGAGAGCGGCCTGCTGAATACCGTGCTGCCGTTTTTCCATGGCAGGGAGGCCTATCTCACTATTCCGACGCTGGCGATGAACCGTCCCGGCAAAGTCAACTGGTTAATGGGCATTATTACCCTGGTGCTGGTGCTTGCAGCGGCGTTGCCGACCCTGTTTCCTGCCTGGGTTCCCTTTCTTCATCCACTGGTCGTCGATACAGACCCCGAAAACATGCTGGCTGCCGATGAATCGAGTCGGGTATTCCATAACCGCCTCAAGTCGGAAATGACCTTGCACGACATCATGGTCGTCGGGGTCGTCAATGACAAACATCCCGAGGGTGTTTTTAACAGCAGTTCTCTCGGCAGGGTTTTCGAGCTGAGTGAATTCGCCAAAACCCTGGCATGGGAGGATGAGGAGCACCCCGGGGAAATTGTAGGCGTGCTGGCCGCGGACATGATGTCGCCGTCGACGATGGATATCGTTGAACAGGCAGGCGCAGGCACGGTGCGGTTTTCATGGCTGATGCCCGAACCCCCGGGCAGCGATGCTGTGGCCAAAGAGATACGCAGGAAGCTGAAACGTTATCCCACCATGGACGGGATCCTGATATCAGAGGATGGACGGGCCATCAGTATTTATTTGCCGCTGACCTCGAAGGACATCAGCTTTCGTGTATACCGGGAGTTGAAGGCTTTCATCGCTGCTCAGGAAGGTGATGAGCAGTACTTCATCACGGGTCTGCCGGTGGCCGAGGATTCCTTCGGCGTCGAGATGTTCATTCAGATGGCAATCTCGGCACCGGCAGCGATGCTGGTGATTTTTCTGTTGATGTACTACTTTTTCCGTAATCTGACACTGGTAATTTCATCGATGCTGGTTGCCATGGTGTCGGTACTTTGCACCATGGCCTTGCTTGTTATCACGGGCAATACACTGCACATAATGAGTTCGATGATCCCGATCTTCATCATGCCGATCGCCGTGCTGGACTCCATACATATCCTCTCGGAGTTTTTCGATACCTATCCAAGAATCAGGGATCGTCGCTTGACCATGGATCATGTGATGCGTGAACTGTTCACGCCCATGCTATACACCTCGTTGACGACGGCGGTCGGTTTTGCATCGCTGTCGCTGGTACCTATCCCGCCGGTGCAGGTCTTCGGTATTTTTGTGAGTCTGGGTGTGCTGCTGGCATTTCTGCTTTCCATCAGCTTCGTGCCCGCGTATGTCATGTTGATACCGAAGGAAAAGTTCAACTCACTTGTCACAGCCGGTGCGAACGACAGGTCCGCCCCCTCCGGCGGCACGGGAGACTGGCTGCAGCGCACGCGGGTTTTCAGCCAGCGCCAGTCCAGGGGTGTTATCGGTATTACCCTGATTTTGGTTCTGCTATGCCTGTTCGGGATACAGCGCATTGTGGTGAATGACAATCCTGTCCGCTGGTTTGCCGAAGAGCACCCGATCCGTGTGGCCGACAAGGTGCTGAACGAGCACTTTGCCGGCACCTACATGGCCTACCTTGCGCTGGAGGCCACGGGTACCGCGAATGAGTCGGTGGATGTGCTTAACCGGCTGCAGGAGAGGCTGAATGCCTTTTCCGGCGAGATGGCTGAATTCCAGTCGCATACCCGGAAATTTATGAACGATGCCCGGAAGATTCAGGGCGAGAGCAAGACTACGACCGCGTTATTACACGAACTGGAGGCGTTCGCAGAACAGGCTATCGATGCCGGGTCGGAAGACGCTGTTGCGTTCTGGGAGGAGGTCCTTACGGCCATCGGTGAGGCCAGGCAGGAGCGCCAGTACTTCAAGGACCCGGCAGTCCTCGCCTACATCAGCGAACTTCAGGACGTTCTTGCTGAAACCGGGATCGTGGGTAAGTCGATTTCCGTCGCAGATTTTTCCAAGACCGTCTATCGGGAACTCCGCAGCGGGCGGAGTGAAGACTACCGTATCCCCGAAACTGCCCAGGGTGTCGCCCAGACGTATCTGACCAGCCAGAGCGGACATCGTCCGCAGGACCTGTGGCGCTTCGTGACACCCGATTATCGCAAGGCATCGATCTGGCTTTTGCTTAACAGCGGGGATAACGTGGACATGGCCCGGGTGGTAGTGGCGGTTGAGGCTTATATGGTCGACAATCCGCCACCTGTTGCGCTGACGCCGGGCTGGTTTGGTCTCACCTATATCAACGTCATCTGGCAGGAGAAGATGGTTGCCGGGATGCTTGATTCCATTGCCGGCGGTTATCTCGCCGTTTTATTGTTAATGGTGATCCTGTTGCGTTCCGCACTGTGGGGGATACTGGCCATGGTGCCCCTGACCTGCACAATGCTGGTCATCTATGGTGTCCTTGGCCTGGCGGGAAAACCCTACGATATGCCGGTGGCCGTGCTTTCATCGCTGTCGATCGGGCTGGCTGTGGACTTTACCATTCATTTCCTGGTTCGAATCCGTCACATTGTGGGTCAGACAGGATCCTGGCAGCGGGCGATGGAGATCATGTTCGCCGAACCCGTCCGGGCCATACTGCGTAACATGCTGGTCGTCGCGGTTGGATTCCTGCCGCTGCTTGCAGCGCCACTGGTTCCGTACAACACGGTAGGAACCCTGATTGCCGTTATCCTGCTCACGTCCGGTATTATGACAATCCTGATACTGGCCGCCATCCTGAAAACCTGGGATGGCAGATTCTTTCCCATGGCGGATGCGAGGAGAACAACGATATTCAGCTGCGGTGATGCGTTGTTTGCTGGCATCACTGGCATGGTGTTTATCGTCGTCGCGTTCCATTCAATGTTCAATTGGGACCGTGCTTATCTGCCCTGGTTCCTGCCAGCTGTATGCGCGCCGCTGCTATACGGTCTGTTTATCTGTCGAAAGTTACGGGCCACCAACAGCGGACCTTCAGGCTCCAACCCGAAAGCCGCCGTCAAAGGTGCGAGTGAATAATACTCTCTGCTGCTTCAGCGATATTTTCTGTCCTGGCCTGAAGGCCTGAGGATTGCTGTTCTACTGGCACCACCGTCCTTATCCGTTCTATTTTGATGTAAATCAATGTTCCCTGGAGCAGAGATACCTTAAAGTTTTGTGTCAATTGCATACATCGGGCGCCAGAGGCTCGTGCAGCACCAGGCGGCCGGCAAGTGGCCGCATAACAGGGGAAACTGCAGATCTGCCTGCTCAATTTGTCCGGAGGGGACCATGGATACAATAGTGACGCGCGAAAGACTGATTACCTTTCTTCTCGAGACGCCGATGTTTGAGAAGCTCGAACCTTCGGAACTCATGGAAATAATTCATATTGTAGAGATCGAGCAATACAAGGCGGGCGATGTTGTATTCAGGGAGGGTGATCTGGGTGATGCCTGGTTCGTGTTGTACAGGGGGGCTGTAGAAGTCCTCAAGCACGGGACGACCGGCGAGAAAAAAATTATCGACCTGGACCCGCAGGCATGTTTTGGCGAGATATCGATCCTGGACGGTTCGCCCCGTTCTGCCACGGTCCTGGTAACCGAGGATTCCGTGGTCTTTCGGGTTCCACGCGATGTCTTCAACGAGCTGACAGATACTGGTCATCTGGTAGCCTTCAAACTTCTGCACCAGATGGCGATCCTGCTTGCTAAACGCCAGCGCAGCACCACGATGAGGCTGTCTGAGCTTCTGAATGTCACCGAAATCTCGGAAGTCCAGGAAGGGATCATGAGTATTGTTGGAGAGTCCTCGGTCAGGGAGTAATCGTTCTGTCATCGGCAGACAGGATGACTCCGACTCACGCAGCGTCAATTGATAGCTACAGGGTTTCTGTCTGGTTGCCTCCTCCGGGACAGGATGTCTCTGCTTGAATTGCATTAATATACTGTAGAGGCTTCCACTGCCTGGCGGGCGTGTAGTGCGCACCATTAACAACCAACTCCTCGCCTCTTTTTAGTGCGCACAGCATTTTTGTGCAGCCCAATTCCTTAGAGGCTTCCACTGCCTGGCGGGCGTGTAGTGCGCACCATTAACAACCAACTCCTCGCCTCTTTTTAGTGCGCACAGCATTTTTGTGCAGCCCAATTCCTTTCATCGGGAGCATCAGCAGCATTCAGTCTGTATTGCTACTTGCATCCAGTGTTGCAGGTATTGAGGTGTGTGAAAGTCTGCCCGTCGTGCTATAAGAATATTCAAGATCAGGTTCAGACAGGGAGGAACCTGAAAATCAATTGCTAAACAGAGGTGCTGTAATCGGTAAGTGACTTTGATTATCCTGAATTTAGACTCATAACAAGGGCTCGACACGCAACTCGGTGATCAAACAATTACACAGTCTGCTCCTTATCCAGGAAGGCGAAACCAGAAAAGTTGCCTACTTTTTTGCCTTCTTCATGCTGGTAAGCGCCGGCATGGCCATCGGGCGCGGCACGGCAGATGCCATGTTCCTCAAGCGTCTGGGGATAGAATACCTGCCGCTCATGTACATGGTACAAAGCTTTGTGCTGGCTATCGTCAGTCTCGTCTACACTGCATTTGCAGACCGAATTATCGCGGAAAAGTTTTTCAGAACGATTTTCCTGGTCCTTGTGCTGCTCGTATTTGGCGCCTGGTTCAGTATGACCATCACCACCAGTCGCCTTACCTATCCGGCGTATTATCTCATTTATGAGATTGCCTCCGAAATTCTGCTGGTCCATGCCGCGCTGTACATGAACCAGAACATGACAACCCTGCAGGCAAAACGCCTGACCCCGCTTTTCTTCGGCGGCGCCCAGGCAGGCACAATTGTTGGCGGTTTGTTACTGGCGTTTGCGGCACCGGTCACGGGTCCGAAGAATCTCCTCATTGTCTGGTGTCTGTTGCTGGTTGTCTGTACCGTTCTTCTCATAGTCTGGCACGCAAGGTACGGCCCCTCGAAATACTATCGTGCCCCGTCACGATCCCGGCGTATTGTCAGAGAGTCTGTTGATCAGGTCAGGCAGGGAATCCGCTACACCTGGTCTTCGGGGCTGCTCCGGGCCACCTCGGCCTCCCTGTTTTTCATGGTTATTTCATTTTACGTTCTCTGTTACAGCGTCAATCGCGTCTACACTAATACATTTCCGACCGAGAATGAGCTGGCAGGATTCTTTGGCAGCCTGACTGCTGCCACCAGTACCATCGCACTGTTTGCACAAATTTTCGTTACCGGCCGGGTGATTGACAGGTTCGGTGTGCGCCGGGTGAATCTGTTGTTCCCCATGACAACCTTCGCAGCGCTGGGCGGCCTTGCAGGCAGCTTCACTCTGCCGTTTGCATTGCTTGGCAGCCTGAACAAGGATTCCCTGATGCCGGCCTTTCGCAACCCGGTAAAAGTATTATTTTATAATGTTATCCCGGATTACATGCAGGGTCGCGCCCGTGCTATCTCGGTCGCAGTCATACTGCCCCTGGCGTTGTTTTTCAGCGGCCTGATGCTGATGACCATGCAGCGTCTCGAAAACCCGGTCTACTTCCTGCTGCCTGGCATGGCGGCGGCCGCGCTGTACCTGTTCTTCAATACACGGATGAACCATGCCTATGCCAGGACCCTCATCAACACCCTGAAGGAAAGGCTGCTTCTGCCAAAAGAGCGCATGTATGCCGATCTCTCCGGTGGTAACAAGACAGTCATTGACGAGATCATCCGTGGCGTCAATCACGAAACACCGGAGGTTGCTGTCGCCTTTGCCCGGCTGCTCGCAGAATCATTTCCCGGCATCGCGGCGGGGCCGATTATTGACAGGGCGCATGGTGCAAACACGGCAACTGCCAATCAGCTGCTGAGCCTGCTGCCCGTCATGGATATCAGTAACCACCTGGACAGGCTGCGCGGACTGTCGGCGCAGCGTGATGCTCATTTCCAGGCCACCCTCATGCGCCTGATCACTGATCAGGGTTATGGTGACACCGGCACCGATATCAGAAACCTGCTTGCAGCGAACAATCCGCGGCTGCGCGCCACGGGAATCCATGCCGCCCTCCGGCAGGCTGGTCAGGCAGAAAAACAGCAGGCAATGGAAAAATGGACAGGACTGCTGACAGGCGATGACAAGGAATGTCTTGCCGCGTTCGACATCATCACGGATGTGGCACCACTTGATGAACACAACAGAGCGATCATCGAGGCCGCCTATCATGATGCATTCAGACGTTTGCTGAAGACGGGTGGGCAGGACAGCAGGATCCGCATTCTCAGGGGCCTGTCACACTGGCAGCCGACGACCGATCTCGACCTGAAAGCGGTTATCGAGACCGCCCTGGATGACAGTGACCCGGATCTGCGCGAGGCCGTGGCCGCCTGCATCCACCACCTGGAAGCAGCGTACAGGGATGAGCTGTTTCTGCGTGCTGCCGGCGACAGCCATCCGCGGGTGAGGCAGGCAGCAGTCGAGGCCGTCGGAAAGATCAATGCAGACTATCCGCAGATGGCGCTCGAACTACTGAATGCCAACCGGGGAAACCCGCGTGCCCAGCAGACCCTGCTGGAGTCACTGATGGAATCCGCTGTACCGCATGCCGAGTTCGGTAACATTGCCGTCAAAAAGGCCGGTGAAGCGCTGCTCCTGCAGCAGGCGCTGCGCACGCTTGATAATGAGACTGTCAGGAACACTGCAGCCTACAAAATAACGGTCATTGCCCTGCAGGAGCGGCTGGAACAGACTATCCAGCTGGCACTGCTGGCGCTCGAACCCCTGCATGAACCTGGCCTGATCCAGACAATACGCGCCGGCTTTGCCAGCCGGGACGAGCGCCATATCGCCAATGCAAAAGAAGCGCTTTCGACATTCGACAGCAGCTATGTAAAGGCCCTCCTCGAGAACGTTTTGCACGAGGGCGCTGGGGATACTCCGCTTGGCCGCGAACAAACCTTTCACGGCATAAAGGAGGTGATTGACTGGTGTGCCAGTCATACGGATGACTGGCTGAGTGAATGTGCCCGTTATACTTCGCGGCAACTTTCAATGGAACTCGCGCATGACTGATTACTACGAACGGCTGTTGCTGCTCAAGCAGTCCACCTTGTTCTCGAGTGTCGGTATCGATGATCTGCGGCTCGTGGTCAAATTCCTGGACAAGCGGCAATACTTCAGCGGTGACAGGATCTTTGAAAGAGACGACACCGGCGATCACTTGTACCTGATCGTATCCGGGAAAATCGGCATCTCACTGGATGGCAAAGGCAATAGCAGCCATTTTATCGCTACCTTGGGGCCGGGTGACTGCCTCGGTGAAATGAACCTGCTCGATGACCAACCGCGATCGGCAACCGCGCATGTTCTTGAGGACAGTGAGGTGCTCTTGCTGGACAAGTCACGTTTACGCTGTCTGATCCTGAGTTATCCGGAAATCAGTATTGGCATGCTGAGAAGCATGTCATTGCGCCTGCGGGAGGCCAACCGTGTCGCCTTTGAGCAGGAGCAGCCTGCGAAATGATTGACACGGAGAGCAGAACCGGCTTCCGCAGAGCGGCACAGCGCATGCAGCACCCGGCCGCACTGTTATGCCTGTACTGTCTTGCCTGCGGCGCTGTACAGGCCGGTGATGATTCGCACTATTCTGGTGCGGGATTTTTCGACATCCACGTGTGTAACTGGCCGGATCGGCCGCTGTTCCTGATGCCGCTGTTTTCCAGCGAACGTTTCGCCGAGATCGACCGGATCGAAGTCTTTGCGCCCGACGACAGTTTCATTACGGAGCTGGACCTGCAGCGTTTCCGCATCCTCAAACGCAAGGGCAAGCCGGAGAAGCGGGTCTTTATCCGGCAAATCGATATGCCGGACAATGCAACCGATGGCTGGTACAGCGCCAGGGTGAAGCTGACAGACGGCAGCCAGTACCGGGCGCGGGATTACGTCATCCTCTCGCAGCTGTCACAGGTCTCAGGCAGGGTCCCCGCCAACGAGTCGGTGCTCGTGCAGGTTCCCGCGGAGCTCAGCTGGGAGCCGGTCACGGGCGCTGCCCATTACCAGGTCTTCATCCGTGATCTCTGGAATGATTCCAAACTTGTCTATACCTCGAAGCTGCTGCAACAGCCGCGTCTCGTCCTCCCAACGGGCCTGATCGAGAGCGGCGGTTCTTACGCGTGGGTTATACATGCACGTGATACCAACGAACACAGCCTGCTGGGTGATTTCAACCACGGTTCACTGAACCGGCCCGCCACCTTCTCGGTTGATTAATGCGGTAGTTGATCTATAGTGAATCTGAGTTGGTATCAACGACCTGCAGCTATGGTAGCCGTTGCGGACTAGTACATTTGTACTAGACAATGCATACTAAAGACATGCCTGCTGAGCCTGTTAGGCTCTGATGTCTGTAACAACAACAAGTCAGGGAGGTAGTGCCATCGTCGTTGGGGGTGGCTTCCGGGTCGAGTCAAGGCCCCGGGCTGTCAATCCAGAATATTGATATATATCAATATTATTCCCCTCACGCGTACCGTATTCTTTTCACTTAAGTCATCATCCCCACCGGCCCTGGCAGTGCTGTTGGTGGGGTCAATCCGCTGTATGCAAGGGGGAGTAATGCCACGTTTGTTTCGATTTGCGCTCGGTAGTTGTCTGCTGCTGTTTTCCCTGGCTGTGTCTGCGGCGCAGTCCTGTGACACGGTGGTCGGGCGACTGGCCAGCATGGAAGGGCAGATCGAGGTCCAGGCGACGGGCGCCTCGGCCTGGCAAGCCGCAACCCTGAACCAGTCCCTCTGTCAGGGTGACACCGTCCGTGCCGCTGCACGCAGTCGCGCCACCGTGGCACTCATCAACCAGGCCGTGCTGCGTATCGACCAGAATACCGCCATGCGGCTGGACAACATCAGCGGGGTCGCCGAGGAGCGCTCGGTACTCAGCCTGCTGAAGGGGGCCTTCCAGTCATTCAGCCGCAAGCCACGCGGTTTCGAAGTCAGTACCCCGTACCTGAACGGTTCCATCGAGGGCACCGAGTTTGTCTTCCGTGTTGACGATGATGAATCAATCCTCACCGTGTTCGAGGGCATAGTACTGGCCTCGAACGCGCAAGGCAGTGTCTCGGTGGCCGGTGGTGAAGCGGTTGCCGCGAAGGCGGGGCAGGCCCCGCAGGCGCGCACCGTGGTGCGCCCGCGCGATGCCGCGCAGTGGTCGCTGTACTATCCGCCGATCCTGGCCACGGGTGGTGGGCAGGGCATTTCATCCGCACTGCAGCAGGCGGCCGACGACCTGTCGGTTGGCCGGGTGGAGGAGGCGCGCAGTGGCGTTGAGCAGGCCATCGCAGCCGGGGGCGCCGATGCCGGTCTGGCTCATGCCCTGCGCGCGGTGATCCACGTGGTGCAGAACCAGCCTGACCAGGCACTGGCCGATGCCAGCCAGGGCGTGAGCCTGAGTCCCGACAGTACTGCGGCGAAGATTGCACTGTCCTACGCGCAGCAGGCCAACTTCCAGATAAATGAGGCACGTGAAACATTGCAGGCGGCCGTGGCACAACAGCCGCAGGATGCGCTGGCGCACGCGCGCCTCGCTGAACTGCAGCTGATGCTGGGGGATCGCGCGCAGGCCAGCGCGTCTGCACAACAGGCCGTGGCACTGGCACCGAATCTGGGCCGCACCCAAATCACGCTGGGTTTTAGCGCCCTGGCCGAGTTCCACAACGAGGAGGCGCGGGCGGCGTTTGAGAAGGCCATCGCACTGGATTCGGCCGACCCGCTGCCGCACCTGGGTCTTGGTTTGAGCAGGATCAGCGACGGTCAGCTGGAGGCGGGGCGTCAGGAGATCGAGGTTGCGGTGGGCCTGGGTTCCAGCGATGCGCTGCTGCGCAGCTACCTCGGCAAGGCCTACTACGAGGAGAAGCGGGCGCCGCTGGACAGCGACCAGTTTGCTATTGCCAAGCAGCTGGATCCGAATGATCCGACGCCTTACCTCTATTCCGGCATCGCCATGCAGACCGAGAACCGGCCGGTCGAGGCCGCGCAGGATCTGGAAAAATCCATCGAGCTGAATGACAACCGCGCCGCTTATCGAGGCCGCATGCTGCTGGACAAGGACCGGGCGGCGCGTGGTACCAGTCTGTCCAGGGTATATAACAACCTGGGTTTTTCGCAGCTCGGTGTGAATGAATCCAGCAACTCGCTGATACTGGACCCGACCAATGCCTCTGCTCATCGGTTCCTGTCAGACACCTACCGGGATGTCCGTCGTCGTGAAATATCGCGTGTCAGTGAATTGCTGCAGGCGCAGATGATGCAGGACATCAACATTAATCCGGTTCAGCCCAGCGTCAGTTCGACCAATCTGAATATCGTAACCGCGGGTGGTCCAGCGAGCACGGGTTTCAACGAATTTACACCACTCTTCGAGCGTAATAAGACGCAGTTCAACGCCAGTGGTTTTGGCGGTAGTAATGATACCGTCGGCGGTGAGGTGGTGGTCTCCAGCGTATTCGACCGCTATTCCATCAGCGCCGGTGCCTTCGATTTCAGTACGGACGGGTTCCGGGATAACAATGATCTGGACCATGAGATTCAGAGTTTGTATGCCCAGGCCGCAGTTACGCCGGCAATTAATATCCAGGCTGAATATCGCCATCAGGATACGACGAGCGGTGATCTGGCCATGAATTTCGAGCCGGACGCATTCGACCCCTCATTCCGCCGTAATTTCAATCAGAAAACCGGCCGGCTGGGTGTGCGCCTCACACCGAACTCAAGATCAACCCTGTTATTCTCTGCAATCTACAGTGACCGAAAGCAGGACACCATCGGTGCTGTTACCCAGACAGTACAACTTGTGCCTGTAATTCCGCCACCGCCTCCGCCTCTGCCTCCCTTTATACCTGTTACTGCCGATACCTTCCAGGAAACCTCGGCAGATGAAACCTCAAAGCAGTTCGAGGCCCAGTACCTGTTTCATGGACAGGATTTCAACGTCATTACAGGTGCAAACTATGCCGAGGTCGAACAGAAATTCTTCGAACTCCAGAGCATTACATTCACACCGCCAACCACTATCCTGGGTCCCGGTGTCACTAACCAGTTCACTGCAAAGCCCGACATCCACGATGTCCGCGGCTATGTGTATGGCAATTTCAACCTGCCGAGTGAGGTTGCCTGGACCCTGGGTATGAGCTACCAGGACTATGATGAGGACCTGATCGATTTCGACAGGTTCAACCCCAAGTTCGGCGTGCAATGGGACGTGAACGAATCGCTGCGTGTCAGGGGTGCCTGGTTCCAGGTGGTCAAGCCTGCCCTCGCCAGCAACCAGACCCTCGAACCGACCCAGATCGCCGGCTTCAACCAGTACTTCGACGATACCAATGCAACCCGTTCCGAGCGCTATGGTGGCGCCGTCGACTGGCAAATGAACCGCGAGGCCTTCCTCGGTCTGGAAGCCACCCGGCGCGAGCTGGAAACCCCCATTTTTTCGGCCAACCGGACTGTCGTGAATTTCCGGGACTGGGATGAATGGACGCATCGGGCCTACGCCTACTGGACGCCGGCAGATAGATGGAGTCTCAGTGCCGAGGCCGTCTATGACAAGTTCGAAGGCGATGTTTTGACGTTCACGGATATTCTGACGGGCTCTATTGTGCTGCACAGTGCGCGCACGTTGAGTTACCCGCTGCGTGCACAGTATTTCCACCCGAACGGCTTCTTTGCCGGTCTGGGCATCACCTATGTTGATCAGGAGGTGGATCGTACTGCTACAGGAAATCCGCGCTCAACGGACAACAGTAATTTTACCGTGGGCGATATTTCCATCGGTTATCGCTTGCCCAGGCGGAGGGGTATTCTCAGTCTGTCTGTGCAGAACGTAAGCGACGAAGAATTCGAATTCCTGGATGACAGTTATCGCGAGTTCCAGGATGAGCCGTCAACCGGGCCTTATATTCCAGACAGGTCGATAATGGCACGCATCACAATCAATTTATGAGGTTGAATTTTACGGATAATCTAGTTGAAACAATAACATGCCATTAAATCATTTTTGATAATTATTGGACAGCCACCATCAATGGCGTCCTTCAGTGAGTAATAAGCAGGAGGTAGGAAATGAATAACGTTAATAATTGCATGAGGCAGTATCTGTTCTTTGCGCTGATAGCCATCGGGCTATCCGGAAACGCGCTGGCAAGTAATGGCTGTCTCAGTAACTCTGCAACATTTACCAGCAGCGTTGGTTCCACGACGAGCTGCGCCAACAACGACATGGCAGGGTGTACGGTCGGATCCGGTGAGACGGGGTGTACCTACCTGGGCGTAACCTGTGATTTCGAAATAGTTGTTTCACCTGCGGTTGGTGATAGCACAGACGATACGACTAGTTTTACCGTAGTCAATCCCGGACTGGGAAAGCCGACATGCCAGCTGAAGGCATCCATTACACAGGGTAACCAGGGCGCAAACTACTGTGTGGGTTGGTACACGGGCGGTGTTGGCGGTGATGTGTTGTCCACACTGGATAACAAGGGTACAGGCACGGTATCACACAAGTCACTCCAGGGCTGTACCAACGAGAGCTTTGCAGGAGAGCCTGTCATTAATCTCGAGAAGACTGTCGTCAGGGTCTTCGAGAGTACGACAGGTCCCACATATGACTGTAGCGCCGGGGCTGATTTGCTCGACGTGATCGCGCCGGTTGATGTGGTTTTCTGTTATACACTTAGTAATACGGGCCAGAGTAGTATAGAGGATCTCGTGCTCATTGATGATAACGGTACACCGGATGATGGCGATTCCACCAATGGCGATGAAACGCTGGACGACCTGGTTTTCAACCCGGGCAGCCTGGCGGGTGGGGCCACGGACGTGGTCGATAGCGGACCGGTCACGATTACGGAATTTGGGGATAGGATAAACATTGCCAGTGTCTCGGGTACCTATAATGGCAGTCAGTGCAGTACCTGTGCTGACAGTGATAGCGCAACGGTCAATGTCGCCGTTGAGTGTGATGACACCACGCAGACAGCTGCCGATGACACTGGCGCTGTTGTGGAGAGGACTGGCCTGGATGGCACCACGCGTTGCGGGCCAGCTTCGGATAACCCCACCACGGAAACCCGTTCCGTGGCGATTTTGTGCGATGGTTCCTGCGACCTGAAGCCGGCATGTGTCGATGAGCCGAGCTTGTGCAAGCAGCCATGCAAACCGTCACGTAACTGGACCTATGAAGATGAGCTTGGCAACTGTATTTTTGCCAAACCCGGACCCGGTAAAGCACCGCTTTGCCAGGAAGTGTTGGGTAATGTCGCCAATGCACATGACGCAAGCTGCAGTGCCATCCACAATCCTTCCTTCATCCGGAGTAATGGCCGCAGTTACACGGTCAAGGGCAGTCCAACTGTTTATTACTTCCCGGGAACTTCAGCGGGGGGTACCACAACTGACCATACCATTTACTGTTTCCTCAATCCCGGAGATTCTCCGTCTGATTGCCCGGCAGATTCAGACTACATCTTCTAGCAGTGACGTAAACTGGTAGGCGCCTCGCCAGCGAGGCGCCTACTTTTAGGTACTTTTTTATTGGGTCAGACTGGGGTTGGGGAAAGTTCCCGTTTGTTTGTGCTGTGATGACCTGGATTCTGGAGGTAATGTTCTTGTCCTTGGGCCACGATCTTCAGGCCTCTCTATCCAAATGAAGTGAAGCAGATCTTGTTCATTAACGCCCGGAAGACAGGTAACAGCAAGTGCAGGGCTGGCTAAAGGGCCTGCTGTTCGGAGTCTTCACCGGTCTGGTCGGCGCCATTCTCGGCCTGACCTCCCTCGGCGTGGACTTCGAGAAGCACGTCGGCCTGCACTGGCTGTTCCACATGCGTGGCCCTATCGAACCGCCCCCCGAGGTGGCGGTGGTCGCCATCAACGAGCGCGACATCGCCGGCCTGGGCCTGCCCAAGCTGCCGCGTGACTGGCCGCGTTCCATTCATGCTGATCTGATCGAACGCCTGGTCGAGCTGGGGGCATCTACCATCATCTTCGACATGGACTTCCAGCGGCCGAAATCCGC
>Ga0265309_10000545_pt1 | contig 15199 bp, 10 predicted proteins | sample Helome_FD_192492 | JGI IMG/M metagenome (GOLD analysis project Ga0265309, IMG submission 192492) | Marine sediment microbial communities from subtidal zone of North Sea - Hel_20160524 (Illumina Assembly) | ecosystem: Environmental > Aquatic > Marine > Subtidal zone > Sediment ...
AGGCCGTACATAATGTGGTATCGACAAAAAATGACTTACTCATGCGATCACCTCCTTCTATATCTTCTGGATGTTGACCATAAAGGCCTTGGTTTCTGGTATGCGCGTGTTGGGATCACCGGTGGAAGGCGTCAGCAGATTGGCGCTTTCCTCTTTGCCGCTGGCCGGCGTTTGCCATCCATAACACCACGGGAATCCCACCTGATGCACTTCGGTACCCAGTTTGCCGGCCACCTTCAGCGGCCTGAGCCGCTTGGTGACGATGGCAGTGCATTCCAACTGACCCCGGGCCGAAGTGGCCAGAACCCGCTCGCCATTTTTGATGCCCTTGAGTGCGGCCAGTTCTTCGCTCATCTCCACAAACACCTGAGGTTGCATCTCCATCAGCCAGGGCTGATGACGGGTCATCACGCCGGTCTGCCAATGCTCCACGACCCGATAGGTGGTGCCCACAAACGGATAACGCGGATCACAGGTTTTATAAACATCCGCCTTGGATCCATAAACCGCTGCGGTGGGATTGGTGTAGGTCGAACTCATGAAGTTTCTCTCCACCGGGCATTCCATCGGTTCGTAGTGTTCCGGCAACGGTCCGTCAGCGCGGCCCGGGCCAAATATCTGGCCGTGACCGTGTTTGCGCATGATAAATGCATGCCTGGCTTTGGGGTTGGGATTTTCAAGGCTGCCCAGCGGGGGCCAGCCGCCATCGGGTACATCTCCGCCCGACCATTTGGCACCGTCCCACTTGATGACCCACTGCGCCTTATCCCAGGGCTGCCCCTGCAGATCCACTGAAGCGCGGTTGTAAATGATACGGCGGTTGACCGGCCAGCACCAGGAAAATTCGGGATACAGACCGATGTTGTTGGGGGCGTCTTTGGTACTGCGCCGCGCTGCCATGTTGCCCTTTTCGGTGTAGCTGTTGCAATACAGCCAGTTGCCCGAAGAGGTGGATCCGTCGGCCTGCAGAGATCCAAAACTGGGTACCAGCGTGCCCTTCTTGTAGACTGTGCCTTTAATGGTCACATCTTTTAAGAAGTAGCCGTTGATTTCTTTGGCCACTGCATGCGGATCATACTCACCTTTGGTCAAATAATCCCATTTAAGATTGCGGATGGGTTCAGGGAAGGTACCGCCATCTTTGTACAGGGCTTTGATTTTATTGCCCAACTCCAGGATGATCTGGCCGTCGGGCAGGCTCTTGCCAAGGGGTTTGGGTCCCTGGTAGCGCCACTGCATCCAGCGGCCGCTGTTGGTGATGCTGCCTTCTTTTTCAAACGACACTGCAGCGGGCAGGAAAAACACCTCGGTTTTGATCTGGGCCGGATCCACGCCCGGTCCGCGCCAGAAGGAGCCGGTTTCGTTGTCAAAAATGTTGACATTGACCATCCAGTCCAGATTTTTCATGGCTGCGCGGGTCTTGCCGGCATGCGCCCCGCTGCAGGCCGGGTTCTGCCCCCAGGCAAAAAAGCCCGCAAAAGTGCCCCTGTACATTTCATCAAACAGATCCAACCAGGAATAATGTTTGCCGTCATCGACTTTGGGCAGCCAGTCATAGCCATAATCATTTTTCGGAACGGCATTGTCGCCAAAGAACGATTTGAGCAGGCTGATGGAATATTTGGGATAATTTTGCCACCAGTTGGCGCTGATCGGGTCGTTGCTCTTGGGGGTCCATTTCTGGTTGTAGGCCGCCAGCGAAAAGTTGGATGCCCGCGGGGTTTTCAAATAACCGGGCCAGATGTGCCACAGCAGGCAATGGTCGGTGGAACCCTGTACGTTGGACTCCCCGCGCAGGGCATTGACGCCCCCGCCGGCTACCCCCATGTTGCCCAGCAGCAGCTGAATGATGGCCATGGTGCGGATATTCTGGGTGCCCACGGTGTGCTGGGTCCAGCCCATGGCATACATGATAGTGCCGGCCCTGCCTCTGGCGCCGGTGGCGGCATAGGTTTGATAGATTTTCTTCAGATCGGCCTGGGGGGTGCCGCTGATTTGGGAGACCAGTGCGACATTGTAGCGGCTGAAATGTTTCTTTAAAATCTGAAACACACATCGCGGATGCGCCAGGCTGCGATCCATCTTGGGGACCCCGTTGGCATCCATCTCAAAGGCCCATTTACGCTTATCATATTTTTTGCCTTGTTGATTGTAACCGGCAAACAGACCGTCTTCAAAAGAGTAGTCCGTGCCCACAATAAACGGCGCGTTGGTATAGGCCGCTATATACTCCTTATTGTAAAGCTTGTTGTCGATGATGTACTTGATCATGCCTCCCAGGATGGCAATATCGGTTCCCGAACGCATGGGCGCGTAGAAGTCCGCCCGGGCCGATGTACGCGTGAAACGCGGATCGACACTGATGAGTTTGGCGCCGTTTTGCTGGGCCTCGCTGACATACTTAAAGGAAATGGGGTGGTTTTCGGCAGCATTGCTGCCCATGATTAAAATGCAATCACTGTTTTTGATATCAATCCAGTGATTGGTCATCGCGCCGCGTCCGAACGACTCTGCCAGAGCCGCAACAGTGGCGCTGTGTCAGATACGGGCCTGATGCTCGATATAGACCACCCCGATCGCCCGCATCAGGGCCTGATACGTCCAGCACTCCTCATTGTCCAGGGCGGCAGAACCCACCGAGGCAATGCCCATGGTGCGATTGACGACCTGGCCTTTGGCATTTCGGGCCTCAAACGTGGCGTTGCGCGTGGTTTTTACCCGTTTGGCAATTTCCGTCAGCGCCCAGTCCCAGGAAACTTTTTTCCATTCCTTGGCATATGGCGCCCGGTACAGCGGCTGGGTGATGCGCTCGCTGTTTTCGGAAAGCTGCCGCAGGGCCGCTCCCTTGGAACATAGTGTGCCGCGATTGATCACATGGCCCGGATCGCCTTCAATATTGATGGCGCGCTTATCACCGGTTTTGGCCGTGTGCACAATGGCACCGCAGCCCACCGCGCAGTATGGACAGATCGTGGGGGTTTCTTTGGCATCCTGGATCTGGAGCATTTTGGCCTGGTCCCTCGCCGGTGAAAACATACCACCTTTACCGGCGCAACTGCTTAACGCCAGACCGGCGGCTGCCGCCCCTGAGATCTGGATGAACTCCCGTCGGTTTATCCTCATAAGAGCCCCTCCTTTCTTTTGTCCTGCGTTAACAAAAAAACTTATTTGCTTAACCTCAGTGAAAAACTATATGCGTTGTCTGCAGACAAAAGCAATCTGAAAAACCGAGTAACAAATCGCCCATCAAATCATTGCAGCCGCTGATACCCGGATGCGACAGCTTTCGATTGTTGCAAACCACTTGTGCAAAAATTTATGAATTCGTTTTCAAAAGGTTAGTTGCTATTACGAGATATCGTTTTGTCGAAAGATAAGGAGCGCCTGCTGAACTTCAGATCGGATCGAAGGTGATCGTAAATAATTAATCTTTTTGAATGTGCATTGAAGAAAGGAGCCCCCACAGATCCAATCTTGAGATGAGAAGAATCGCGTTTTGTTAGATCAAAATTTTAATACAGTTTTATGCAATTCGTGTCAAGCTCGAATCGAACAAACAGGTGCGCTTAACTCAAAATTCCCGGTGTTATAAAAATTGTTGAATATCGACAGCGCTCAAACGCAGCGATCAAACTCCCAACTTGACTTATCCTGACGGTTGATCTAAAAACTCCAGACTTCGGCAAATTTTATTTTGCTTATTTGTTGGATTTCAGTTAAACTGAAATTTTTATGTCTCGGCTATAATTTTTACCGATTCGCTGCCCAGATTTTTGAAATCCAAGTAAGGAGATCAATATGGAAAAATATTTATTTACCTCTGAATCCGTGACTGAAGGACATCCGGATAAAGTCGCCGATGCCATATCCGACTCCGTTCTGGATGCGATTATGGCTCAGGATAAAAATTGTCGGGTCGCCTGCGAAACCCTTGTTACGACGGGACTGGCGTTTATTTCCGGTGAAATCACAACCGATTGTTATGTCGATATGCCTCAGATTGTAAGGGATACCATCCGTGACATCGGATATTGCTCCTCACAGATGGGGTTTGACTGCCAGACATGCTCGGTGATTACCAGTATTGACCGCCAATCTCCGGACATTGCCCAGGGTGTCAACACCGGTCAAGGCTTATTTAAGGAACAGGGCGCAGGGGATCAGGGACTGATGTTCGGATTCGCCACCGCTGAAACACCGGAACTGATGCCGATGCCGATTTCCTACGCCCATAAACTGTGCAGCCGGCTGGCCAAGGTTCGCAAAAATGGTGCCCTGGATTTTTTAAGACCCGACGGTAAATCCCAGGTCACCGTTGAATATGAAAACGGGACGCCCAAACGGGTGGATACCGTGGTGGTATCCGCCCAGCATAAACCGGATGTGACCTATGACGATTTGAAAGAAGCCATCATCGAGGAAGTCATCAAAAAGGTCATCCCGCAAGACATGACCGACGGTGATACGCGCTATTTCATCAATCCAACCGGCCGGTTTGTGATCGGCGGCCCGATGGGAGACTGCGGCTTAACGGGCCGAAAAATTATTGTGGATACCTATGGCGGCCAGGGTAGCCATGGCGGCGGCTGCTTTTCAGGCAAAGATCCATCCAAGGTGGATCGCAGCGCTTCGTATATGGGGCGTCATATTGCCAAAAACATCGTTGCCGCAGGGCTTGCAAAAAAATGTGAGATCCAGGTTGCCTACGCCATCGGGGTGGCTGAACCCGTTTCGGTTATGGTTGATTTGATGGGCACCGGTGCGATACCCAAATCAAAGGTGGAGGACATTGTCAAAGACGTTTTTGACTTAAGACCGGCAGCCATTATCGAACATCTGGATTTGTTGCGCCCGATTTATCGCAAAACGGCGGCCTATGGTCATTTTGGCCGCAACGATCCGGATTTTTCATGGGAGAATACCGATATGGCTGAGGTTTTGAAAGAAAAAGCAGGTCTGTAGATTTATTCTAACTCTCAGGGGTGAAATCAAACTTTGGCCCTCGGGGTCAGGAATCTTTGCGAAGGAGAAATATTGCTGATGAAATATGATGTTAAGGATATTAAGTTTGCCAGAGACGGCGCCTTGCGAATTGAGTGGGCCTATCAGAACATGCCGGTCTTAAACCGCATCCGGAAACGATTTGCGAAAGAAAAACCGCTGAAAGGTATACGCCTGGCTGCATGTCTGCATGTGACCACTGAAACCGCCTCCCTGATGCAGACGCTCAAAGCCGGTGGCGCCAGAGTGACTTTATGTGCTTCCAACCCGCTCAGCACGCAGGACGACGTGGCTGCCTCCCTGGTGAAACACGATAAAATACCGGTTTTTGCCATCAAAGGCGAAAACAACCGGACTTACTATAAACACATCAATGCCGTGCTGGACTTCAAGCCACAGTTCACCATGGATGATGGCGCTGATCTGGTATCGACCCTTCATTCTGAGCGCACCGAACTCTTATCCTATGTTCAGGGGGGGACCGAAGAGACCACAACCGGCATTATCCGGCTTAGGAGTATGGCCGCCGACGGGGTTTTGCAGTATCCGATTATTGCGGTAAACGACGCGCAGACAAAACATTTTTTTGATAACCGTTACGGCACCGGCCAAAGCACCGTCGACGGCATTATCCGAGCTACCAACCGCCTCTTGGCCGGAACCTATTTTGTTGTCTGCGGTTACGGGTGGTGCGGCCGCGGTGTTGCTATGCGAGCCCGCGGTATGGGGGCGAATGTGATTGTCACTGAAGTCGATCCGTTGCCGGCCCTTGAAGCGGTGATGGACGGATTCACCGTTATGCCGATCGGCAAGGCCGCCCGGATCGGTGACTTTTTCTGTACTCTGACCGGCAATATTAATGTCATCCGCAAAGAACATTTTTCATATATGAAAGATGGCGCGATCGTGGCCAATTCCGGTCATTTTAACGTCGAGCTCGACCTGGTGGGCCTGGAGCGTATGGCTAAATCGAGGCGCGTGATCCGGCCCTTTGTGGAAGAATTTACTCTGAAAGATGGGCGCCGGATTAATGTGCTGGGCGAGGGTCGTCTGATTAACCTGGCGGCTGCTGAAGGTCATCCTTCAAGTGTCATGGATATGAGCTTTGCCAACCAGGCGCTCAGCATCGAGTTTATGGTCAAAAATAAAAAGCCTTTGGCCAAACAGGTTTATCCGGTCCCGCAGAAAATTGACAAACAAATCGCTAAAGAAAAGCTGGCGGCCATGGGAACCAAAATCGATCGGCTGACCGCGGAACAGAAGAAGTACTTAGCATCCTGGAACATCGGCACCTAATTTTCGGTTCCTAAAAGGCCCTTTTTCCGGTGGCCTGTGTTCTCCGCGGGTTTTTCGCCTGCACCGTACTATATGTGCGGCTTGGCGAAAACCCTTGTGCGGCCTGGCCCATCGAAAAAATTGCTCATTTAGGAACCGAAAATACAGTTTTTAATACAAAGGTTGCTCCTCAGTTACAAATGCATGGGAGCAGCCTTAATTTTTTTGTAACACTATGTGCATAAAAGCCAGACTTAAGACTCTATAACAAAAACGTTTTTCTGTATGGCGAGCAAAGCTTGTGGACCGAGGCCGTTTTTTTAATATGCCTCCGGTATAAAATCAGATTTTTCCTTGACCTTGGGGAAAATTTCTCATTTCTGAATCAAAAACAAGTACCCTACGATGACAAAAAAGGGTTTCTGCGGGCTAAAATTTTAGCCTCGCAGAAACCCTTTTCATTTAATTCGAACTGGAACTAGGGAAAGGGTGGGATTAAACGTACAGTTCCCTTTTAAAAAAGTAAGTTTTTGAATTATAAATGAGAGCTTTTTTTGATAAGCAAGGCCGCACAAGGATTTTTATCTGAGGCGTACTTGAAGTACGTCGAAGGAAAAAATTCGCGGAGAACGCAGCTTATCGGAAAAAGATCCATTTATAAACAAAAACTAAGCGCGGCTGCCGCTCCACTTAAGCTTATCCTTTAATATATCGAAGTACTGCCGCTCCGGCAGCGTGATCAAATGAACCGGATGGGGTCCTTTTTGAATTTGAATTTCATCCTGGTCATTTATTTCCAGCCCCTTTTGTCCGTCGAACGTCAGGATGATATCGGAAGAACCTTTAGCCAGCCTGATATTAATGTGTGCCGATTCCGGAACGATTAAAGGTCGGTTTGTAAGGGTGAAGGGGCAGATCGGAGTTAAAATGATGCCCGGTACTGCCGGGTGGATGACAGGGCCGCCGGCGGCCAATGAATAGGCGGTCGAGCCTGTCGGCGTTGCCACGATTAAGCCGTCTGCGCTGTAGGTGGTCAAATAGTGGTCGTTGATGCGGGTTTCAATATGGGCCAGCCGCGCCAGTGCACCGCGGTTGATGACCACATCATTCAATACGGTTTCCTGTGCCCGGGTCTTGTTGCGGCGCTTCACTTTGACGGAGAGGCGCATGCGGGACCGCAGAATAAAATCGCCTTTCAAAACCTTTTCAGCGGTTGCATAAAGGTTCTCCTCTGCAATTTCCGCCAGGAAGCCCACTTCCCCAAATTTTATCCCCAAGATGGGAACATCCTGATCCTCAATCCAGCGGACTGCGCTTAAGAAGGTACCGTCTCCGCCCAGCACAAAAATGCAGTCCAAATCCGTAGGCGGCGGCAGACTGTCGCTGTCGTTTTTTTGCCCGGGCTCAACTGTTTTTTTGCGGACAATTTCAATTTTTTTAGACCGCAACCAGTCCTCGAGCTCGTCGGCCTTTTTTTTGGCTTTGGTATCTGATTTAACAACCAGTCCGATTTTTTCCAATGCTTTAAGCTGCTCCTTTTGCACTATTTATTCTGATTATTCATACAAATTTGATGCAAAAACAGCAAGATGTTTTTCAATGCACGCAAAACCGCGATTTTGCAGCTTTTTCATTTTTCTTGACAGACCAAAAAGCAATCGCATACTTAGATGACACAACATTGACCCGAATTGAGAAAGGAAGAACAGGGGATGAAGAACGCTAAGATTTTTCCATCAGCAATTTTGGTAATTTTGCTTTTGCTGATACTCGGCGCCTTAATTTTCTGGATTTCCGCTAAATCCGATGTTTTCCCGGGCAACACCATCAAAATAGGTGAAATCCAAACCTACAGCAAACTAACCAGTTTTACATTTCCTTATCGAAATGGTTGGCAGCTTGCCTTGGAAGAGATCAACTCTGCCGGGGGTGTACTGGGCAAGAAGCTCAAGGTTATTTCCCGTGACGATGCTGGCGAACCGGGAACCGCAGTGACAATTGCAGAAGAATTGATTCTAAAAGATAAAGTCGTTTTACTGATGGGCTCTTTTCTATCCAATGTCGGACTCGCTTTGTCTGATTTTGCTAAACGCAACAAGGTACTGTACTTTGCTACTGAGCCATTATCCGATGCCTTGGTTTGGCGCAAAGGAAATCGCTATACATTTCGGCTGCGTCCGTCTAACTCAATGCAAAATGCGATGCTGGCTGAAGAAGCAGCCAAGAATGAGGCGAAACGGTGGGCTACCATTGCACCGAATTATGCCTACGGTAAGGATGCGGTGGCCTCATTTAAAAAACTACTAAAAGCCAAAAGACCGGATGTTGAATTTGTGGCTGAACAATGGCCGGCATTGTTTAATATCAATGCGGGTGCAGAAATTCAGGCACTCACCGGTGCAAATCCTGAAGCAATATATAACGCCTTATTTGCCAGCGATTTGGCGAAATTCGTCAGAGAGGGTAAATTGAGAAATGCATTTAAAAATGTCTTCGTGGTCAGTTTGTTAACCGGCGAACCCGAATACCTTGATCCGTTAAGAGAGGAGGCACCGCAAGGGTGGCTGGTGACGGGGTATCCCTGGTACGATATTAGTTCACCCCAACACAATAAATTTCTGCAAGCCTATCAGAAAAGATTTAACGACTACCCACGTAACGGCTCACTTGTTGGATATAATGCCATGTATGCGATTTACCATATGCTAAAAAAGGCCGGCAGTGCCGATACCGAAAAAATGATTCAGGCCATGGAGGGATTAACATTCGATTCGATCGTCGGACCGATTACTTTCCGAAAAATTGATCATCAGTCATCAATGGGTGCGTTCGTCGGTTATACTGCTCTCAAAGAGGGTAAAGGCATCATGGTGAGATGGAATTATGCAGATGGCAAAGACTATCTTCCCGATGATGCGCAGGTCATGAAATTAAGACCGCAATAATGCTCTGTTGCCGGTGTGGTCGTTTGGCCACACCGGCAACAAAACTCGAATGCCGAAACTCGAAAAAGGAATCCTTTTGGGTTTTTATTTTGTTCAGTTTCTAACCGGACTATCGGATGCATCTGCCCTGTTTCTGGTTGCCTGCGGGCTTTCTTTGATTTTCGGTGTTTTACGAATCGTTAACCTGGCCCACGGTTCCTTCTACATGGTGGGCGCCTACCTCGCCTATTATTTAATCGCTAATTTTCCTCAGGGGGCTTTTTTCTTTTGGGCCGGGATTCTGATGGCAGCATTAACTGTCGGAATAATCGGCATCGTAATTGAAACCCTGCTGCTGAGGCGGCTTTATTATGCGCCGGAGCTATTTATTTTGTTTGCCACCTTCGGCATCGTTTTAATTTTCCAAGACCTGTCCCGCTGGTTCTTCGGAGCCGAGGATATTCTCGGGCAGCAGGCGCCGGGACTAGCCGGCAGCATTGATATTATGGGAGTTTTACTTCCGCAATATGATGTTGTCCTGATTATTATTGCACCGCTGATCCTCGTTGGGCTCTGGTTTTTTTTATATCGAACCCGCTGGGGTATTCTGGTGCGGGCGGCTACGGAAGATCGAGAGATGTCGGATGCCCTGGGAGTAAATCAAAGCCGGTTGTTTACCGGCGTGTTTTTTTTGGGTTCCTGTCTGGCGGGGCTGGGAGGTGCAATTCAGCTTCCCAAAGGAGGAGCCAATCTTCTTATGGATTTAAACATCATCGCAGCTGCCTTTGTTGTCGTGGTGGTTGGTGGAATGGGCAGTATTCCCGGTGCCTATCTGGCAGCGGTAATTATCGGTGAACTGAGCGCATTTGGTGTTCTCATATTTCCTCAAAGCACTTTAGTTTTGATGTTTCTGCTAATGGCCGTGGTGCTGGTGATGCGTCCCCATGGCCTGCTGGGCAATGCTGAGCCCGAGGTACAAGGCGCAGCGAAGATGTCCACTGCGACGCTGAAGCCTGCATCAAAGAAATTAAAATTATTGGGCCTGGCGCTTTTGATCCTCCTATTTATAATGCCTGTATTTGTGGGTTCCTTCGGCTTGGTGCTGATGACTGAAATTGCCCTATTTGCACTGGCCAGCATGAGCCTGTATTTTATCATGGGACCCGGCGGGATGGTGTCTTTCGGGCATGCGGCCTTTTTCGGCGGTGGTGCCTATGCCGCTGCTCTGACGGTGCACTATCTGCAAACGCCGATGGAGCTGGCCATTCTTTTAGCGCCCCTGTTAGTAGGGCTAGTGGCCCTGATAATCGGATGGTTTTGCGTGCGGCTGTCGGGCGTTTACCTGGCGATGCTCACCCTGGCATGTGCTCAGATTTGCTGGTCGATTGTGTTTCAATGGGGGAAATTTACCGGCGGTGATGACGGAATTCTCGGCATTTGGCCTTCGGCCTGGGCCAGCGATAAGACCGTGTTCTACTATCTGACATTGATTCTGTGCATCGGCGGTATTCTGGCGCTGCGCTATTTTATTTTCGCCCCCTTTGGCTATACGCTGCGCGCCTGTCGTGATTCGTCGTTGCGCGTTGATTCGATCGGGATCAACCGGCACAGGCACCAATGGTTTGCTTTTACCCTGGCGGGAACTTTCGCCGGGCTCGCTGGCGGAATTTATGTGTTTTCAAAGGGGAATGTGTTTCCGGACGTAATGGCCATCCCGCGTTCATTTGATTTTCTATTTATGATTCTGCTGGGAGGCATTGAAACCTTATTTGGACCGATTGTCGGTTCGGCCGCCTTTACCTGGCTGCATGACCAAATCGCACGGATTGATTATTGGCAGTTAATTTTAGGTTGTATTTTTATCCTTTTGGTCATTGCTTTTCCTGATGGGATTGCCGGGTCCATTCATACTCGATTGGGCAGGTATTTTGAAGATTAACCGGATTAGAATTCATCAAATATTTTAATTTACCACAGAGAACACGGAGATCACAGAGATTGAATTCTGCGAGTTGTCGAGACACCAATTTATAATTTTCTCTGTGTGCTCTATGAACTCTATGGTGAAATCTTTACAAGAAAGTAAAACTGAAGAAAAAAGTCATGGCAATTATACTAAAGGTTCAAAATCTGCATAAGGCTTTTGGCGGTCTCAGAGCCGTTGTTGATGTGAGTTTTCAGCTGGAAGCCGGGCAGTTAATAGCCATGATCGGGCCTAACGGGGCCGGTAAATCAACCTGTTTCAATTTAATCAACGGCCAATTAAATCCGGATCAAGGCAGCATCTTCATTATGGGACAAAAGGTTAACGGGGAAAAACCCCGAGATGTCTGGAAACTGGGCGTGGGGAGGACCTTCCAGATAACATCAACTTTTCCGTCAATGACAGTGTTGGAAAATGTCCAAATGTCACTTCTATCGCATAACCGAAGAACAAAATCTCTTCTCACAAACGTCAGCCGACTTTATGTAGCCGAAGCGATGGCGTTAATCGATCTGGTGGGCATTGCAGATCAAGCCCATCGCCCCTGTGGTGTTCTTGCTTACGGCGACCTCAAACGGGTGGAACTGGCCGTTGCACTGGCCAATCAACCTAAACTGCTGCTGATGGACGAGCCCACAGCCGGGATGGGGCCGGCTGAACGCCAGGGTTTAATGAAGCTGACTGAATCGATTGTGCATACTCGCGAAATGGGTGTTTTATTTACCGAGCATGATATGAAGGTGGTTTTTGACTACGCAAATCGGGTCATTGTTCTGAATCGCGGTAAAATGATAGCTGCAGGCCCGCCGGATGAAGTTCAAAAAAATAATGAAGTCAAAAAAATTTATCTCGGGACCGCATCCTCATAATGCTTATGAATTTGAAACGCTCAATTTAGGTTATCTTAGAATTCACAATGGAACATAACATTCAGGACATCATACTTAATGTTGAGTCTCTCAACACTTATTACGGAAAGGCTCAGATTCTTTTTGATTTAGCGCTCCATGTCTACTGCGGGGAAGTTGTCGTATTGCTCGGTCGTAATGGCGCCGGTAAAACAACTGTTTTAAAAAGTATCATGGGAATGATTTCATCAAAAAGTGGACGGGTGTTTTTCAAAGGAAAATCGATTGATAAATTGCCACCGTATAAATGCTGTGCTCTGGGTCTGGGCTATGTACCCCAGGATCGTAGGATATTTAAAGGCCTTACGGTTCTTGAAAATCTGGAAGTAGGTCGACAGCCGCCTTCAGAGGGGTATGGAGAGTGGACCCCTGCCCGCTTACTTGAGCTCTTCCCAAATCTGGCAGAAAGGCGCAATCACCTGGCTGGAATGCTCAGTGGTGGAGAGCAACAAATGCTAACCATTGCCCGAACCTTGATGGGCAATCCGGAGCTGATCATTCTTGATGAGCCAACAGAGGGCTTAGCGCCGGTTATTGTTAATCATCTGTTGACAACCATCCAGAGATTAAAATCTGAAGGGATCTCCATTCTGATGGCGGAACAGAACCTGAATTTCGCCCGATCTATCAGTGATCGTGCTTGTATTGTTTATCAGGGGCAGATTCGGTACCAGAGTCCTATCGCTGAGCTTTCGCAGGCGGCCTACGAAAAATACTGCGCACTTTAGTGGCAAAGGGCATGGGGCATAGGGCATGGCGCAAGAATTTGAATGACAGCAGGCGTGGCAAATTCATCTCAGGGATTCGGGGTTCTTTCATTTCAAATTTGTCCTGCCCGCGAAAGCGGGAATCCAGAAATGTTCATTTGGGTTTGGATCCCCGCATGCGCGGGGACTATGGCTGGATACCCGCTCCCATCTTAACGGGGACTAGTGCTGCGCGTGCCAGAAGACAGAGGACAGAAAACAGAGAACAGAAAACAGAAGTCAGAATAGCTGTTTCATCTTCCGGGATTAACCAGCTGTCTTCTGACACCTGACACCATAACGAATTGTCCGAAACAATCGACCGGCGCTGCATCATGGACCTTCCCACTCCTGAGCTCGTTCGCCGAGATTGCCGTAGCGGTGATAGGTATGACAGATGCTCTGCTGGCGGTAGTATTGCAAAAGTTCAATGCGACCTTCCATTATCACCGGGTTGCGGGCGATATAAAAGCCGGTTTTTGCGGCGGCTTTAAACAGTTCCGGCGGCACCCGATCGGGTGCGGCAAAGCGGATGCGATCAATTGCGGGAAGTTTGCTGATCAGATCCACATCTGTTTCCTTTAAGACGGGGTGCTCACCGACCAGCCGACGGCCTTCTGCTGCAAGTAAAAATTGGGTAACCGCGTTGTGTAATTTTTTGGGCGCACTGATCATCAATCGGCATCCGGTTATTTGTGCCGCCGCAATGCGGGCCAGGGTTTCAAACAGGCTATCCTCTGCATGTAAGCGGACCACCAACCTGCCAACCGGCAGATACCGCAGGATATTATCCTGCCCCCGCAGATGGAAATAATCTATTGCCTGTGAAAACTCCTGTTCCACCTGATACAGATAGCTTTTTATGGCTTGCACGGTTTTACGGATATCGGATTCAATACCCCCAAATTCCCCCCGATCGATTTTTTGTTGCCACTGCTGTGCCAGATGCAGCAGGGGGTGCGATTTCTGAAGCTGGCCGACCGTTGGCATTTCCGTCTCTTCAAAATGCATAAATTGTGCAACGTATTTGGGCCCACCGGCCTTTAGCCCGGCTCCCAAAGCTGATTTTCCTGTGCCCCCGAAGGGCTGACGCAGCGTTACCGCACCGGTGGTTCCCCGGTTGATGTACAGGTTGCCCGCCTTGACACCTTCTTTCCAGCGGGTCTGCTCCCGGGGATCCAGGCTTTCCAAACCGGAGGTAAGGCCATAGCCGGTTTGGTTGACCATCTCGATGGCGTGATTCAAATCTTCAGCCCGCATCACCCCCAGCAGCGGACCAAAAAATTCTACCCTGTGGGTGCGGCTGCCCGGTTGAACGTCCCATTTAACTCCCGGTGTCCACATGTACGGATTGCTGTCAACATTTTCAGGTTTCAAGGCCCAGGTTTCGCCGGGCTCAAGATGGGTCAAAGCTTTTTTCAAATCACCCCGGGGCGGGCGTATCAGGGGCCCCGTTTTGTTTTCAAAATCCCAGGCGGGGCCCGTGCGGTAGCTGCAGGTAGCGTCGATCAGCTGATTTTTAAAATGTGGATCGTCATAAACTTCTTTTTCAAGAATCAGCAAAGATGTGGCCGAGCATTTTTGACCGCTGTTGCCAAAGGCCGAGTAGATAACATCACCGATGGCCTGATCCCGATCCGACATGGCGGTGACAATGGTGGCATTTTTACCGCCGGTTTCGGCGGCCAGGAAAACATCCGGTCGCTGCTTCAATATACTTAAGCCGGTGGCTGTCCCGCCGGTTAGAATAATGAAATCCACATCCGGGTGAGTGATCAAGCGACTGCCTGTCGTCTCACCGGAGCAGGGCAAAAACTGCAATGCTTTTTTGGGTACACCGGCCCGCCAGAAGCATTGACACAGTTCCCAGGCCACCAGCACCGCCTCGGTTGACGGTTTAAAGATAACGGTGTTGCCGGCTGCCAGTGATGCGACGATGCCCCCGCAGGGAATGGCAATCGGAAAATTCCAAGGTGATAGCACCACCCCGACCCCTTGGCCGCGACAGCGGATAGTCTGGATATCGGCAAAGACGCTGGCCGACCGGGGATAGTACTCGGCAAAATCAATGGCTTCAGAAACCTCAACATCGGATTCGGTAAACACCTTGCCGGTATCAGCGGCGGCCGCGCCAATCAGATCCCCGCGGGCTTTGCGGAGTTGTATGGCCACTTTCGAAAAAACCTGTTGGCGTTCCTTAAAACTGTTGCGGCGCCATCCGTCCGGATCGCTTTTGGCAATGGCTACGGCCCGATCCACATCGGCTGCAGCGCCCAGGGCAAATCGGGCCGCTTTGACATCGGCGTTGATTTGCGACGGATCCCGGCTATCACCGAGTTCGCAATCGGCAAAAATTTCTTC
>Ga0265309_10000546_pt1 | contig 15181 bp, 15 predicted proteins | sample Helome_FD_192492 | JGI IMG/M metagenome (GOLD analysis project Ga0265309, IMG submission 192492) | Marine sediment microbial communities from subtidal zone of North Sea - Hel_20160524 (Illumina Assembly) | ecosystem: Environmental > Aquatic > Marine > Subtidal zone > Sediment ...
GATTTCCATGGGCATCGAAGGATGTGCTTCAGGGTCCAGCAGGATCGCCCGCACGACAGCACCGAGGTCGCCGCGCACGCCGCTGCCATTATTGTTGAACACCTCGGCAACACGGCGCACGTAGCCAGGCGACGGGTTACTCGTCACGAGGCGTTGTATCAGGCGAATCGCAATGAACGGCCCGACATTCGGGTGATTGAATATGTTGTCCAGCGCCTGCTCGAGGTCCTGTGTGCCACCTTGCCCGGCCGGCAATACGACACCGCTCAGCAGTTTCTTTTCACCCGTATCGTGATACTCCTCCCAGAGCTGCATTGGAAAGTGCTGGCTTGACTGCGGCAACAGGAACTCATTGGGGTGAAACGTCTGCGCACCGGCCCAGGTCCATCCTGTAAATACATGCGCAAACCCCTCGATGATCGACTGGTCATACGTCGGGATTGGCTCGCCCATGCTGTCGAGCCTCTCGGTGCCGTCGGTATTGAGTTCGACGAGCCCGATCGAGAAGAGCTGCATGACTTCGCGGGCGTAGTTCTCGTCAGGCCGGATATTCAACACCGGGTTCGGCTTTTCATTACCCAGCATGCTCAGGTAGACACCCATGGCCGGATGCAGAGTGACCTCTTCGAGAAGGTCACGATAGTTGCCGAACGCGTTCTCGGCCAGCAAGTCGTAGTAGTCGGCAACAGCGAAAGGCAGGTTGCCAAGCGCGCCCAGTTGCGAGACCACGAGGACCTCAGACAGGGCGAAGGCGACGCGCTGTCGCAGCTGGTCATCACCATGCAGGGCATTGCGGAACCAGACATCGACACGGTCCTGGTGCAGCTGGAACGGAAACTGCGGCGGCGGCACCGACTGCAGGTGCTGCAATTGCCTCGAGACCGGCTGCCGCATCTGGTCGTCGATCCAGCCTTCCTGGCGCATGGCAATGACGACCTGTGCCTCGGCCTCGGTCGCCCCGAACGTTGCCTGGTTGAGTAGCTGGTAGGCCTCGATCTTCGTGACGGGCGGTGGCGTGGGGGGCGGCGGCTGCGGCGGAGACGACGAGCCTCCACCACCGCCACACGCGGTCAGCAGCAACGCTGCGGCGAATGTCAGAATTCGATTCACGTTCATGAGCTTATTTCGGATGCACCGACTCCAGGTAGCGGATTTGCTCAGCGGTCAAAAGGTTCTTGAGGCGTATCAGCATGTTCACCTGCTTCTTCTTGACCTCGTTCTCAGCCAGCAAGGCAGCGTCCACGTACTCGAGAACACGATCGGTATCGATGGGGCTCTTGTCGAGCTCGAGCATCAGCGCCTGGTAGGCCTCGGCGATATCCCACTCGTGCTCGGCGACGCCTGACTGGACTTCGACTACGGCCGCGCGAATCGCCGTGAACTGCTCCTTCGAAAGGTCCAGCTCCGCCTTGTGTTCAAGGATGACGTTCGGCGGAAACAATTTCCCCTTGAACACATCTTCCTTGGCGGCTGCCGCATGAACCGGCGCCATGCCAAGACTGATGGCAGCCACTACTAGCAAAAATCCCTTTTTCATAGTAACGCTCCTCCATAGGTTTCGGTTGACTCGATAAGCACCGGAATCTCCCCGTAAATGTCGTACTGGTGTTCGGGCATCAGGCTGTCACTGGGCGCAGCCCAACTCGTTGTCTCGAGCAGTTCGGACGTGTTGATGTAGTGCAGTTCATCGCCCGCGGGCCTAAAAACGATGAATGCCAGCGCCAGCACAGCGGCCGACCCCGCGACCATGCCGCGACGCCGCCGACGTGCCCGGACACGGTTCTCGGCACTCGCCCAGGTGGTTCCAAACGCCGGCACGGTCCCGGACTCCCGGTCCGCCTGCGTTTTCTGCAGCGCGGCGCGCAATTGTTCATCTGACAGTTTCATGTCGTTCCCCACTTCGACAGCTTGTTCCTGAGCGCCTTCTTGGCGCGTTCGTAGTGCACTCGTCCCGTTCCCGTTGTCACACCCATCACGCTGGAAGCCGCCTCTATCGTCATGTCGCGACAGAACACGAGCTCGACGATGTCACGCTGCCGCTGCGGCAACTCCTGCACGGCCTCCCACAGCATTGAGTTTTCATCGGGCTCCACGGGATGCGCCGCTTCCCCGGCAACTTCGGCGCCGGCCGCCTGCACGAGCCGCAATCGTGACGCGATGCGGCGGTAGCGACTGCGTGCCAGGTTCTGCACCACGGAAAACACAAACGTCTTCAGTGACGAACGCTTTTCAAAGCGTGCTTTCCCGGTGAGCAACTCGATGTAGGCCTGTTGCATCAGGTCCTCCGCGGCGGCCTTGTCGTAATCACAACGGGAGAGGGCCCAGCCAAATAACTGGCCGTGAATGGCTTCCAATGCCGATCGAGATATGTGCGGGTTCTTGTCCAGGACATCACTGTCTCTCATACCCCCTCCCGATTCATTGGTGGCACCAGGACGCTGCTTGTATGACAAGGCCGCGACGCGACGATAAAGCGTTATGTAAAAAAATCAGGCGCCGATTCAGGCGCAGTTCTCGATATTGGCCGCGAATGCCGTGGTGCCGACGCGGCACCCCGTCGCTGTCAGGTGCAGGGTCAGCGAGACACGCTCGTCGCTCCCCGAAGGGTGGAATACGAGCATTATCGTTACGCCATGCTCGTCGCCGTCGGCACGATGGCTGACGCCCGCATCGCATTCGACGACAAATCGCTCGTCAGCAAATGCGCCGAAATCGTTGAGACAGTCGAGGTAGGTCAGGACCTGCACACGAATTTTCCTGGCGAGCGTCTCGTCCCTGGTCTCGAACACGGCCCAGCGCGTTGCCCGTGCAATCGTATTGACGACGCGCAGGCAGAATCGACGTACGGCGAGGCTCGTGAACTCGCGATGGGCTTCGAAACCGCGCCCCATCGTCACGGAGCCGCAAACCCGCGCCCTGCCCGCGGGGCCAGGTGAAAGCGCATTCAGCCCCGCGCGATTCAGGAGATGAGCATCGTCGTCGTCGAGTTCCACGGCCGGCACCCATTTGCGATCGAGGCCCATGCCTTGCTGGTCCAGCGATTGCCACGGGCCGTACGTCCTGTCCTGCTTGCACAATAAACCGGCGATCGCGCCGCCCGCGGGCCGGGCCGGCTCATCCGCTGATTTCTGTTGCCGAATGCGTGGAAAGTACCCAGCCATGTTCGGACTCGCATAGCCCAGGTCACGCACACCTTGCACAGCGTCGGCAGCCGTCTGCCAATCGGCACGCGGGTCCACGATCAGCATCGCGCGCTGTTCGCGACAGAACCGCTCGGCCGCCAGTACCGCCGCCGGGCCGATATCAATGTGTTTCGCGGGTGCAGGCAGGTACAGCAAATCGAGATCATCAACCTGCTCGAGCGCAAACAGTCCCGTGAGAGCTTTGCGCGATCCGATCAGATCGTAGTCCGACAGGTCGATACCATCGGTACCGGCCTGCGCGGCATCGATGTAATCCGTTTCGAACAGCCGCCCTTCCCTGAGCGTCGCCTCGGGTCGGTGCGTCGGGTACGGATGCTCGACGCGCGCCAGCATCGACGTGAGCAATCTTTCGCCGACAAAGTCGCTCGACGCTTCGAGGAAGGACAGGTGCGAAAACAGCTCCTGGTCAACGACAAGCCGGGTCTCCGGATCGACGCGCTGAAGCGTCAGGTTGAACATCTCGTCGCCTTCTATGCCGTCGTAGTCGACAGCAGCCCGGACAAATTCGGTAGAGCCCGGCTCAACGGCACGCAGCACCAGCGCACTGCCGCTCGCGGGCAGGCAGATCAGCGCCCCGCGTGCGTTGTTCGCGACCCGCACGATATACAGGCGTTGGCCACCGTGCGAAAAGAACTGGCGAACCGCGGGGCCGAGACTGGAACGATTCCAGATATCGCCGAAGCGACGGCGAAACTCCGCGAAGTTCCGGACCAGTACAGGGGTATTGAGGGGACCACGAAGCGCACGGCCAACGAAAGCAGCCGTGGTTTCAGGGGACACGTCGATGGGCTGGTCCATCGCCGCGATTTCTGTGACCGTTATTCCATGGTCAACTGCTTCTGACAAACCTATCTCCGCGTCGGGTCAGAAAAGCTGCACGCATTCTAAAGCATTCGCGCTGACCAGTGCACTTAGATAACCTCTGTCCATGACCGATTTCTTAGGGCACGCCTACCCCCGGCTCGCCGAGCGCCTGCAAAAAGTTGCGCTTGCCGACCTGCCGACGCCCGTCTCGAGCATCGATTTCGGCACCGACTCGGGCCGACGCAGAATCGCAGTCAAGCACGACGACCAGAGCAGCGCGCGATACGGCGGCAACAAGATTCGCAAGCTTGAGTATATTTTTCATCGGGCCCGGGAACGCGGCGCGCACAGGATTGCGACCTTCGGCGCGGTCGGCTCGAATCATGCGTTGGCCACCGCGATATTCGCGCGGGACTGCGGCTTCGACTGCACGTGCTTTCTAGGTGCGCAGAAACGCACGCCGAATATCGGCAGGACACTGAACATGCACCGACGCATCGGCACCGAGCTGGTCCGCTTCGGCGCATCGCGCGATCAGCTCGGGATTCTTCGGCGTTACCTGCACGGCCGTCGTGCCTGGGTAGTGCCGATGGGCGGATCGAGCTGGCTCGGCGCCGTGGGCTTCGTCAACGCGGGCTTCGAACTCGGACACCAGGTGGACACCCAGGAAGTCACAATGCCGGCACGCATATACATTGCCAACGGCACGATGGGAAGTTCTGCGGGCCTGGCCCTGGGACTCGCGCTTGCCGGTATGCCAACCGAGTTGCATGTCGTGCGCGTCGTCGACGATTGCATTGCGAGCCCGTCGCGATTCGACCGCCTGCTGCGCAAGACAGCCATGATGCTTAGGCGCATCGACGCATCGATTCCCGAGGACATCGCCGACCGGACCAGGATCCGCTGGCGCGATGAATTTTTCGCGGGCGGTTACGCCGTGGCCGACGAGGTTACAAGAGACGCCGTTCGCTTCGCCGAGCGGCAACTGTCACTCGTGCTCGAGACCACTTACACGGGCAAGGCGATGGCCGCCCTGCTTCACGATCTTGCGGAGCCGGCTTACGCGGGCGAGCCGTTCCTGTTCTGGAATACCTATAACTCTCGCCCGCTGCCTGTCGACAGCGAGCGGCCCGCAACGCGAGACAACATTCCCCGGGAATTCATGACTTATTTCGATTGAGCTTCTGCGCGGCCTCGGCGGCTTTTCTTTTTTCGAGCTCTTCCTTCGCCTCGCGCGCTTCTCGTTGCTTGCGCTTGACCTCCTCGAGCATGAGATCGAGCCACTCGCTCACAAGGTCTCCAGTTCTGCCTCAGCCTCAGCCTCGGCCTCCTCCATCATCTCGCGAACTTCGGTCAGCGTCGGCGCGTTCGGGTCCATCTCGACCGTGTTTTCGACCACGCGTACCCGGGCCATGACTTCTTCGATGTCATACAACGCGATTCGCACGGGCACACCATGCGGCTCGCCAGCAAGCGAGCGAACGTGATCCCTGAGGTGTTCATTGAGCGGCCGTCCGGCCATGTCGACCTGCCTGTCTAACAACATTTCGAGGCGCTCCTCGGGGGACACGGCGTCGTCTTCGAGCGGCGCATGCGCTTCGAAGTACAGCTCATTATCCTGCACGCCAACCTGGTATGGCTCATTGACAATCATAACCGGTTCGCCGATAGCCACGAGTTCGTACAGGAACTCGATATTCTCAGGGTAAAGCCGCACGCAGCCGTGACTCACTCGCATGCCGACACCGTAAGGCGCGTTGGTGCCGTGGATCAGATAGCCAGGCATATCGAGCTTGAGCACTCGCGTACCGAGCGGGTTGTCCGGTCCCGGCAGCACAACGGAAGGCAATGGATTGCCCATTTCCGCGTGTTCCCGCCGCACCGACAGCGGCACCCACCAGCTCGGGTCGCGCGCTTTCGATATGACAGTCGTACTGCCCAGCGGGGTCTCCCACCCGACACGGCCAATGCCGATCGGATAAGTCAGCACCTGTTGCGCTTCGCCCTCCGCTGCGGCAGGAAAGTAGAAAAGGCGCTTCGTCGCGATGTTCAGCACGATTCCCTGACGTGGCACATCGGGGAGAACGTACTGCGTCGGAAGCAGGATGGCCGTATTTTCACCGGGCAGCCAGGGATCGATCCCGGGATTCGCGGCCACGATTTCGTCGTAGCCCAGGCCGTATTCGCGCGCCAGGTCCGACAGGGTGTCCTCCGCGCGCGTGAAAACCGCCTGCGGCTCCCCGATCACCGACTGTGTGGGCGAATTCAGCAGGAAATCATTAGGCGCCTGCGACGCCTGCACCGGGCGCTCGTCCAGTGGCACGGCGTCCTCGACGCCCTTCATGCCCTGAACGAAACTGTCCCAGGTCGCGCAGCCGCCGGCCGCCAGTATCGGCAGCAAAATGGCAAACCGTTTTAGTGCGGACGTTTCTATTCTTTGCTGCAGGTCGGTACCCGGCCTTCTTCGATGGCCTGATTATACATCGGCAGCGTCTTCGGCCATTCGGAGACCAGTTTTTCGATTCGCGTCTCGCTCGCGGGGTGTGTCGACAAGAACTCGGCAGGCGCTTTTTCCGAGGACGCGCCCATGCGCTGCCAGAGCGGCACCGATTCGCGCGGATCGAAACCCGCCTTGGCCATGTACTCGAGGCCGATGATATCGGCTTCGGATTCCTGCCCACGCGTATGCGGCAGTGACAGACCTACCGTGGCGCCCGCGTCAAGCGCTTGCTGGGCCGTATAGGTGGCGCCCCTGTGCCCGCCGCCCAGGATGATTGCCGCGACATTGACGCCGACCCCTGTCATCGAAGCCCTCGACGCACGCTCATTGGAGTGCCGTGCCGTCACGTGGGCAATTTCGTGGCCAATGACAGCCGCGAGCTGGTGCTGGTTCTCGGTCACCTCGAGGATGCCCGTAAATACCCCGATCTTGCCGCCTGGCATTGCGAAGGCGTTAACCGCCTCGTTGTCAAAGATGGCCAGTTCCCATTCGATATCGCTGTACGGCGGCTCGAGTACGCCGACGACGGATTCCGCGACACAGGCAACAAAGTCAATTTTCTTGCGGTCGGTGGCCAGCGGCATGCTTGCCCGCATCTGGTTGAAGGCTTTTCTGCTCTGCGCCTCAAGCTCCGAATCGGATTTCCAGATCATCTGGCTGCGACCCGTCGGTGACGTCGAACACGCCGCCACCGCAAGCGCGATCAGGACAATAGAAATCAGAAAATGAAACTTCCGCATGCTCATGATTCTCCTCGTGCCGGTTGGCCCAGTATAACGCTGCGGCGCAATGGTGCATCGGGATTCGACCCATTGCCCCGGCATCAGTTCCTTGTTCTAACGCGGCAGCCGCGATTCGAAGCGCTGCCGCCAGCTGCTTGCCTCGGCTTTCTCGAGCAGGCTGTCGATATTCGCCATGACTCGTTTTTGCAGCGGCTGCTTGATCTTGTACGTCACCCGGTAAAGGTCACGCTCGTCAATCCGCTCCTTGAGGAGTTCATCACTGGTGCTGATCTCGTCAGCCAGGCCGAATTCGAGAGCACGCGTCCCGTACCAGTGTTCACCGGTCGCCACCTTTTCGAGGTCCAGGCCGGGCCGGTAACGTCCCACGGCATCCTTGAACAAGGCATGCACATCCTCGAGTTCTTCTTTGAGCTTGGCGCGATCCTCGTCGGTGTTCTTGCCGAACATCGTCACGGTTCGTTTGTGCTTGCCCGCCGTGACTTGCTCGAAGTCGACGCCGTGGCTGTCAAGCATGCGATTGAAATTCGGTATCTGTGCCAGTACACCGATCGAACCGAGAATGGCGAACGGCGCCGCGTATACTCTCGACGCGACGCAGGCCATCAGGTAGCCGCCGCTTGCCGCGACCTTGTCGACGCACACGATCAGCGGGATCTCACTATCGCGGATTCTCGCGAGCTGCGATGCGGCGAGACCGTGTTCGTGCACGACTCCGCCGTGGTTCTCAAGGCGCACGATGACCTCATCGTCATTCCCGGCGACGTCGAGTATTGCCGTTACTTCCTCACGCAACGACGCCACGGCGGTAGCCTTGAGGTCGCCCTTGAAATCGACAACGAAGGTGCGCGGCTTCTCCGATGGCGTCTTCGACTCGGCCTTCGCTTCCTTCTTGCGTTCCTTCGCGACTTTCTTGCGCTCGCCTTTGCTGGATATCGCGTTGCGAAGGCTGTCAGCGAGGGTCCTGTACTTCTTGTTCAGGTGCTCGATCTCGAGACTCTCGAGATGGGCCCTGCGACCGGCCGAAGCCGCGACCACGATGACGACGACGATGGCCGCCACGATCGTCAGCACTTTCAGGAAAAATAATCCGTATTCAGCGAAAAACTGGCCCATTGCGGTCCTGCCCGTGATCTCTAGATGGCTATACCGACGTTATTTTTTTGCAGCACCTGCTCGGCACGGTAACTCGAACGCACCATCGGCCCGGCGACCACTTCGAGAAACCCTTTCTCGAGTCCCTCGCCGCGGTAGGCATCGAACTCTTCGGGTGTGACGTAGCGATCCACAGGAAGGTGATTCGGTGTCGGGCGCAGGTATTGTCCCAGGGTCAGGATATCGACGTTCGCCGCCCGCAGGTCGTGCATTGTCTGCATGATCTCGTTGTCGCGCTCGCCAAGGCCGAGCATCAGGCTGGTTTTCGTCAGGACGTCGGGACGATGCGCCTTTGCATGACGCAGCACGTCGATGGTCTGCGCGTACCCGGCCCGCGGATCGCGTACCGGGTGCGTGAGCCGACGCACCGTTTCGACATTTTGGGCAAATACTTCGAGGCCCGAATCGACGACGAGTTCGACATGTTCCGTGACGCCATTGAAATCAGGCGTCAACGCTTCCACTGCCGTGTCCGGGTTGAGGCGCTTAATCTCGGTAACACACGCCGCGTAATGTGCTGCCCCACCGTCTTCGAGGTCATCGCGATCCACCGACGTTATTACGACGTATTCGAGCCCCATGAGCTGCACGGCGCGGGCACAGTTGCCCGGCTCATCGCGATCAAGCCAGCCTTTCGGATTGCCCGTATCCACGGCGCAGAAACGGCAGGCGCGCGTACACACCGAGCCGAGCACCATGATGGTCGCGGTTCCGGCATTCCAGCATTCGCCGATATTCGGGCACATCGACTCCTCGCACACCGTGCTGAGCTTGTGCTCGTGCACGATCTTGCGCGTGCCGGAGTAGCCGCTGCCTGACGGCATCTTCGCGCGCAGCCAGCGCGGCTTGTCACCGCGTACCAGCGGGGCGTTGTCGCGACGCTGCTTCACACCGTTCTTGATGGCCGAAAACCCCTCGTCGGTCTGGTACTTGTTACCGCTCTCGACGATCGTAACGCCTTTGAATTGTCGGGTGTCCTTGCTCATGCTGCGCCGGTGTTTTCAGGGGCACGCATTGTCGCACAAATATCGCACAAAAAAAGATCCCGGCCGAAGCCGGGAGAGTCAGGGGGAAATTGTATCAAGACGCCAGAAGTGTTAGTGCAATCTCGACCAGCTGACCAGTTTCACGGCGCTCCGCTTCAGGTCAAAATTACGGGCCAGTATTGCCTCGATGTCGCGCTCGTCGGAGTCATGTTCCATCGGCTGGTTCAGCTCCACGACGCCGCAGAACTCATTGCCGTCGCGATAGTGCGCGTCGGTAAGAATGAACTGCGTGTAGTACTTTGCGGACATGGCTAAAGACTACCTTCGCGCCGCCGGGCTATCTGTGAGCCAGAGCACAATTTCCCGGTCCAGGGCCCTGCGACCCCTAAAATTGGACGCAGGTCACTAATTTCACCCGCATTTGGGACGTTTCGGCGTAGAATTCTCGGGCTTCATTGACACGGTGCACAGATTTGCTGCGATACCATATGTAATATCGGACAGCCTCTGCCTGCAGGGGCTGTGTTCGAAAATGCCTGAAGGAAACTGAACAAATGCTCGCGAAAGCCGGACTTGCCAAAATTGCCCTCATTGGGCTGTTGCTGTTGACCGCCACGGGCGGCTACGCCCAGGACGAACTCAGAAAGACCTTTTTCAAGGAAGCCGACGCCGCCAAGGCCCAGGCTGACGCGCACAATGCGGAGCTGCTGGCGCCGCGCAGCTACGAGCGCGGCCTCAAGGAGTACCGGGACGCGGAACAGGGTCTCGAACGGGGTCGTAACATCGAATACGTGCGCGACAATGCTGCGGATGCGACCACTTATTTCAGCACGGCAGCCGACAAGGCGCGACTGGCTGAGACCGCCCTCGCCCAGGTCATGAAGAGTCGCCAGGACGCAGCCAATGCCAGGGCCCCCGAACTGTCACCGGACATCTGGGAGAAGGCGCAACGGAAGTTCGGAGAATCGATTCGACTGCTCGAACGCGGCGACCTCAAAGGTTCCCAGCGACGTGAGGTCGAGGCGACGAGCCTGTACCGCGATGCCGAACTCGTGGCGATCAAGGCACAGTACCTCAGCGAGACGCGGCGGCTGCTTGCCGATGCCGATCGTGCCCGCGTCGGGCGCTACGCACCGATCACGCTGGGCAAGGCCAAAAAACTCCTCAGCGATGCCGAGCGTGAGCTCAGCGAGAATCGCTACGATACCGACCTGCCACGCAGCCTTGCGCAGCAGGCCAACTACGAAGCGAAGCACGCCATTTACCTGTCCGAAGTCGTGCGCAAGGTTCGCGACAAGGACCTGACGTCCGAGGAACTCGTACTGCAGTGGGAGCAGCCGTTACAGGCGATCGCGGGCGTGGCCGACGCCGTCCCGAATATGGAAGCAGGGCCGGACCGGTTGACTGCGGAACTCGTGGCGCACTTCGAGAACCAGAGAAACGAGTTACAGAGCCTCGAGCAGGAGAAGGCTGAAAACGGGATTCGGATTGCGGATATGGAAGAGGAACTGCGCGCACTCGACGAACGCCTCGGTGGCGCAACCGCCGAGCGCGCAGCGCTGGTCCAGCGTCTCGAAGCACAGGCCCGCGTCAAGCAGCAATTCGAGCAGGTCGAGAAGATGTTCACGCGTGACGAGGCCCGCGTCTTCCGTGAGGGCAACAGCATCATCCTCAGGCTCGTCGGACTCAACTTTGACAGCGGCGCATCGCAGATCAAGCCGGAGAATTTCGATCTGCTCGGCAAGGTCGAGAAAGCCATCGACGTTTTCCCGCGCAGCGAGCTGATCATCGAAGGCCATACGGACTCGCACGGCGGCGACGACCTGAACCAGAAATTGTCGCAGGAACGCGCCGAGTCGGTGCAGCAATACATGATCAACGCGATGCGGATTCCAACCTATCGCCTGATCGCAACGGGCTATGGCGAAACCCGCCCGGTCGCCAGTAACGAGACCCAGGCCGGCCGTGCGCGCAATCGCCGCATCGATATCGTCATCAAGCCGAATATCGACGCGAGCTAGCTGGCACCCATTGAAATATCGTGACTGCGCCACCAGGCCGCCACGGTGCGCGCGGTCATTTCGCTGACCAGGTAGCCGTACTCTGAATGCACGTTTTGCGCTCCGTCCTGTCGGAATGCACTGAAAAACTGCACGTCATCGAAACTATCCACGAGCCCAAGGTCCAGCATTTCCGAAAAATCGTTGGCGAGTAACGGATCGATCGCCGTCAGGTCGCCGACAGCGACGAGATTTTTCCAGCGACGAATGTTGTTCGGGTAGCGACCCGGGCCCGTTATGGAATGCCCCTTGATGCGTTTCTGCAGGTATCGCTGCCCGAGTGGACTGCCCATGGTCACGAGAAGATCGACATCCACGTGGTCGATGTCGTTGTGAGACATTTGCCAAAGCGTGTCGTAGGCGATGACAGAGCCCATGCTGTGGGCCAGCAGGAGTACCGGGCGATGCGCTTCGACGGCGGCTCGTAACGGTACTTTGAGCATGCGTCTCGTGTGTTCGGCGATGCCATTGTCATCATTCACATAGCGGCGAAGGTCGCGCAAATGCATCTCGGTGCGATCGTTCGCGAGGTGCGGTATCAGGAAAGGCAGACGGTCACCTATCGTGTACACCCAGCGAGCAAAGCGTCGCTTCCAGGAACTCGCCTCGGCGACATCCCGCGCGGACGCCTCGGGCTCCGCTATGACGGCGTCGATCGACGCGAGGTCGAGACCAATGTCACGATGCTCGCGGTAGAAATCGTAGGTCCACGAGACGATATCGAAACCACCTCTGGTCATCGCCACAGCCTCGGCAACCGGAACGTCGATACGCCTCAGACCGGCCAGCAGGCAACGTAGAAGCGCATCGCGATGGGCTTCGGGCGCCGGTTTCGGCAGGAGCCCGGGCACGTAGATAACGACGGGGTGAGCGACGGCCTGCATATCAGTCTTGACCGAGAACCGCGTCGAGTTCTCCGATATGTTTCACCTCGATATCGGGCGCATCGTACTCGTCAGGCCATGCGGCGCCGTTGCGATTCACCCAGACCGATCTCAAGCCGGCGTCACGCGCGCCATTAACGTCTCTGAGCGGGTCGTCGCCAACGTGCAAGGTCTGTCCCGCACTGGCCCCGCCCGCCCTGACGGCCGCATCGAAAATTGGCCGGGCAGGTTTCGCAGCGCCCGCCGTCGCCGCCGAGATGACGTCGTCGAAAAGGTCGCGGATACCGATCTTCTCAAGGTTGGCGTTACCGTTGGTTACGGCGATGATCACGAATCGCTGCCGCAGGGATTGCAACGCAGTCTTCACGCCCGGAAACAGGCTAACGTCATTACGCGCTTCATCAAAGACTTCGAAGGCCGCCTCGACATGGTTGTCGCCGTACCCGGCGGCCTCGCCCAGGCGAGCGAGCACGGTGCGGCGAACGAACGTCAGGTCATGCAGGTGATCCTTGAACTCGGTCAGCACCTCCTTGCGCAATATCCGCAATTCCTCCGGGCCGAACATTTCGGTGATGCGCGGGTAATGCTCGCCCATCCACTCGTACAACCTCGCCTCGGCACGCCGGATCACGGGGTGAATCTCCCACAGCGTGTCATCAAGATCGATCGTAATGGTGTGAATGTCGTTCATGGATTGCCTGTGGCTCCCGGATCGACGACCATTGTGGGGTCAAGGCCTGTGTGGAGCAAGACAATGAAATACCTGCACACCATGGTGCGCGTCAGCGATGTCGAAAAGTCACTCGAGTTCTACTGCGATCAGCTGGGCCTCGAGGAAATCAGGCGTTATGACAGCGAGCAAGGGCGTTTCACGCTGATTTTCCTGGCGGCGCCCGGCGACGAGCAGGCACAGATCGAGCTCACGCATAACTGGGACCCGGAAGACTACGACGAAGGGCGCAACTTCGGGCACCTCGCGTACCAGGTCGATGATATCTATGCGCTGTGCCAGCGGTTCCTGGATGCCGGCGTGACGATTAACCGGCCGCCGCGCGACGGCCACATGGCATTCGTGCGATCGCCCGACAACATCTCGATCGAATTGCTGCAGAAAGGCGACGCGCTGGCGCCAGAAGAGCCCTGGGCTTCGATGCCCAGTGTCGGGCACTGGTAATCAGGTCGTCGGCATCAACGGCGGCAGCACATCTTTTTGAGAAGCCCGTGTCTCGTCAGGCTGTATCGAGAACGACCGCAACGACTTTGCCAGAGCCGCGCCATCCCAACCGCGGCTACCAGGGCCGTAACTGGCCGATGAAAGCTGCCTGAGATCGTCTGCAAGCGGCGACGACAGGCGGTCGGCGAGCCTGCCAATACTGCGTGGCGCGCCCTCGGGCCACTGCAACTGGCCCCATTGGAGCAATGCGGCCTTCACACCCGTTGCATCACCCGCGAGGGCAGCCTTGCGCGCTGACTTGAGCAGCTTTGACTGCTGCTTGTAGACGGGCGGCGGCAAGGGTTCGCGAGGCGCGCGTTTGCGGTCACGCGATGACCACCACCAGGCAAATAATGTGAGCAGCCACAATGCCAGCAGCAACTGGCTCGCGCGCGGCCAGAAACCGTCGGGAACAAGCTGCGGCACAGGTGGCGCGGGCTCGTCTGCCGCTTCGACAGGCGCTGCAGGTTGCGGCGCTGCAATCGCCGCCGGTTCACCGCGCACGGTCACCGTTCTTGACGGCAACGTCGCGACGCGCCAGGCGCCCGCATCGATATCCCACCACGGTACCTCGAGCGCCGGCAACTCGACGTCTCCACCCACAACGGCGATCAACGCGTACTGGTCCTTGCGGATGCCTCGAATGCCGTCCGCCTCGATGCGACGACTAAGTTCGGGCTTATCGGCATACACATTCATGCCGTCGATTTCCGGCGGCTCGATCGCCGGGATCTGTGTCTCGATCTGGCCAAGCGCGCTGATCGTTACACGTCGCGTGACGGGCTCACCCGTGTCAATGCGATCGGGCTCACGCGACCATTCCTCGCTGAGCACTACGTCACGTGCCGGCAGCCAGAACGCGGTCGGGTAGTCGTCGGGTGGCGCAGGTATCGGCAACACGCTGACCGTGTGTGAATCCGATTCGAACACCTTGCGGCCCGTTATGCGGCCACCCCGCAATACTCGCGCTTCGAAGCGCGCTGGCGATATCGAAATCTCGCCGCTTTCCTGCGGGTAGATTGCGATGACGCGCTCGTTGACGTTGTACGCTTTGCCGTTGAGTACCGCCTCGTAGCTTTTCTCGTCGCCTGCCAGTTCGACCAGCGCCTCGACGCCACTGATCGTCGGTTCACGCAGTGCAGGCTGTCGCGTCGCAACCGCCCGGTACACCTTGATACGGTACAGGATCTGGGCCTGCACATAGGCTTCCGCCTGGTCAATTTCGCTCGTGACGAATACGTCCGCCTCACCGGGCGGGGCATTGCTGGGCTCGTTGACGCTGATGCGCACCGGCGCACTTTGTTCCGATCCAATTGCTATGGACGGAATCTCGAGCATGCCCGTGTGCTTCGGCATCAACGCGATCGTCCAGGTGCGGCTGCGACGGATTTCGCCATTGAATATCGAGGTGTTGCTGAGCTGACTGACCTGGCCCACGTAGAAATCCGCTTCGAGTACGGTCAGGTCGGGCTCGAGATCCGTATTGGTATCGACGATGACCTCGAGCATAAACGACTCGTTGAGATCAACCGACGGCCGGTCCACCTCCGCCCTGACCGCCGCTGCGGCCGGTGTCGCAACCAGCAACATCAGGCAGCTGCACACACACAGTTTGATTGTCTGTCTTACCACGGTT
>Ga0265309_10000547_pt1 | contig 15169 bp, 13 predicted proteins | sample Helome_FD_192492 | JGI IMG/M metagenome (GOLD analysis project Ga0265309, IMG submission 192492) | Marine sediment microbial communities from subtidal zone of North Sea - Hel_20160524 (Illumina Assembly) | ecosystem: Environmental > Aquatic > Marine > Subtidal zone > Sediment ...
CATGCGGAAGGCGCAGTCGAACATGGCGACCTGGGCCATGCTGATGCGTTGGTGGAGCATGCTCAAGAGGCGTTGACGCATGCCCAAGCTGCCCAAAAAGAGGTGAAAAATCCTCATTTGGATGAAGGTGCGCATGAGTTAATGGAATCTATTGATCATGGCAAAAAAGGTCATGCCGAAGTCGGGACCAAGCATGCAAAGAGTGCGGTGATGCATTTGAAAGAGGTTCATTAATTATTTGCAATGAAAATTCTAGGAAAGGCGGGTAGGGGAAACTCTACCCGCTTTTTTTGTGAATGAATCTGGTGCGGTCATGAATGTAGGATTTTTTCAATTTGCCCCGCAGTTTGGGGAAAGCCACCGCAATCTTGAATCGATAGTACAAGCCACCGATTCGTTCCAAGGGCATCTCTTAGTGTTTCCCGAATTGGCACTGTCAGGGTATCAATTTCTTTCCAAAGAAGAAGCCTGGGAATTGGCAGAAGACGTTCCATCTGGGAAAGTCTGTCAGAAGATGGAGCAGGCGATTCGAGGTCGTGAACTCTATGTCGTGGTGGGGTTGGCGGAGCGTGCTCAAGGCCATTTATATAACTCCGCAGTCTTAATCGGTCCGAAAGGGTATATCGGGACTTATCGCAAAACGCATTTATTTTTTGAAGAGACCCTCTGGTTTTCTCCAGGCAATACTGGATTTCATGTCTGGGATATCGGAATGGCGAAAATCGGGCTCTTAGTCTGCTTCGATTGGTTTTATCCGGAAGCGGCGAGAACGTTAGCCCTTAAGGGTGCCGATATTCTCTGCCATCCCAGTAATTTGGTTTTACCCTATTGTCCTGATGCCATGCTGACCCGATGCTTAGAAAATCACGTATTTGCCATTACCGCCAACCGCGTGGGGCGGGAACAGCGAGGGAACAAATCGGCTTTGTCGTTCATTGGCCTCAGTGAAATCGTCGATCCAAGTGGGCAAATTCTCCATCGTGCGTCACACAACGAACCGGAATTGTTTACGTATAATATTGATGTTACTCAGGCTCGTGATAAACGCATCAATCCGTATAATGACCTACTCAAGGACCGGCAGCCTCAATGGTATGTGGAACGGTAAAAATTGAAAAGTAAGGAGTAAGTAGTGAGAAAAAAGAGGTGCTCCTGTTTCCTGACGCCTGGCGTTTCACGTTTCGCGCCATCTGTTGGCTTGACAGAACCCTGCAGATGCCATACATCCTTTTCTTATGGGCGAAAGTGTAGGATACTAGTAGGGAAAGACGGAGTTTTCACGGATGGCTATTCTTTTTAGCAGGGACGAGGAGGTGGATATGACACGGTGGGTAGCGATGGCTTTAATCCTGATAGTGGGTCTATCAGGTTGCATGGTGTCAAAAACCAAATATGAAGGTGCGGTATCTGATATGGAGTCAGCCAAGGCTGAATTGGAAAAGGGCCGAATGCACCAGGAAGCGCTCGAGGAACAAATTCGGAACCTTAAAGGGTTGAACGAAAAAATTTCCACAGATTTAGAGATGATGACTACGGAGGTCCAACGTATTAAGGAAGGGCGTAAAAACGAACATACTTTGCTGGAAACCCGTGAACGAGAGCTTGATGAGGAAAAGGCCCAACTCATTACGAAATTGCGGGTGATTAGCGCTCAATATCAAAAAATTAAGGCACAAAACAATACTCTCAAAAAGACCGTCTTGCGGTATAAAAAGGAACTCAAAGATTCGCATGGTTCGTCCGAATCGGCCATGGGAGGTGGGACAACTGGAGGCGGAATGTCATCAACTTCTACGACTTCCAAGGCCACGGCCTCAAAGCCAAATCTTTCTTCCTCTATGCCATCAAAGGTTGTCCTGCCTTCCAAACCTCAGGCACCGAAGATTACCACTTTACCTAAAGTTGGAGGCGATTTGGTGAATATCAATAAGGCCTCAGTCAGTGATCTCGTTTTAACCTTGGGGTTGAGCCGAGAAGTGGCTGAAGAAGTAGTGTCCAACCGCCCGTATCGCTTGCGTGGTGAATTGGTGGCTAAAAATGTGATTCCCAAGACCACGTTTGATGAGATCAAAGGCCGAATCACCGCCTCCCAATAAGAATGGGTGTTCTCATATTTCAAATTTCCCTCGCCCCTTTGAGGAAAAGGTTAGGGTGAGGGGAAAAGACAATTTGAAAGTTTAATATTATAGCGTTTATAACGCCTGTCACTTGTCACTTCGAAAGGGGACGTTCATGGAATATGAACGTCCCTTTTTTTGTCGTGGTTTTATTAGAATTCTAACGAACGGGAGGTTTCTTTCAAGCAGCGGTCTTCGAGGATTTGGCCATCCTGGAGGTGGATCAAGCGATCGGTCTGATGAGAGAGTTTTTCATTGTGGGTGACGATAATAAACGCGGTCCCAAGTGTCTTATTTAACTTTTGTAACAACTCGAACAGTTCGTCTCCTGTGTGTGTATCCAAATTACCTGTGGGTTCGTCCGCTAGGACCAGGTCTGGTTGACGAATAAGCGCCCGAGCCACGGCGACACGCTGTTGTTCTCCTCCCGATAACTCCCCGGGTTTGTGATGTAAACGATGTGATAACCCCACTTCGGATAACAGTGCTGTCGCTGATTCGATGGCAGCGTGCCGAGGAATTTTTTGGATGAGTGCGGGAAGATAGGCGTTTTCCAAGGCAGTAAATTCCGGAAGGAGATGATGAAATTGAAATACAAACCCGATCCGTCGATTTCGAAAACTGGCCAGGGCAGTTTCAGAGGCCTTAAACATGTTTTTTCCTTCAAACAGCACTTTTCCTTTTGTCGGGCGATCCAAGGTGCCCAGGATATGCAGCAAGGTACTTTTTCCAGCTCCTGAAGCCCCAATAACAGCCACCATTTCCCCTCGTTGGATGGTCATCGTGATGCCGTTCAGGACATGTACGGTTTGCTGCCCCATGTTGAATGATCGTTGAAGGTTTTCGACCAAAACCAAAGGAGTGGGCTGAGTCGATTTCGGTGTGTCGGGGTTATTCATAGCGAAGGGCGCTGACAGGATCTAATTTGGCGGCTTGCCATGAAGGGTAAAACGTGGCTGCGAAACTGATGAGAATTGCGCAAGTGGCCACCAGCACCACATCCAATGTAAGAATGTGAACTGGAATGCGAGAAATGTAGTAGACCGACGCATCGAAGGTCCAATAGTTTTGGATGAGCCATAAGAACGAATAGCCTAAGGGAACACCAATGCTGGTTCCAACCAATCCAATGACCAATCCGTTGAGCATGAAAATTCGCATGATCGATTGTGGCGTCGCACCCATGGCTTTGAGAATGGCGATTTCCCGTTGTTTTTCGTTGACGATCATCGTCAAGGTCCCTACGATATTGAAGGACGCCACGAGCGTGATGAGCACTAAGAGTAAAAACATCATAGTCTTTTCTAATTTTAAGGCAGAGAATAAACTCTGATTCATTTGCATCCAATCCCGAGCCATAAAGTTCAGGCCGAGGGTGGCTTTCAGTCGTTGGGCAATGTTTTTCGCTAAAAAGACGTCCTTCACTTTCACTTGAATCCCTGTCACCGTGTTGCCAAGCCCAAAGAATTTTTGAGCTTCTTCCAAGCTGATGTAAGAGAGGGATGAATCATATTCGAACATTCCTGATTCGAAAATTCCTACGACCGTATAAGGTCGAATTTTTGGTGTCATCGTGAATGATTTGATCGGACCGACGGGTGAGACTACGTTGATGGAATCACCAATAAAGACACCCAGGCGCATCGACAACTCTTTCCCGAGAATAATTCCTGGACGATTGGCCGACGGGGACGCGGCTTTTCCGGAAAGTGGCCCTCCACTTTCGAGTGGAGCAAGAGCTGGATATTTTAATCCTGCCAAATCGCCGAACTTCATATTGGCTTGCAAGTCCGTGACTTGTACTTCCTGCTCGGTTTGAATTCCTCGTAAGATCACTCCTTGCACGCTGCTTTTTGAAGAGATGAGGACTTGTTTGAAAATAAACGGAGCAGCGGCTATCACGTCAGGAACGGCTTCAATCTGTTGAACCACATCAGTGTAGTTTTTCATGTCATTTGTTCCGCGTTCTTGGACGATGATATGGGCGGTGGTACCAAGAATTTTTGCCTGAAGATCTTCCTTAAACCCTGTCATGATGCCAAGGGTGCCAATCAAAGCAGCCACGCCCAACGTGATCCCAGCGATAGAGATGAATGTATTCAGCGAGATCGTGCGTTGTCGGCGCTTGGCCCGCAAGTACCGCAGGCCGATGATCATTTCATAGGGTAGGGTCACGAGGAATGTTCCGGTCGCAATTGCGGAAAGAGGATGACATCTCGGATAGACGCTTGGTTAGTCAAAAGCATCACCAGCCGGTCGATGCCAATGCCTTCACCGGCCGTGGGCGGCATGCCATATTCCAGGGCGCGAATGAAATCTTCATCTAAATAATGCGCCTCTTCGTCGCCAGCATCGCGTAGAGTCACTTGTGCCTCAAAACGTTGGCGTTGGTCTATGGGGTCGTTTAACTCGGAAAAACCGTTAGCAAGTTCCCGTCCTCCAATGAACAATTCAAAACGATCGGTGAGCGCGGGATTCGATTCTTTCTTGCGTGCCAACGGAGAAATTTGAACCGGAAAATCAGTAATAAATGTCGGTTGAATGAGGGTGGGTTCCACCGTTTCCTCAAAAAGAGCAACCAGGATATCGATATGGCTGGCTTTGGGTGGCAGGGTCAAGCCCAATGACCTAGCCGCCTTGATGGCTTGATCCTGATCTGAGAGAGCAGCTATATCCAACTTCCCCACTTCCACAATGGAGTCCAAATAGGAAAGACGCGTCCAGGGAGGAGCCAGACTGATTGGCTGCCCCTGGTAATCCACCGTTGCGCTACCACAAACCTCCAGGCTTAATTGATGAAACAGTTGTTCGGTCAGGTCCATCAGATCTTTATAATCAGCATAGGCCTGATAAAATTCCAGCATTGTGAATTCTGGATTATGAATAGTGGAAATACCTTCATTTCTAAAATTGCGATTGATTTCGAAAACTCGCCGAAATCCGCCAACTATGAGGCGTTTGAGATAGAGCTCCGGTGCCACGCGTAAATACAAGTCGACATCCAAGGTGTTGTGGTGAGTGACGAAGGGTCTAGCTGTGGCGCCTCCGGGGATGGGGTGCATCATCGGCGTTTCCACCTCAAGAAATCCCCGTTCGGTCAGGAAGGTTCGGATAGTGGCAATGATGCGGCTGCGGGTGCGAAACACCTGCTGAACCGTGGGATTGGCAATCAGGTCCACATAACGTTGGCGATAGCGGGTTTCGATATCTGTTAGCCCATGCCATTTTTCCGGAAGCGGGCGTAACCCTTTGGTGAGAAAGGTCAAGGTTTGTACCTCGACGGTAATTTCGTCTGTTTTCGTCCGGAAGAGTCGCCCTTCCACCCCGATCCAATCACCCAAGTCCAATGATTGGCAGAGTTCATAGGCTTCATCTCCAAGCAAATCCTTCTTCAGATAGACTTGCAGGCGATGGCCGTCTTCTTGTAATCCGGCAAAAGCGGCTTTGCCAAAACGGCGCATCGCGATGATGCGCCCAGCGACTTTGCATGAAATGGGTGTGGCTTCTAATTCTTCCTTTGGCAAGGATGAATAAGTCTGCAAAATCGTGTCGAGTGTGTGGGTGGTCGAAAAGCTTGTGCCAAAGGGCCGGAGACCTTTGTCTTGAAGCACCTGAAGTTTTTCTAGGCGTTGTTGTTGTTGTTCGTTCAGTTCATCCATGTTGTATCAAGAATTCGACGGTTAACAGGAGAAGCAGTGGGTGGCTGTAGAGTTGCTGAGGTTCGGTGCGATGTTCACATTCAACATGAAGGGTGAATATTCTATATCCTTATGGGGTTGCGCTTTGAGTGGTTTTTGACGCTTTCATCGTGAGATAGGCTTCAATAAACGGATCCAATGCGCCATCCATGACCGCGGCCAGATTGCCCGACTCATGATCGGTGCGATGATCTTTCACCATTTGGTAGGGTTGGAACACATAGGATCTGATCTGACTGCCCCAGGCGATATCCTTTTTTTCGCCAACGATATTTTGAAACTCCGCGTCCTTCTTCTGCTGCTCGACTTCATACAGCTTGGCTTTCATCACGCGCATGGCCCCGATGCGATTTTGTAGCTGCGAGCGTTCATTCTGGCATTGGACGACAATGCCGGTGGGAAGGTGGGTCATACGAATGGCCGTTTCAACTTTGTTGACATTTTGTCCACCGGCGCCGCCGGCGCGGAAGGTATCGATTCGCAAATCTTTGTCATCAATGACGATATCAACATCGTCGTCTAGCTCGGGGTATACTCCGACGGCGGCAAAAGAGGTATGGCGTCGTTTGTTGGCATCAAATGGTGAAATGCGGACGAGCCTGTGGACACCTGCTTCTGCTCGTAAATAGCCATAAGCCAGCGGTCCTGCAATGCCTAACGTCGCGCTTTTAATACCGGCCTCATCGCCAGGTTGCAAATCAATCCTCTCAACTTTGAAGTTGCGTTCTTGTGCCCATCGAACATACATGCGCATCAGCATCTGGGCCCAGTCTTGAGATTCGGTTCCACCAGCGCCTGGATTGATGCTAAGAATGGCGTTGCGGTGATCATGTTCATCGGATAAAAGTTTCTCAAGCCGCCAGGCTTCAAGCGAAGATTCAATCGTTTGAATGCCCTGCTTCCATTCGGCTTCCAGTTCCGGGTCACCTTGCTGTCCAATCAGGTCCAGAATGGCAAGGAGATCATCCCGTTGTTGTTCCAGTTCTTGTAGGCGACGGAACTGACTTTCAATCTCAGCTTGACGTTGTCCCACCTTAGCCGCATGGCGGGGATCATTCCAAAAATCTGGCTGGGAGGTCTCTTGCTGGATTTCGTCGAGTTCAGATGTTAGGCGAGGGAGGTCAAAGATACCTCCGAAAATCTAGGATATGAGCGTTGATGTTGTCCATGCGACTATGAATGTCCTCGAGCATGTGTCGTGTTCCTCTCGTTATGTTGTGTGTGAAGAAATTTCGCGCTTTTTTTGAATCGATGCCGTCAGGCGACAGTTTATCAAAAATATTCCCGTCAGTATAACACAACCCCAACTAAAGACATCCCCATACTGCGTATAAAATGTGGGTGTTGAGGTGCGTAGTGGGATTGAGCCTGTCATAGCTTGTTGGGTGAAAATAGGTGTCTCTGTCAGTATGCGTCCATCCGGATTGATGAAACCAGAAATGCCCGTGTTGGCGGCACGAGCAACGGCCAGGTGATTTTCAACGGCACGAAATACCGCCATAGAAAAATGTTGATACGGCGCGGCTGAGTCGCCGAACCAGGCATCATTGGTCAGGGTGACGAGAAAGTTTGCACCTTCTCTGGCCATCAGCCGCACGAGATCGGGAAAGATAATTTCGAAGCAAATGGGGACGGCAAATAAAGGCTGAACCTTTTCGGATGAATCAGGAAGTGGGAGTGTCATCGGTCCGTGGCCTGGCTTGAAATCACCAATGCCCACCACGAGTTTTTCAAGGAAGAATAAAAGTGACTTCAAAGGAATGTACTCGCCAAATGGGACGAGATGGCGTTTGTCGTATCGTCCAGTCATCAATTTTTCTGGAGACAACATATAGGCACTATTGAGTAAATATGGGCTGCCGTCCGGTTCGAAGCGAAGAGTGGGACTCCCGAAGAGCAAGGGGCTTTGGCTGTCTCTCAAAACAGAGAGAATAATTTTTTGGTAATCGCGTTCTTTTTCAAAGAAAAAGGGTGTGGCGGCCTCGGGCCAAATGAGCAGGTCGAGATTCTTGCCTGTTTGTTGGCTGAGGGCGGTGTAGCGCTTAAGGGTCTCGTCAATGTAAGTCTTATCCCATTTCTTGTCCTGGGCAATATTGGCCTGAACAAGTCCGAGGGACAACGATCTGGCTGATTTATCCAACATGGCTTGTTGATTGATCTGCCATTGCCCATAGGCGAGGGACGTACTCAGCATGACGACAAAGACCAGAGCTGTTTGCCAGGGAAAGGAAACTACGAGTTGGTCTTTGCTGTGCCAAAACCAGGACAAAATTGCGGTCATGGCCACATTGCCCATGACAACTAAAAAGGACACACCATAGACCCCGGTCATATCGGAAAGTTGAATGACCGGCAGCCATTGATATTGCGAATATCCAAGTAGCGTCCAGGGAAACCCGCTAAAGGCATAGGTGCGGAGATATTCCAACGAGACCCACAAGGAAGGTGCCCCCAGCCACAGCCAGCCAGGATGCCAATTGTGCAACCGTGTATATCCCCAAGCGTATGCTCCAACAAAAAGCCCAAGGTAGGTTGCCAGTAGTAGCATCAAGAGGGTGCTCACCAAAAAAGGCACCTGCCCATACTGATTCATGGCAGTGATGACCCAAGTAATTGTTCCGGTAAAGGCTATGACTCCTGCTAGCCAGCCGTAGCGGAAGGCGTTCTTTGGTTCAGCCTTCTCAATGATCAAATGTAGCGGGACTAGGACGACCCAGGCCAGCCACCCCAGATCAAAGTGTGGAAAACAGAGGGGATGTAGAAGCCCTGTAAGGCCGATCGCAAGGAGGCGGGTTAGAAGAATTGGTTGCACAACTAGAGGATATAAACGGACTCCAGACTAGCGACAAGAAGGGTTACGAGTAGGATATGCTGGCCCGGGAGAATCGAGGGTCGTCCGGATTGAGGGTTTCTCAAACCGCTTTTTGCACAAAGCCTGATCGGAGACAGCGCGTACAGACTTTGATTCTTTTGGCCGCACCCTTTATAAGGGCACGAACGGTTCGAAGGTTAGGGCGAAACACTCGTTTAGTGCGGTTATTGGCATGACTGACATTATTTCCCACTAACCGCTGTTTTCCGCACACTTCACATGAGAAGGCCATGATATGCTCCCTAAGAAATTTGTTCGATGGTTTTACATTAATTCATGCTGTGGTATCACAAGTGGTATTGTACACACAAGTCAAGGGAAAGAAAAGAAATTCGCCGGTGGATTCGTATTTCGAATGAATTTATCTGTTAATAATGAACCTGCTTGCTCGATACTTGAGTTTCGGTATCTCGTGATTATTCCCATCGTTCGCTAGACCGCAATTTCTTGACTTGCCATGGTGACTCAGTCCCCTCTTTGGAATACTCCCATTCAATTTGCCAAAGGTGTTGGACCCCGTCGGGCTCGCTTATTGGAAAAATTAGGTATTGAGAATGTCGAAGATGCCTTTTGGTTTGTGCCGTGGCGTTACGATAATCGTTTGGAAGTCCTTCCAATCGGGAATCTCCTTCCCGGGATGAAGGCGACTATTAAAGGGCTGGTTGAACGCTGTCGAATCAATACAACCTCTCGCCGCCGTCTCGTGGTGGTGACGATTACGGTTCGTGATAAGACGGGGGTTATTGAATGCGTGTTTTTTAATCAACCCTATCTTGAAAAAACCTTTGTCGGAGGGCTAGCTCTACTCTTGACCGGGACCGTTGTTCTTAATCCAAGGGGGAGTCCTCGCCTGGTGATGAAAGGCCCTGAGTATGAAATCCTGGATAGTGAGGATTCCGAAGGGCAAGCGGAAGGCCGAATTGTTCCGATTTATCATGAGACACATGGATTGAGCTCTAAACAGCTTCGCCGGATCATCCAATCCCTATTTGAGCATTATGCTCATCAACTCCAGGAGATCTTGCCGGCCAAGTTGGAAAAACCATTAGGGTTCCCGACGTTACCTGAGGCCTTGCCTGTCTTGCATTGTCCCGATCAAAACCAGTCAATTGCCCTTTTGAACCAACAGGCGACTCCGGAACATCAGCGATTAGCATTTGAGGAGTTGTTGCTTTTGCAACTGGCTCTCGCCATGAAGCGTCATCGCCAGATGGAGGCCACACCTGGCATTGCCTTTTCGGTTCAAAATGCGTGGTTTGAGCGACTCAAGAAGGTCTTGCCTTTTTCTTTGACCCCAGCGCAGGAACGAGTCATCCATGAGATTTTTCAGGATATGAGTCGGTCGACCTGTATGAATCGATTACTTCAGGGTGATGTGGGCTGTGGCAAGACCGTTGTGGCGCTTCATGCCATGGTGATGGCCTGTGGCTCTGGTTATCAAGCCGCCTTGATGGCCCCGACCGAAGTGTTGAGTGAGCAACATTATTGGTCCTTGAAGCCATTATTCAAGGCGCTCAACATCTCATGTGTTCTCTTGAAGGGAGGCCAGGCGGGGCGTGAGCGGGCCGAGATTCTTGCAGAAATCCATTCAGGTAACGTGCACGTTGTGGTGGGCACTCATGCCTTGTTACAGCCCGATGTCCAATTTGCCAAATTAGGATTAGTCATTGTGGATGAGCAACATAAGTTTGGTGTACTGCAACGGGCTACCCTTCGAGAAAAAGCTCCGTGGCAACCAGACGTCTTAGTGATGACGGCGACGCCTATTCCTCGAACCTTAGCGATGACGTGGTACGGCGATTTGGATGTCTCGGTCATTAATGAATTTCCTCCAGGAAAAAAAACCGTGCAGACGAAGTTGTTTGAGGCGAAGAATCGAAAACAAGCCCATCAAGTTTTGCAAAAAGAATTAGAGTCAGGGCGGCAAGCCTATGTGGTCTATCCACTGGTGGAGCCATCGGAAAAAGTGGACTTGCAAGCCGCCATTGAAGCTATGGATCTTTTACGGGAGCAATTTGCCTCCTTTCGTGTCGGGTTGTTGCACGGGCGTCTTCCGTCTCGCGAAAAACAATCCGTGATGGCTCAATTCCAACAGAAAGAGATTGATCTGTTAGTGGCGACGACGGTCGTCGAAGTGGGATTGGACGTTCACAATGCTACGGTCATGCTTATTGAACATGCAGAACGCTTTGGCCTGGCACAGCTTCACCAATTACGTGGCAGGGTAGGGCGTGGCCAACACCAAGGCCATTGTTTGTTGATTCATTCATTAGGAAGGATTCCTCCTTACATGCAGCAAATGCCCTTGACTGTTGAAACGTCCCGAGGCGTTCCTCAGAGGCTGGGAAGTGTTTCTCCTCCGGCCGAGTTTTCTCAAGCCACAGCCAGGCGACGGTTGGCCGTATTTGCCCACACTGACGATGGGTTTGCATTGGCAGAAGAAGATTTGAAGATTCGCGGGCCTGGGCAGGTTTTGGGAGTGAAGCAATGGGGAGAGATCGCCTTCCATGTGGCGGATTTGGGGCGGGATGTATCTCTCTTAACCAAGGCCAGGCAAGTAGCCAGGGACTTGCTGCATCGTGATCCGGATTTATGCTTTCCCGAACATCAGGAGCTTAAAGAAACACTCTTGCGAAAGTGGGGTGAAAAATTAGCATTGGGGTCAATTGGATAATGCAGGGGAAAAGCTCATTTTTGCTATCTATTCACTCAATTATTTCTTGTTTGACCTACTCAGAGGTTCATGGTAGAAAACGCTTCACCAAGGTTAATATTAGGTTGAATAATCGCCCGGATGGCGGAACTGGCAGACGCGCCGGACTCAAAATCCGGTTCTTTAACGAGAGTGGGAGTTCGACCCTCCCTCCGGGCACCATTCGAATGTCCTAAATGAGAAATTTTGAATGAAAAATTTTGGAAAATAAGAATAAACACTTAAGCTTAAATTCGTGATTTTTTGTGAACTCTTGAAGCGCAAAATTGACTTGACAGCGCCCTTCACCTTGACTATAGTCTGTGCCCCGATCAAGAAAGAAAAAGTCAATATATTTCAGTTCGTTTTTTTGATTATTAACACACAGTTTCCAAGGAGGAGCCACATGCGGAAGGTAGGGATTATTGGAGCAGCTATCATTCTTGCAAGCTCAGTTGGCGTTGCATTTGCGCAAGAACGTGCACCTCAGCACGTTGGTTACGGTACGGGAGTCGGAGATTCACAAGGTGTTGGCGACAGATCGCGGGTCATGGATCAGGGTGATATGTTACGGTATCTCTCAGCCGCAGAAACCGTTCAAGGTGAAGTGGTGGCTGTAAACCTTGCTGCCGGCGTAATGTACCTCGACATGGGTGGAAGCTCCCATGACGAACGGCAGAGCCTTACAGGGTCGTTAAATATGCAGCCCTTGTATATTACCGATGCCACCAACTTGGAAAACCTACGAGCAATTGGTCAAGGCGATTATGTTTCGGTTCAAGTTCGTCAGGAAACCACAGACCAGCAACAGTTTTCAACGGGTCGAAAAATTGTTCAATCTGTTTATGTCTTAGATGGCAGCCAATTATTAGGTGGTGGCGACAATGAAGATTTTGGCGGAGGCTTGGGCCAACGTCCCAATCCTTACAAACATCGTGGGATTCACACCAAAACGGCTGGCTACACAGGCGTGCCGGAAGGTGGTATACAACAGGGTGACGTGACATCTGGGATTACCAGCCCAGTTGGTGCGACGACTGGCGCGGCTCCTTGCTGGCAATGTGCGCCTCAACCAGACACTGTCAATGAACGGACGGATAAAACGATTGCCACTGATTATGGTGATGATCGTGCGAATTTCAATAAGGGTACCGTTCAGTAAGCAGATTAGATAAATGTGAGTTAAAAAAGGGCGTGCTGGTTGAAAAGCCGGCACGCCCTTTTGTTATGGGCAGCAGATGTTCGATCCAGATTGTTGTTTACTAAATAAAACAAGAGTGTCGGTCAAATAGAAATGGAAGAGTTAGATCTACGGGGAGTTATCTGCCCTTACAACTTTGTTAAAACCAAACTTAAATTAGATACATTGGAAATAGGATCACAATTAGTCGTGTTATTAGATGATGGTGAACCGATTCAGAATGTTCCCAAAAGTATTATGAATGAAGGTCATCAAGTGCTGAACCAAGAAAAAATTGACGCCTATTATCGAATAGTTATTCAAAAGGAAGATTTGTAATCGATTGGGAGTCCACAATGGAGCCTTCTTTTCTTTTCCTTTGGGGTTGGCCCTGAATTAATAATGTGATTTCCCCTTTGATTGTTTTTCCCTCTAGTGATTGACACATATCTTCAACGTACCCACGCAAAATTTCCTCATTGAGTTTTGTGAGCTCTCGAGTAAGAACGATCTGGCGGTTTCCCATAATTTTGTTAATGACCCGTAAGGTCTTCAAGAGGCGATGCTGGGTCTCAAAGACAATAATCGTCCCTACTTCCTGTTGAAGTTTTTCAAAAAACTTTTCCCTGGCGCCTTGTTTCCTGGGTACAAAACCTTCAAAAATGAATCGATCGGTTGGGAGGCCCGACACGCACAAAGCGGTCAACACGGACGAGGGGCCTGGAATAGGAACAAGAGGAATGCTGGCTTTCACGGCTCGACTGACAAGATAGTACCCCGGATCTGAAACAAGGGGTGTTCCGGCGTCGCATACCAAGGCGATATGGTTGCCTTCCTGTAGTCGATGTAACAGAATGTTGGTCTTTTCTTCTTTGTTAAAATCATGGTAACTCGTGAGGGGGGTCTTGATTTGATAATAGGTGCAGAGTTTTTGCGTTCGGCGAGTGTCTTCTGCCGCGATGACGGTTACCTCTTGGAGGATCCGTATGGCCCGGAATGACATGTCTTCAAGGTTTCCAATTGGTGTGCTGACGATATAGAGGGTGCCGTTCATAGGAAAACTTGGGAGAGAGGGGTAAAACAAAATTTAAAGGAGTCTGGAATAGTACTGAGCGAATCGAAGATTGTCTAGGAGAATTTGCCTGCCTTGGGTTCTATGTTGAATGCGATAACCTGTTGATTTTCTTGACCTTCTCTGGACGCAGTTCTATACTCGATTCTGGGTGCTTTTACTTCAATAATGAGGAAGAAAGTGTGTTATGGCTGAAACATTGTCCTTTCTGACAATGGGTCTCTATTTTGGAGGAACTCTCCTCTTTCTGGCATTTCTCCTCCATCGTTCCGAAGTCCTGTCACGAGTGGCTGTTTTTGTAGCAGGGGCCGGATTCCTGGTCCACACCGCAGCTTTGGGTATGTCTATCGTATCCACCGGCCATGTACCAATTATGACCTTTCGTGATGCGATGTCTTTTTTTGCCTGGGGATTGGTCTTGGTTTTTTTGGTCGTTGGATTAAAACGAGGCCTACAGGTAGTAGGGGCTTTTATATTGCCACTGGCCTTTCTCTCCCTGGTGTCCGCAACGCTGGCTCCTGTTGAGGCCGGCACTATTGCTCCGGTATTTCAGACCGTATGGGTCCATGTGACGTTGAGTATCTTAGGAACCATTGGGTTCGCTGTGGCGTTTGTGGCAGGTTTGATGTATTTGATGCAAGAACGGTTGTTGAAATCCAAGCAATTTAATGTCTTAAATTTTAAGCTCCCGCCATTGGACTTTTTGGATGCGTTAAATCAACGCTCCATACTCTTTGGTTTTCCCCTGTTGACGTTGGGAATTCTGACCGGAGCGGTTTCGGCTCAGTTAACCCTTGGTTCATATCTGAGTTGGAACCCTGAGCAAGTATGGGCCCTCATTACTTGGGTGTTTTATTTTGTTGTACTTATGGGAAGAGTGACTGCGGGGTGGAGGGCCAAACGGGCGGCCTATCTGACGATCGTGGGATTTGCCGGCGTCATCTTGACCTTTATTGGGATCCTTTTGAAAAACCCCCAACCGATTGTCCATTTATGAATATCATTGTGTTAGGACTCAATCACCGGACGGCTCCGGTGGAACTTCGAGAATTATTGGCGATCTCTGATAGTCGAATGGGGGAAGCCTTGGCTCGGTTACGGGCTTATTCCGGTATTAACGAAGCCATGTATCTGGGAACGTGTAACCGGGTGGAAGTCTATGCTGTTGTCGAGAAAGGGGAGTGGGGATTTCGCAAACTCGAAGATTTTCTCGTAGCCACACATTTTTCTCTCTCGCCAGAGGATTTGCTTCCGCATTTGTACCGCTATAGTAATGAAGAAGCCATCGCTCATCTCTTCCGAGTATCGGCTAGCCTGGATTCAATGGTCGTAGGTGAACCACAAATCCTTGGGCAGGTGAAGGCAGCCTATGAATTGGCATTGACCCATCGTTCTTCTGGAGTCATCCTCAACAAAGTCGTCAAAAAAGCGATTTCAGTCGGCAAGAATGTCCGAACCAATACTCGAATTGGTGAATATGCCGTATCCGTCAGCTACGCGGCTGTCGAATTAGCCAAAAAAGTCTTTTCCAATCTTCA
>Ga0265309_10000550_pt1 | contig 15157 bp, 13 predicted proteins | sample Helome_FD_192492 | JGI IMG/M metagenome (GOLD analysis project Ga0265309, IMG submission 192492) | Marine sediment microbial communities from subtidal zone of North Sea - Hel_20160524 (Illumina Assembly) | ecosystem: Environmental > Aquatic > Marine > Subtidal zone > Sediment ...
GGTGTCTCGACGCTACTGTTCAACGGCAACCCGCTGCTGCGGTTCGACGGCTACTATGTCCTGACCGATCTGCTCGAGATTCCCAATCTGGGCCATCGGGCCAATCGCTACATCGGCTATCTGATACAGCGCTACCTCTTTGGCGCGACTCAGGTGACCTCGCCGGTGACCGCCGCGGGCGAGCGTTTCTGGTTCGTCAGCTATGGCATTGCGGCTTTCATTTATCGCTTGTTCATCATGGTCGCGATCATCCTGTTTGTCGCCACGAAGTTCTTCGTTGTCGGCGTCGTGCTGGCTATCTGGTCATGTCTGTTGATGTACGGCTTGCCCCTGGCTAAAGGTCTGTGGTTCATTTTTACCGGTCCGTCGCTCCGGCAATGCCGGATACGTGCCCTGGGGGTGACCGCCGGCGTCGTCGGCCTGGTGGCTGCGGTCCTCCTGGCAATTCCGGTACCCTATGGCACGGTGACCGAGGGTGTGGTCTGGGCGCCGGGCGACGCCATGATTCACGCCGGAACCAAGGGTCTGATCGCCGAGGTTTTGGCGAAGCCGAATGAAGCCGTTTCCCGCGGCGATCCCCTGATCCGCATGGAGGAGCCGTTTCTAGCCGCTCAAGTAAACGTGCTGGAGGCGGAGGTTCGTGAACTCGAACTGCGCTATACGGCGACCAGCGTGGACGATCGCGTTGAAGCGAAGATCGTACGCGAGCAGCTGAAACATGCCCGGGCCGAGCTTGCGCTCAACCGGCAGCGCTCCGAGGACCTGCTGGTGCGCAGCCCGTCGGACGGGATCTTCATTCTGCCCAGGGCCGCGGATCTGCCGGGGCATTTCGTCAACAAGGGAGAAACCCTTGCCTATGTCATGGACTTCTCCCGCCCGACCGTGCGCGTGATCGTCAGCCAGGACGTGATCGATCTAGTGCGGCAAAGGACACGCGCTATCGGGGTACGCTTCGCCGACCGGGTCACTGAGGTATTCCCGGCCGAACTCGGCCTGGAAATGCCCGCGGCAACGGATCAGCTGCCCAGTGTCGCGCTTGGCACAATGGGCGGTGGGCAGGTCACCATGGATCCCAGCGGGGCCGGCAAAGCAAAGACCCTGGAGAAATTGTTCCTGCTGGAACTCCGCCTGGACTCCTCGGTCCAGATTTCGACCGTCGGCGGCCGGGTCTACGTGCGGTTCGACCATGGCCCCGAACCCGTAGCCTGGCGGCTCTATCGGAACGCCCGCCAACTCTTCCTCAGGCAGTTCAGTGTCTAGCCCCGCGACTACCGCGGCGGGCCTGTCGCTGCCGGCCCAAGTCGTCTATCCGGAGCGCGACGACCGGGTCGAGGGTTGGCTGGATCAAATGAGCGCCCGGCTGATGGCACTGCCGGTGCTTGTATCGCCCGGGCTACATGCCATGCGTTTGTCGCGGATTGTGCGCAAGACCGCGGACCATGGCGTGGCATTGTCGGCCATGGACGACGCGGCCTTGGCCGCTTGTGCAAAGGAACTGCGGGTAGAGCTTCGCCGGGTACATTTTGCCGAGGCGACCGTGGCCCGAGCCTTCGCCCTGGTCCGTGAACTTGCCGATCGGACCATCGGCTTGCGGCATTTTGACGTACAGTTGCTTGGCGGATTTGCCATGCTGAGGGGCATGGTGGTCGAAATGGAAACCGGCGAGGGCAAGACCCTCAGCGCGACGCTGCCCGCCTGCACCGCGGCGCTCGCCGGGATTCCGGTCCATATTGTCACGGTCAACGATTACCTGGCGCAACGGGATGCGCAGACCATGGCACCGCTCTACCGCGCGCTGGGCTTGACCGTGGGCACGGTCGTTCACGGCATGGACAACGAACAGCGGCGCCAAGCCTATCTCTGCGATGTCACCTATTGCACCAATAAAGAGCTGGCGTTTGATTATCTGCGCGACCGTATGGTCCTCGGTAAGGATTCGAACAACCTGGGGCTCAAGCTCGAACGGCTCTACAGCCAGGAAGCGCGCTCTCATAGACTGGTTATGCGCGGATTGCACTTTGCCATCATCGACGAGGCCGACAGTATCCTGATCGACGAGGCGCGCACGCCGCTCATTATTTCGGGCCAGACCGATCCGGGCGACGAGCAGTTGCAGGCCGAACAGGCCCTGGCCCTGGTCGAAGATCTGGAACTGGGACGGCACTATCAGGTGCTCGCGGAGGAGCGCCGGATCGAACTGACCGAGGAAGGCAAGGCAACGCTCGTCGAACTGGCGGACAGCCGCGAGGGCAACTGGGCCGGCAAAATCAGACGCGAGGAGGCGGCCCGCCAGGCACTTGCGGCCAAGCACCTGTTCCTGCGCGATGAGCACTACCTGGTACGCGACGGCACGGTCCAGATTGTCGATGAGTACACCGGGCGGCTTATGGCCGACCGCTCATGGAGCCAGGGGCTTCATCAACTGATCGAGGTCAAGGAGGGGTGTAAGGCGACCGGGCGGAAGCTGACCCTGGCCCGCATGACCTATCAACGCTTTTTCCGCCGCTATCGGCGGCTGGCGGGAATGACCGGTACGGCGCGCGAGGTCGTGGGTGAGCTCAGGTCTGTCTACCACCTGCCTGTCGCCCCTATTCCAACCAATCATCGGCTGCGCCGCCGCCATGAGGGCGACCACATCCACCGGACGGCGGACGACAAGTGGCGGGCTATAGCCACAAGGGCCGGCGAGTTACACAGCCGTGGCCGGCCGGTGCTGGTCGGCACGCGGTCCGTCGCGGCTTCGGAGAGGGCAAGCGAATTTCTGACCCAGGCCGGGCTCGACCACGTGGTCCTGAACGCCGCGCAGGATGAGGACGAGGCGGAGATCATCGCCCGGGCCGGTCAGTGGGGACAGATCACGATTGCCACCAACATGGCCGGGCGTGGGGTGGACATAAAGCTGGGCGCGGGGATTGCCGAACTCGGCGGGCTCCATGTCATCATGTCCGAGAGGCACGATTCCGGCCGGATCGATCGCCAGTTGACCGGCCGCTGCGCCCGTCAGGGCGAGCCGGGCAGTACGGAAGCCCAGCTTTCCCTCGACGACACGCTGCTTGAGATGTTCGGCGGTGCCTTCCTGTGCTGGCTGGCCAGGACACAAGATTGGCTGAAGACCCTGGCCGGACGTCCGGCATTCAGCCGGGCCCAGCGCCGGGCCGAGCGGGTCCACTCACGCATGCGCGCCGATCTGGTCAAGTTCGACCAGAGGCTGGGCAGTCTCCTCTCATTTTCGGGGCGAATGGAATGAATCGACGCAAGTGCCATTGGATCGTCGCTCTCTTGCCTGTCGCGGCTGTACTGGCGGGTGGCTTTGCCGCGGGTGCTCGGGCTCAGTCACTGGCCTCGGACGAGGCCGAGTTCGACTGTGTGATCGAGCCCAGATCGGTCGTCATGCTGGGCAGCGCCGAAGAGGGTATCATCACGGAGATCACGGTCGACCGGGGCGACATCGTGAAAAAGGGCGATGCCGTTGCCAAGCTGAACTTCGAACTGGAGGCCCTAGCGGTCGAGTTGGCGCGGGTGCGGGCCGAACGGGACGTCGAAATACGCTCGAGTAGCGCTCGATACAGTTTCAGGAAACGCGAGGCGGACCGTGCGGCGGAGCTTCACCGCAAGAACCACGTCTCTACGAAAATCCGCGACGAGGCGGACATCGAGCATCAGTTGGCGGCCCACGGCGTGGCGGCGGCCAAGAGTGACCGCCAGATGGCGGAACTGGAGTTGAAGAACGCTGAGGAACGTCTCGATCGGCGGACGATCCGCAGTCCGGTCGATGGCGTGGTGGTCGAGGTGACCATGTCGCCGGGGGAGTTCGCCCACGAGCAGTCGCCGGTCATGACGGTCGCCCAGATCGATCCGCTTAATGTCGAGGTTTTCGTGCCGGTTTCGCGCTACGGCACGATCTTTTCGCGCATGCCGGCGGAAGTCATGCCGGAGCCTCCGGTCGGAGGGGTCTACCTGGCGCGCGTCCAGATCGTCGACCGCGTCTTCGATACGGCGAGCGGTACTTTCGGCGTCCGGCTCGAGCTGCCGAACCCGGATTACAAGCTTCCGGCCGGCTTAAAATGCCTTATCCGCTTCCTGCCACCAGACCATGTCGCCAACGAGCCCGAGACTCCCGAGTCGGTGGTCGCGACGACCGCGGAGGCCTCGGAAGGCGATCGAGCGGTCCCGGAGGAAGCGGCGGCGGTCGAGCCGGAGGAAGCTGCGGCGGCCGAGCCGGAGGAAGCTGCGGCGGTCGAGCCGGAGGAAGCTGCGGCGGTCGAGCCAGAGGAAGCTACGGCAGCCGAGCCGGAGGAAGCTGCGGCGGCCGAGCCGGCGGCCGCCGATGTCCCGACCGGCGCGGAGGCGGAGAAGGCGCCACGGCCGGAGCCGCGCGACGACCTGGTCACCCGGATACAGACCGAGCTCGGCAAAGCCGGTTTCTCGACCGGGCCCCCGGACGGCACCATGGGCCCACGCACGCAAGCGGCGATCGAGGCCTATCAGCAACGCCACCAGCTCGAGGTAACCGGCCTGCCCAGCAGCGACCTGCTCGACCATGTTCGGCGCAGCGCCCGCCCGCCAGAGGCCGACGCCGCTAGCCCGACGCCTGCCGAGGCGCCGCCCACCAAGCCGGTCGGCTGGTACGAAAAATTCCGCCAGGCCTCGGACGCCGCGCGATCGGGCAAGAACCGCCTGGCCATCCGGCTCTTCACCGAAGCGATCGACGCCGGCAGCCTGCCGCCGGATTACCGGCTGCTCGCCTTCAAGCAACGGGGCCACGCCCGCTACTTCGAGGGCCTGTACGACCAGGCGATCAAAGACTACGACCAGATCGTCGAGCTCGGGGTGGCGGACGCCCAGACCTACGCCAGCAGGGGTGCCAGCTATATCGGCACCGGCCGCTATCGCCAGGCGGTGCGGGACTACGATACCGCCATCGGCATGGACGCGACCCGGGCACGGGCCTACCACGGCCGTGGCGTAGCCCACGCCAACCTGGGTGATTTGGAGCAGGCGATCGACGACTATCGGACCGCCAACCGTCTATCACCGGACTACGCCGACGCCTATTTCAACCGCGCGATCGCCTACGAAAACATGGGCAATCTGGTCGCCGCCATGGAGGACTACGCCGCGCTCTACGAGCTGCAGCCGGACTACCCGGGCCTGAAGGCGAGAATCGACAAATTCGGCCTCGCGCAATAGCTTGGCTTGTACTTCCTGAGGCATGGAGCGGTCGAGAGATCATAACGCGGGACACGGCCCCGGCTTCAAGCTCGGCGTCGTCATGCTGAAAACCTGCTTTCCGCGCCTCAAAGGCGATATTGGAAACCCCGAGACCTTTCCGTTTCCGGTTCTGTACCGTGTGGTCGAAGGTGCCTCGGTATCCTCCGTCGTCGTTGAAGGTGATGTCGGTCCACTGGTGGCGCAGGGGATTCTGGATGCCGCCGTTTCGCTAGCGCGCTCCGGAGCAAGCCTGATTACGACAAGTTGCGGATTTCTGGGCGCCCTTCAAGAAAGGCTTCAGGACGCGACCGGGGTTCCGGTTATTTCGTCATCGCTCATGCTTCTGCCGTTTTTGAGAGCACTTTATGGCGCCGGCAGGCCGATCGGCGTACTGACCTTCGATGCGACCCGCCTGTCGCCAGGGCATTTCGGGCCGTGGTACGACAGCGATCTGGTGATCGAGGGGGTCGAACAGGGCAGGGAGCTGCACCGCGTCGTATCGGAGGATCTGCCGGAACTGGACCGGGAGCGCGCGGAGCGGGACGTGGTGGACTGTGCGTTGCGATTGATCGGCCGGCAGGCAAAGACCGCCGCGATCGTTTTGGAGTGCACCAACTTTTCGCCCTACCGGGAGCGGGTCGCGGCGGTAACGGGCCTACCGGTCTATGACCTTGTCCAGGCCATCACCTGGCAGGCGCAGGCTATGGGGAGGCGGTCATGCGCATGATTTATTTGATTAGGCGCCTTGGAATGCCTAGCCTGTCTACAGACAAATAACAGCGGTTCAAAAAAGCAGGGAGGCTAGAGTGACCCATTTAAAAAGAACTGTCCTGGGCGGCGTTGCGGCGCTGGCCATAAGCTGCGCGGCGAGCGTGGCCTTCGCTGGCGAGAAGTGGGATATGCCGCTCGCCTATTCGGCCACCAACTACCATTCAGAGAACGCGACCAGATTTGCCGAAGCCGTGACCCAGGCCACCGGCGGCGAGCTGACTATCGTCACCCACCCCTCGGGCTCGCTGTTCAAGGGCGGTGAGATCTTCCGTGCCGTGCGTACCGGCCAGGCGCCGATCGGCGAACGCCTGATTTCCGCGCTGGGCAACGAAGACCCGCTGTTCGAGGTCGACGCGCTGCCGTTCCTGGCGTCTAGTTTCGAGGCCGCCGGCAAACTCTACAAGGCAACGAGGCCGGCGATGGAGAAGACCTTGGCGGGCAAGGGCCTGAAGCTGCTCTATGCCGTGCCCTGGCCGCCCCAGGGGCTCTACAACAAGAAGCCGGTTGCGAGCGCGGCCGACATGAAGGGTGTCAAGTTCCGGGCCTACAATGCGGCGACGTCGCGCTTGGCCGAGCTGATGGGCGCCGTGCCGACTAAGATCGAGGCGGCGGAACTCTCCCAGGCTTTCGCCACCGGCGTGGCCGACAGCATGATCTCCTCGGGCTCGACCGGCTACGACCGCAAGATCTGGGAGCATGTGAAGTACTGGTACGACGTCCAGGGCTGGCTGCCCAAGAACATGGTGGTGGTCAATCTGGAGTCCTGGAAGGCACTCGACGGAAAGACCCAGGGCATCGTGCTGGGCGCGGCGGCCATGGCGGAACAGGCTGGCTGGGCCAAGGCGGAGGAACTCGCCAACTGGTACAGGGACCAGCTCGCCGCCAACGGCATGGTGGTCGAGGGGCCGAGTGAGGCGCTGCGCGCCGACTTCTTGAAGATCGGCGACACCATGACCAAGGAGTGGCTCGACCGTGCGGGTGCCCAAGGCAAGGCGATCGTCGACAGCTATAGGAAAATGTAGCTTTGCTTCGTGAGATAGGCCGGGTGCGCCGCCATTGGCGCCCCGGCTTCATCTCCAATCCAACTCAATTCGAGTTCCTCCGATATGCAGTTTTTCGGCACGGCTGACCGCCTGCTCAGGCGCCTCTACCTTTGTTGCGGCTATGTCGCGGCTGCCTTGCTGGTGACCCTGGCCGGGTTGGTGATTCTCAGCATCGTCAGCCGTCTGCTGGGCACCTACGTGCCGGGGGTTACCGAGTTTTCCGGCTACGCCATGGCGGGGGCGAGTTTTTTCGCCCTGGCCTATACCTTTCGCGAACGCGGCCATATTCGCGTCGGTATCCTGTTGAACGCCTTGCACGGCCGGGCGCGCTGGATTGTCGAGATCTGGTGCCTGTCGGTGGCGACCTTCTTTTCCGGGTTCCTGGCCTACTACCTGGTCAGGATGACGCGGGTATCCTGGCAGCTCGAGGACCGCAGTGAAGGCGCCGATGCCATACTCCTGTGGATCCCCCAGACTCTGGTCGGTTTCGGTGCTGTGGTGTTGGCGATTAGCGTGCTGCACCAACTTGTCCTGGTGCTGTTCGGCGCCGAACCGCCGGAAGTAAGCGGCTCGCGCGCCGAGCCGTCGGGTGAGCCATGAGCGAGCTTTACCTGACGCTCATCTTTATCGCGATTCTGTTCTTCTTCCTGGGCACCGGTGTCTGGGTCGCGCTCAGCTTGGTCGGCGTCGCGACCGTCGGCATGGTGCTGTTCACCGACCGACCGGTGGGCGATGCCATGGCGACGACGATCTGGGCCGCCAGTTCCTCCTGGTCGCTGACCGCCCTGCCGCTGTTCATCTGGATGGGCGAGATCCTGTTCCGCACCAAGCTGTCGGAAAACCTGTTTCGTGGGCTGACGCCCTGGATGCAGCGGCTGCCGGGCGGGCTGCTGCATGTCAACATTGCCGGTTCGGCGATCTTCGCGGCGATCTCTGGCTCCTCGGCCGCGACCGTCGCCACCGTCGGCAAGATGTCGATCCCGGAACTGCGCAAGCGGCGTTATCCCGAAAAGATGATCGTCGGTACCCTGGCGGGCGCGGGGACGCTGGGCCTGCTGATACCGCCGTCGATCACGCTGATCATCTATGGCGTCACGGTCAACGAGTCGATCGCCAAGCTGTTCATCGCCGGTGTGCTGCCGGGCATTATGTTGGCGCTGATGTTCATGGGCTACGTGGTGGTCTGGGCGCTGGCCAGCGGCCACGGCCGCGGGTCGGACGAGCCGGCCTATTCCCTGATCCAGAAGCTCCGTGCCGCGATCATGCTGCTGCCGATCATTCTGCTGATCGTCGCGGTCATGGGCTCGATCTATCTGGGCCTTGCCACGGCGACCGAAGCCGCCGTGCTGGGTGTGGTCGGCGGGTTGGTCATCTCGGCCGCGCAGGGTTCGCTCAGCCGGGCATCCTTCAGCGAATCGCTCTTGGGGGCGACGCGGACCTCGGCCATGATCGCTTTCATCCTTGCGGGTTCGTCGTTTCTGTCGCTGACCATGGGCTTTACCGGCCTGCCGCGCGCCCTGGCGCTTTGGATTGGCGAACTGGGGCTTTCACCCTTCGAATTGGTCGCGGCCTTGACCGTGTTCTACATCGTGCTCGGCTGCTTCCTGGACGGTATCTCCGCGGTAGTTCTGACCATGGCGGTGATCGAGCCCATGGTACGCCAGGCCGGTTTCGACATGATCTGGTTCGGCATCTATCTCATGATCGTGGTCGAGATGGCGCAGATCACGCCGCCGATCGGTTTCAACCTCTTCGTTTTGCAGGGCATGACCGGCAACGATATGGGCTTTATCGCCCGGGCCGCAGTGCCTTTGTTCTTCATCATGATCCTGGCGGTGGCGGTCCTGGTGTTCTTCCCCAGCATCGCCACCTACCTGCCCAATGCCATGTCAGGCGCGCCATAGACTTCGGCGGCTGTTTCGGTAATCCAGCCGCTGAACGTCGCCGGGGTTTGGTTCAGTTGACCGCGGCGGCGGCTTGGCGGCGGCGCTTGCGATAGTTGCGCGGGCTTTCGCTGAAGGATCTTCTGAACCAGCGCGAGAAATGGGCGCAGTCGGCAAAGCCGCACTCGTGGGCGATCTGGGTCACGGTCCTGGAGCTGTTCATCAGGCGCCAGCGGGCGTGCTGCAGGCGCATCCCACGCCAGAAGCGGGCCGGCGATACCTTGGCATGGGTGCTGAAGGCACGGTCGAGCTGACGCACCGTAGTGCCCATCTTTCGAGCCAGGGCCTCGATCGGTAGCGGCTCGCCAATATTCTGGTGCATCAACTCGATGGCGCGCTCGACCCGCCAATCCCCGCAGTTGGCCAGATCGTCATAGGGATTGCGCACGCTGTGGTGCGCGGCCCGGTGCTCGTCGATCACCATCTGCGCCAAACCTTTGAGCGCCCGAGCCTTGCCGCAGTGGCGCATGATCAACTCGACCGCAACGTCGATCGCCGCGGTTCCGCCCGGGCAGGTGGTGATGTCATGGCCCATGACGTACATCTCATCGGAAACCGGGATGACCTTGGGATAAAGCTCGATCATCTCCTGCCGGTGGCGGAAATGCACTGCACAGCGGCGCCCGTCCAATAACCCGGCCTCGGCCAGGACGAAGCTGCCGGTACAGAGTCCGATCAGGGGCACCCCCTGGGCAGCCGCCCGGCGGATAAAGTCGAAGGTCTCGGGTGCGTGTTCCCCGAAAGCGGTCAAAAGGCCGCCGACCACGACGATGTAGTCGAAGTCTGCCGGATCGCCATAAACCTCCCACGGCCTCGTTTCCATGCCGCAGCTCGCACTGATCGGGTCCAGGCTGGGCCCCAGGCAGGTCCAGCTGCAATAGATCTGGCGGCTGCGGTCGGCTTCGTCGGCGGAGTGGCGCAGGGCCTCGATAAAGCCGGCGAAGGCCAGCAGAGTAAAGCTGGGCGACAGCACGAAACCGACGCGGATATCGGGCTCCAGAGCGCGCTCGCGAGGCTTGGCGATTTGGCTTGCCATATTCTGTTGGCCGTCTTGTTCATTCTTAAAAATGACTGTTCTATTCTATATGTGTTTCTGGACTCTGCGCTAGGCTTGAGCTTGAATGCTGGAAGATCAGCGGCCTGGCCGAAGGGGCGAAGATCCAACGGGCCGGCATTGGGGAGGCAGGCGATGCGGTGGTCCAAGACCGTGACCGTGGTCGGCGCCCACGCCGAAGGGGAGGTGGGGCGCGTCGTGACCGGCGGTGTCATCGACATCCCGGGCAAGACCATGCTGGACAAGATGGTCCATCTGAACCGGGAAGACGACTCGATCCGCCGCTTTACGTTGTTCGAGCCGCGCGGTTCGGCCCAGATGTCCGTCAATCTGCTGCTGCCGCCGACCGATCCACAGGCCGATGCGGGTTTTATCGTCATGCAGCCGGATGCGGCTCACGCCATGTCGGGATCGAACGCCATGTGCGTCACCATGGTCCTGCTCGAGACCGGTATGCTACCCATGACGGAGCCGGAGACCCGCGTGATTCTGGACACACCGGCCGGGCTGGTTACCACCGTGGCCGCTTGCCGCGACGGCAAGGTCGAGAAGGTGACGGTCGATGTCGTCGCCAGTTTCGTCGAACATCTCGATCATCCGCTCGAAGTCGAAGGTCTGGGCCGTATCAAGGTCGATGTTGCGTTCGGCGGGGTCTACTTCGCCCTGGTCGACGCCAAGTCACTGGGCATTTCCATAGGGCCGGGCGCGGCGCGCGAGATGGTCGAACTGGGCATGCGGATTACCAAGGCGGCGAAACAGCAGATCGAGGTCGTCCATCCGGAGCGGTCGGAGCTCAACGCGGTCGGTTACACCATGTTCTGTGGCCGCGAAGAGGGACCGGGCGGCAACCTCAAGAGCGGTACGGTGATCCATCCCGGGCGCATGGACCGTTCGCCCTGCGGTACCGGGACGGCCGCCCGCCTGGCGACGATGCATGCCCGCGGCGAGATCGAGGTCGGCGAAAAGGTGACCCAGCTATCCATCATCGACAGCCGCTTCGACGCCGAGATCATTGCTACGACGACGGTCGGCAACCGGCCGGCGGTGCTGCCGCGTATTTCGGGCCGGGCCTGGATCTATGGCCTATACCAGCTCGGCGTCGATCCGAGCGATCCCTATCCGCTCGGCTATACGCTGTCGGATACTTGGGGGCCTGCGATCGCCGAGGCTTGAGACGGTTCGGAGGAAGAAACCAACGCACCAGAGAAAGGTGCCAGATGGAGGAGGCAGGAAAGATGAGGGTATCATTCAAGGATAAGGTTACCGGCCGGGTTGTGGCCGTTGTCGCGGCTATGGCTTTGCTCACCGGCTTTCAAACAGCGCCGGGTGAGGCCTCGGAGCTGGAGACGATCGAGTCGGGCAAGATGATCGTCGCCTTCAACGGCGATATGCCCGGCACCGGCTTGGAGAACGGCCGTCTGATCGGTCTCGACGGCGAGCTCATGCAGTCGATTGTCGAGGGCCTCGGCCTCGAGGTCGAGCCGGCCTTGATGGAGTGGGCGGCGGAGATCGCTTCGGTTAAGGCCCGCCGGGTCGATATCATGCACGGCATGATGGGTTGGAACGATCAGCGCATCAAGGTGATCAACATTTCCGACCCGATCTACTACGGCAAAGCGAATATCACGCAGAAGAAGTCGACCAACTATAACAAGGTCAGCGACCTGGAAGGCAAAACCGTCGCCACGATCCAGGGTTTCGGCTGGATCGACCAGTTGAAGCTGATTCCGAACAGCGAGCTGAAGCTCTACGACACGAGCGATGCCGCCGTGCGGGATCTGCTGGCCGGCCGCATCGATGCGCTTTTCGCCGATCCGCCGCTGATCCAGTTCGCGATATCGAAGAACCCGGACTGGGACATTCACGCGCTTTCGATTGTCGACGAGTTCGATCCGAAATACTCCCTGCTCACCGCGAAATGGAACATGGTGTTCGGCCTGAGCAAGGAGGCGCCCAACCTGCTGGTCGCGGTCAACGAGAAGATCGCCGAGGCCTGGGCCAGTTGCCGGAATTTGGAAATCGCCAAGAAGTACGGACTGGGCGAAAAGTCGTGGTTCGATCCGGGTCCGCTCAATCTGCGCGCCGGCATCGACCGGCCCAAGGATTGGAAGCAACCAACTCTGCCGGCCAGCTGCAACTAAGCTGGCCTCACTTAGGAGTCTGTCCGAGTATTGATCATGGACTGCATCGGCCAGACAGACGCGAGGGTTAGGAGCGGAGGCGCAGGCGATGTCGTGCGCATCGGCAAGCCTTCGCGACGCGGCAATCGCGTCTGTCTGGCCGACCCTGCGGTGCAGCCCGTGATCAATACTCGGGCAGGCTCCTAACGGCAGGCGCGCCCGGGTCTTGAGGCCCAGGCGCATCTGCCGGTTTTGTTCTGAAAGACGGTCGTCGGGGGCGTCCGATGTCGCAACCTTTGTTGCAGGTAGAAGACCTCTACAAGAGCTTTGGCAGCCTTGAGGTGCTGACCGGCGTCAGCACGACCCTCGAACGCGGCCACAAGACGGCCGTGATCGGGCCGAGCGGCTGCGGCAAGTCGACCATGCTCCGCTGCATAAACTACATGGAGACGCCCTCCAGCGGACATATCTATCTGGACGGCGAGCTGTTCGGCGAAAAACGGGTCAACGGGACGACCGCCCGCATGACCGAAAAGGAATTGGCCCAACAGCGCGCCCATATCGGCATGGTGTTTCAGGGCTTCTATCTTTGGCCGCACCTGAACGCCAGGGACAACGTGGCCATCGCGCCCATGAAGGTGCGCGGTATGAGCGATGCAGAGGCCTACGAACTGGCCGATGCTATGCTGGCCAAGGTCCACATGTCGCACAAGGCGGAGGAGTTTCCCGAGCGGCTGTCCGGCGGCCAGCAGCAGCGGGTGGCCATCGCCCGGGCATTGGCCCAGGAACCGAAACTCATGCTGTTCGACGAGCCGACCTCGGCGCTTGATCCTGAGCTGGTCGGCGAGGTTCTAAAGGTGATCCACGAACTGGCCGAGGAGGGCCGTTCCATGGTGCTGGTGACCCACGAGATCCGCTTCGCGCGCGACGTGGCCGACTGGGTGATCTTCATGGGCGACGGCGGCATCATTGAGGAAGGCGCGCCCGAAGAGCTGATCGCCAAGCCGCAGCACGACCGGACCCGGGCGTTCCTGCGGCAGATCCTGGAACATTAGCCGGGCTGGGACAGGTCATGGGTTTTGAAAAGATCCTGAACCTGGGCGGGCCGCTGCTGCTCGGCGCGGTGACAACGGTGGAGATCACGCTGGTCTCCTTGTTGCTGGCCATCGTCATCGGCCTGGGGCTCGCGCTGCTCAAGCTGTCCCGCTTCAAGTTGCTGCATTGGGTGATCGACATTTACGTCGAGGTGTTCCGCGGCACGCCGGTGCTCGCCCAGCTCTTCATTATCTACTTCGGCCTAGCCTACATGGGCTTCAAGGTCTCGGCCTTCCCGGCGGCGATCATCGGTCTTGGGCTCAACGGCGGCGCTGTTCTGACCGAAGTCTTCCGGGCCGGTCTCGGGGCCATCCATCACGGCCAGCGCGAAGCGGCCTTGGCGGTGGGCATGACGCCCTGGTCGTCGCTGCGCTACATCATTCTGCCGCAGACCTGGCGGATCACCTTGCCGCCGCTCGGCAACTACGCGATTGCCCTATTGAAGGACACCGCCGTGGTCTCGGCGATCGCCGCCCCGGAGATCATGTTCTATGCCCGCAACCTGGTTACCTCGACCTTCGAGACCACGCTGATCTACGTGCTGGCGGCGGCGCTCTATTTCTGCCTGAGCTTCCCGCTGGCCCGCCTGGTGGAGCGCTTCGAAAAGCGCCAGAGCGCCTGGCAATGATCGAATTCCTGTCGGTTTACGCGGAGAACTGGGCCAGTTGGTGGCCGCAAATCGCCAAGGCGACGGGAAATACCATCCTGCTGACCGTCTTTTCCTTCGCGCTTGCCGTCGTGATCGGGGTTCTGCTGGCGCTCGGCAAGCTCAGTCGGATCGGGCTGATCCGCGGATTCTGCACGGCCTATATCGAGATCGCGCGCGGTGTGCCGGCCTTGGCCATCCTGTTCCTGATCTATTTCGGCTTGGTGCCGCTGGGTATTGTGCTCGATGCCTTCGTGGCCGGCTTTATCGGCCTGGGCATGAGCGCCGGTGGCTACATTGCCGAGGTCTTTCGCGCCGGCATCCAGGCGGTGCACAAGGGCCAGCGCGAGGCGGCGCTCGCCACGGGCATGACGCCGGCCATGAGCTTTCGTTACATCATCCTGCCCCAGGCGGTCAGAATCATCTTGCCGCCTCTGCTCAACATGTTGATCATCCTGCTCAAGGACACCTCGATCTGCTCGCTGATTTCGACTCCCGAGCTGATGTTGCGCGCAAAGGACCTGGCGATGATGTCGTTCCTGCCCATGCACCTTTTTCTGCTGGCCGGCCTGATCTATTTCCTGCTGGCTTGGCCGCTGTCGCTGGTCACGCGCCGGGTCGAGGCGCACATGCGGCGCAGCCTGCGCGGCGCCTGAGTAGCGGCGGGCGGAACGGTTCATGGGTCGTTACTCCATATTCAGCCTCGCGCGCAACGCGCTCACCCACCACGAGAACTGGCCGCGCGCCTGGCGCAGCCCGGAACCCCAGGCGTCCTACGATGTGGTCATCATCGGCGGCGGCGGCCACGGCCTCGCGACCGCCTATTACCTGGCCAAAAACCACGGCATCAGCAATGTCTGTGTGATCGAAAAGGGCTGGCTGGGCGGCGGCAACACCGGGCGCAACACCACGGTGGTGCGCTCCAATTACCTGTGGGACGACGCGGCCTTCCTCTACGAGCACTCCCTCAAGCTGTGGGAGGGCCTGTCGCAGGAGCTGAACTACAATGTGATGTTCAGCCAGCGCGGTCTGGTCTCCCTGCTCAGCACCCAGCACGACATCGATTCGATCCAGCACCGGGTCCACGCCATGCGCATGAATGGGATCGACACCGAGATGCTGACCCTGGCACAGCTGAAACGCTGGGTGCCGATCGCCAACTATGCGCGCAACGTGCGCCATCCGATCAACGCCGGTGCGGTCCAGCGCCGCGGCGGCACCGCGCGGCACGACGCAGTCGCCTGGGGTTATGCCCGGGGGGCCGACGCGCGCGG
>Ga0265309_10000552_pt1 | contig 15096 bp, 12 predicted proteins | sample Helome_FD_192492 | JGI IMG/M metagenome (GOLD analysis project Ga0265309, IMG submission 192492) | Marine sediment microbial communities from subtidal zone of North Sea - Hel_20160524 (Illumina Assembly) | ecosystem: Environmental > Aquatic > Marine > Subtidal zone > Sediment ...
ATCGGCACCCTGTTGCAGCGCCTGGCCGATGTAGAATTCAAGCTGGCGACTCTTGTTACCGCCGAAGGCGAGACCGGTGCAATCGTCGCGCTTGATCCAGACATTGGTGTCAAACTCGGCGCTGACATTGTTCAACAGTTCGAGCGGGGTCGGCTTATGGCTCAAATCCACGCTCGGAAAATTTTCGGTCAATGACATTACAGATAACTCCTGTTAGCTGAGGACCTTGATCAACACCACCCCGAGGCATACCAGGATGGCGGCGATAATACGCTGGCGTCCGAACGGTTCGCGAAACATCAGGGTGCCAATCAAGGCGGCAAATATTACACTGGTTTCACGCAACGACGAAACCATCGCCATCGGTGCGACACTCATTGCGTAAATTACCATCGCGTAGGCGGTTGCCGCCGCGAGTGCACCGGCGGTAATCTTACCCGGCTTGGCGCGCATGTATCCGAACCATCCGCTCCGATCCGTTGCCAGCAGCCATAGCCCGATCGGTATGGGTTCGAAAACGAACAACCACAGAATATAACTGAAAGGATTACCAGCGGCGCGAACACCCATCCCGTCGGCAACGGTATAGGCCGCAATCAAGACCGAGGTCGCCAATCCCCAACGCAGGGCCGGTCCCGGTATCTTACCGAGAGCGCCACCGCTAAAGGCTATGCTGATAAGCCCTGCACTGACCAGCCCGATGCCGAGCATCGCACCCATCGGCAGGTATTCACTGGCCAGCAAGGCCGCACCGAGTACCACAAGCACTGGTGCCAGGCCGCGAAACAATGGATAGACCTGCGACAAATCACCACTTCGATAGGATTTCGAAAGCGTGTAGTAGTAGGCCGTATGGATGATCGTCGAAGCCAGCAGCATCGGCCAGCTCGCGGCCAATGGCAGCGGAAAAAAGAATAGCAGCGGCAGGCACCAGACTGCGTTGACGAGTCGGTAGGATGCAATACTGAATTGCGGCGTGCCACCCGACTTGGCCATCGCGTTCCAGCCGGCATGCAGTAACGCGGCCAGCAGTACCAGGCCGACGATAAACGGCGACATCGACTACGACGCTATGGTACGGATGGACAGAATCAGGCGGGCGCCTCCACCTGGGAGCCCAGTTCCTTGCGCTGACGACGTTTCTGCAGAAACATGACAAAGGCCAGCAGCAAAACCGCGGGAATATAGAATACTTCCTTGGCAATTCGATCGGCAGGTTCGCGAATCTCGGCGATTTGTACCGGTTCGTCGCCATAGTAATCGAAAGATTTACCCAGGCTTTCAAAGTAAGGGGTACCCGGGAAGGGTTCTTCGACAATCGCCTGACCGTCTGCAACGGTAACGGTCAAGCCGGCCTTGCGCAGCCGCTCTACTGCGTCGGCAGGTTGTCCCAGGTTGACCAGTATCGTGGTTGACTCAATTTCACCGGAATCGAAATCCGGCCCACTGACAACAATCGTCAGAATTCCATCGGGCGTGGTGTTATCGACCACTTCATAGACGACATCCGGATTATGCAGATTGTAAGGCGGTATAACCTTGTCCAGCCAGTAACCTGGTCGGAACAACGTAAACGCGATCAGCAACAGTAGCACCGATTCCCATTTCTTGTTGCGAGTGAACATGTAACCCTGGGTGGCGGATGCAAACAGCATCATCGCCACCACTGCGACCCCGAACACGAAAAAGGCTTTTGCGACCCCCACGTTGATCAATAGCAACTCGGTGTTGAAAATAAACAGGAAAGGCAACAGCGCGGTACGAATATCGTAAGCAAAACCCTGGATACCGGTTTTGATCGGGTCACCCTTGGAAATTGCAGCAGCCGCGAATGCCGCCAGTCCGACCGGGGGCGTATCGTCTGCCAGTATGCCAAAGTAAAACACGAACAAATGCACCGCAATCAGCGGCACGATGAGGCCACTTTTGGCGCCAAGTGTCAGGATAACCGGCGCCATCAGCGATGACACCACGATGTAGTTAGCCGTGGTCGGCAGTCCCATGCCGAGGATCAGGCTCATTACAGCCACCAGGATCAGCATCAAGATCAGGCTGCCACCCGACAGAAACTCGACGAATTCACCGACCACCTGGTGTGCTCCAGTGAGTGAAATAGTGCCGACGATAATACCCGCCGCACCGGTTGCGACCGCGATACTGATCATGTTCCTGGAGCCCGCGATCATGCCCTCGATCCAGTGACCGACACCGATCAGGAAAGCCTCCTTGTAGTTACCGGTACCGCGAAAGAAAGCCTTAATCGGATCTTGCGTCAAAATTACAATGATCATCGCAATGGTCGCCCAGAACGCCGACAGCGCCGGCGAAAGCCGCTCGATGATTATGCACCAGATCAGGATCACAATCGGCAGGATAAAGTAAAGACCGGTGATCGCTACGGTCCCTGCGTGGGGAAGCTCGGTAATCGGTGCATCCGGTGGGTCGACCACGAGATCAGGTTGTTTCGATGCAAGCCAGAGCAAGTAGAGATACATGGCGCCACAGCCGATGGCGACAATGGTGAAAGCCAACTCCGGGATCGCCACTTTGATCCAGCCGAGCCCATAATAAACTGCGATTCCGAGCACCCCGATACCGATGAAGCCGCTCAGAAAGCCAATTAATTTTGCTGAAAAGGTTTTTGTCGACGGTGGTTTTGGCAGGCCCATCAGATTCATTTTGAGCGCTTCGAGATGCACGATATAAACCAGCGCGATATAGGAAACCAGTGCCGGTACCAGCGCATGCTTGAGGATATCGGTGTAACTGATACCGGTAAACTCGGCGATTAAAAACGCCGCGGCGCCCATAACCGGTGGTGTCAGTTGTCCGTTGGTCGATGACGCGACCTCAACCGCTCCTGCTTTTTCAGGACTGAAACCGGTGCGCTTCATCAGCGGAATGGTAAAGGTTCCGGTCGTCACCACGTTCGCAATCGACGATCCTGAATACAAACCACTCAGTGCCGACGCGACCACCGCTGCCTTGGCGGGACCGCCGCGCAGGTGACCCAGCAATGCGAACGCAATCTTGATGAAGTAATTGCCGGCACCGGCCTTTTCGAGGATCGACCCAAACAATACAAACAGGAATATCAGCGATGCCGATACACCGAGCGCAACACCGAATACGCCTTCGGTCTGCATCCAGAAATGCCACATGGCCTTGCCATAGGATGCCCCCTTCCACTGAATGGCTTCGGGTAACATCTCGGAGTTGCCGAAAAACACGTAACTGACGAATACACTAGCGACGATCAGTAGCGGCAATCCGAGCGAACGAAATACGGTGATACCGAGAACGGTCATGCCGATTGACGAAGCAATCAGGTCTCCCTGCGTGGGCAAACCGGCTCGTACCGCTATCTCGTTACGCAGCACGACAATGTACAGGCAGCAAGCGACTCCGATCACCCCCAGTAGCCAGTCGTACCAGGGGATCCTGTCTCTTGCGCTCGACTTGAACAGTGGAAATGCCAGTGCGGCCAGGAACAGGCCGAACGAGAGATGAATCAGGCGTGCGTTGGAATTGGTTACAACCAGGCTGAAGCCGGTGACATCGCTGAGCCAGAATGGCAGGTTCGATGCGATATAAAGCTGGAACAAGGCCCAGACAAACGCGGTTCCGGCAATAAACTTGCCGACACCGCCATGTGGACTCCTGGCCCCGGTATCGACTGCCGCTACCAGATCGTCCTGCAAACTGTGCGTTTCGCTTTGCTCAGCCATTTCTCCCCCTTTTTTATAATAGCGCCGATGTTTTTTCGGCGTCTGATTCAATTATTTTTCGAGCATCGTCAAGCCGCGGGATGACATGCCACTGGATTCAGTCGAATATAACGATCTTGTTAATGAATCCAGAAAAAAACGGGCCGCATAATGCGGCCCGTTCGTTGTGCTTCAACCGGATATTACATCCAGCCTCTTTCTTTGTAGTACTTGACAGCACCATCATGCAGCGGGGCTGACAGGCCATCCTTGATCATTTCCGATTCTTTCAAATTGGCAAACGCCGGATGCAGCTTTTTGAAGTCGTCGAAGTTATCGAACACCGCCTTGACGATGGTATAGACAACCTTGTCATCTACCTCAGTGCTGCTGACGAAAGTTGCACCCACACCAAAGGTCTGGATGTCACGATCGTTGTTATACATGCCGGCGGGAATAGTCGCCGTACGATAATAGGTATTATCGTTGACCAGCTCGTCGATTGCCGGTCCCTTGACGTCGACCAGGTGAGCGTCACAGGTCGCCAGTGATTCCTGGGTCAACGCGGACGGGTGACCTACCAGCCAGAAATAGGCATCGATCTTGCCGTCACAAACAGCCTGACCGGTTTCTGCCGATTTCATTTCGGAAGCAAGTTTGAGATCTTTACGAGTCCACCCAAGGGCTTCTTCGATAACTTCCCAGGTACCACGGGTTCCAGAACCAGGGTTACCGATATTCAGGCGCTTGCCTTTTACATCGGTAAGTTGCATGACTCCGGAACTATCGCTGGCAATAACCGTAACCGGTTCCGGGTGGACCGAAAATACGGCTCTGAGGTTCTTGAAAGCACCCTGGTCGGTAAATTTGGACGAACCGTTGTAAGCATGGTACTGCCAGTCAGACTGGGCCACACCGAACTCGAGCTCACCTGCACGAATCGTGTTGATATTGTAAATTGAACCACCGGTGGATTCGGCCGAACAACGGATACCGTGTTCCTTGCGGTTTTTGTTTACCAGGCGACAGATAGCACCACCCGTTGGGTAATACACCCCGGTGACGCCTCCCGTGCCGATAGATACAAACTGCTGGCCAGCCGCCAACGCGCTTCCGCTGCCCATCGACGCCGCTAATAGCGAGGCGAGAGCAACTTTGCTTAATACTTTCATGATTATCTCCTTCGATTGTTATGCCGACTTATTTTTTTTATGCAGTACAGCCTTTCGGCGCTAGCGGCACTGCCATAGATTTACTCTAACGCGCACCATTATTATTAGGGTGGACTCCATTGTCAAAGCCTAAAAACCACAAAATCAATACAGGTAAAATTGATTTTGCGTTATATCCGCGGGATTTGCTGTCACTGGTAACGCGAATCGACTACATTACGCGCGCTAATAAGAAGTAGTTCACATGCTGAAAATCGATACCAGCCTAAAAGACGAACTCAGGCAGTTTGTCATCATTGCATTCCCGCTCTCGGCTGCTTATCTCGCCGAATTCGCAATGTTTCTGACCACCAAGATGGTGGTTGGCAAGCTTGGTTATCATTCACTCGCGGCGGTCGGTATCGCGGGGAATCTGTCGTTTGAGATCCTGGTAGTACTGATGGGATTACTATCCGTCGTTGGGGTGCTCGCGGCACAGGCATTCGGTGCCGGCAAAAAAAAGGAGCTGGGGTATTCGGTCCGACAGGGCTTTATCGTCGCTACCGGACTGGGTGTCCCCGCAATGCTACTTATCTGGAACCTGGACCTGGCGCTGATCATCACCGACCAGGACACAAAGGTAATCGAACTCGCGCGCGGATACCTGACAGGTTTGAGTGGGGCGGTATTGCCGGTACTCTGGTTTGCGATACTGCGCAACTTTGTTGCGGTATTATCGCAAACGGTTTCGATCCTGGTGATCTCGATTGCGGCCGTCGGCTTGAATTACCTGCTAACCCTGTGGTTCGTTTACGGCGGATTCGGGCTGGTGCCGATGGGCCTTTTCGGTGCCGGACTCGCGACCACCCTCGTCTCCTGGTTCATGTTTTTCACCCTGTTAGCGCATGTTTATAGCAAAACCCTGTTCCGTAACTACGGAATTTTCAGATCGAAATGGCAGCTACACTGGCCCCTGTGCCGGGAAATTCTGTGGCTGGGCCTGCCGGTTGCAGGTCTCACCTTCCTGGAAGCCGGCTTGTTCGCGGCCACCTCGATCCTGTCCGGCGTGATCGGGGCAAAAACTCTCGCCGCATCCGAAATTACCGTGGCATGGATCGGCATTCCTTTCGTGATTGCATTAGGGCTTGCCGAGGCAACGATGATCCGCGTGGCGCACGCAGTAGGTCGAAACAGCTTGCCGGATGCACGCCGAATCGGGTTTCTCGGCATGACCCTGGTGATCGGAATCACCGCGTCTATGGTCGCGGTTCCGCTGCTGTTTGCCGAGCAAATAATCCTGATTTTCATTTTGCCCGATGATCCGGGATACGACAGGGTATCGACGCTTGCGACACAGTTTTTGACTATCGCAGCCCTGCTCATGGTATTCGACGCCCTGCAGGCGGCTGCAGCACGTGCGCTCAGGGGCATGAAAGACAACCTGGTACCGCTGTGGATCGCGGGCTTCGGTTACTGGATTCTCGGTATCGGCGGCGGTTCGATCCTCGCATTTTACTACGAGCTGGATGGCGTGGGCCTGTGGTGGGGTCTGGCGGCTGGTCTCGCGGTAGCCGCCTGCCTGTTAACGCTGCGTTTTCATCGCCTCACCCGGCCTGTCACTACTTAAATTTAGTCAAATCCGCTTCACTCTGACTACTCCAATAGAGATAGAGGGCATAACTCTTCATAAGTATATTAGACTTTACTTATATAATTAATAATCAAGTACAGATTCAAAAACTCTTCCGATCAATATTAATAATGGGTGGAAAATTATGATTAAAAGTAAAGTGTTAGCACTGACGGCTGCGGCCCTGCTGGCTCTGAGCCTGACTTCAAATGCCAACCAGGCAGTTGAAGCTGGAGCCGGGCCGGCCGTATCGACAACCAACGTCAACTGGTTTGACCCCAACTACTGGATGGGCGCCATGGCAGCCACTGAATTGCCGGCAATATCCACCGAGCTGACTTTCAATGCCGCGCATCCGGGCGCCTGGATGAAATGGATTGATCCAAAATCCCATATGCCAACGCATATGGCATTCATGAACCCGAAAAGCTATGCCCAGTTCATGCAACCGCAGTTTTACATGGAATTCACAAAACCCGAAAATATGATGGCGTGGATGAATCCTGCCTCGTACCAGGTCATAATGGATCCGCAAACGATGAATTACTGGATGAACCCGGCTTCATACATGCACATGATGGATCCTGCAATGTACAAAGAAACCATGAATCCGGCCAACTACATGAGCTACATGAACCCTGCTACCTACGCAGCATGGATGGGTGTACAGACCTGTGACCCCGAAAACCCGAACCAGACACCTTCCTGGTTCGGTAGCAAGTGCTAGCTTACTGACTTACCTCCAAAGGGATTACAATCCCACTTTAGGCCGCGGTTCCCCAGCCGCGGCTTTTTTTATTCTGTTCCCGATAGCGGACTATTTTAATCAAGCGTTCGTACGCCCGTAAAAACCCAGGTTTTCCTCGTCGGAAAACACTTTGCCTGGCGTTTCGTAGTAAGAAAAAACGGTCACCAGCCGGGCCAGGTTGCCCCCGGGTGGCGACACCCGGTGCGCCGTATTCTTGCCCTTGAAAACATTCAGATCACCCGCCCCCAGTTTCAGTGACGCAATTTCGTTATCTTCACCGCGCAGCAGCCTGGCAACACCCTCGTAGTTAGGATCCTGTTCGCTGCGCAATCCCCGCCGATACTCAAACTCACCACCCTCTTGCGGGGCCTGGAGCAGCAGGGTTGTTGTAAATTCGGAACGATCAAAATGCCAGTTCAGACCCTCACCCTCGTAGTAACCCAGAATATTGGCACAGGCAAGCGGATCGTCCATCGGGTAGAGCTTCGGTATATCCATTACCCTGGCCAGGAATTCGGTAAGTCCTGACCATCGATACACGGCAAGCAGCGGCTCCGCCAGTTGATCACCGCAAAGCGTATGATTGATTGTTTTAACCCGGGCGAGCGCCGGGTGATCAGCCGGAATATCTGCCAGGTCATCGCTAAAGTAAATGTTATGTTCGCGCGTGTGTAAAAAAGACTCGTGCTTAAATTTTTGTAGCAGATCGGGCAAAATTTCGTCGATTACCTCGCGGCGCATGAAACCTTTGAGCGTAAACATGCCTTCATGCTCAAGATCATCGATGCACTGCGCAACCAGCCTTTGCCCGGCAGCGCTGTCAAGCCGGTCCAGCGGGTATTTCTCAAGATTGACGAGTTTGTTCATTAAGGCTCAATATAATTATTGTCCAGCTATTCAGCAAGCTATGATTCGGTCATTCATCAGGTCGGCGCACCCCGGTAGTAATGCCACAAAAACAGGCTGCCCGCACTGCGATAAGGTGACCATGGCTCAACCAGCTCGCGCGCCTGTTTATCATTCAGAGGCTCCTCGATACCTTTCAGCTTCTGCAGCGCTATGCGCAGGGCGAGATCGCCAGCCGGGAAAATATCGGTGCGCTGCAGTGAAAACATCAGGTAAATTTCAGCGCTCCAGGTGCCAAATCCTTTGAGCGAGGTAATTGTCGTAATTGCCGCCTGGTCGTCCATACCGGGCAACTGCGTCACGTCAAAATGATTATCAACAATCGCCCGCGCCAAAGCCTCGACATACTCGACCTTGCGCGCGGAGAGACCGGCGGCGCGCAACGCGCCCGCGGGCAATCGAAGTACCTCTTCAGCTTCCATCACTGGCAACAGCGCATGCACCCGGTGCATGATTGCCGCCGCCGCTTCGGTCGAAATTTGTTGCGCGACGATAGTGGAGAGCAGGGTCTCAAACCCCTGCTTCCTGATACGTGGCGCAGGATAGCGCACCTGTTTGAGGCCACGACGCAGCTCGGGATCGAGTTTTGCCAATGCGTCCAGGTGGCGCTTTATTTTCGACTCATCCACAACAAAAATTACCCTTAATACGAATGTAAAAATCGGTTTCCTTCTAACATTTTCCGCTCTAGTATAACAATCCTTTCAAATTCACCTGTTCGAGAGGAAACCCCATGGCTGCCTACTGGATTGCCCACGTTCACGTAACTGACCCCGACGCTTACGGCGAGTATGCCAGGCGCGCCACTACCGCCATTGAAGCGCATGGTGGAGAATTCCTGGCCCGCGCCACGCGCACAATCTGGCTCGAAGGTAACGAGCGGGCACGTAACGTCGTGGTGCGTTTTCCGAGTGTCGAGGATGCCGAGCGTTGTTACCATTCTGACGCCTACCGCGAGGCACTGTCCTACGCACGTGATGCCGCCGAGCGTGACCTTTGCATCGTCGAGGGCAATTGACAGATATCCGCTCCTATCAGCTGAGACGGTCGCGCAGCTGGTAGTAGCGCACCGAGGCCGACAGGAACCAGGGCTTGCCGCTGTAGAGAGGTCGTGTCTGGAAACCCGGTTGGTTGAAGGCACTATGTCCCTCTGCCTTACCGAGTAACTGCAGCCCAAGCTGATTGCCGAGGTAACTCGCGAGGCAGATTCCCGACCCACAATAGCCCATCGCGTAATGAATCCCGTCATGAACACCGAGATGCGGCAAATAGTCGAAGGTGTAACCGACAAAGCCCATCCAGGTATGGCTGATCCTGACATCTTCCAGTTGTGGAAATATGCGCAACACTTCCTGCCGCAGTGCGGACAGGCTTTTGACGGGATCAGACTCGAACACCGAAACCCGTCCACCAAATAACAAGCTGCGTCCATCGGGAGAAAGCCGAAAATAAACGACGATCTTGCGGGTGTCGCTGAACACGCGACGCCGCGGCATCAGCTGACTCGCCCGCTCCTGATCCATCGGCTCGGTCGCGAGCATGTAACTCCCAATCGGAATGATTCTTCGTCGCTGCCAGGGTGTAATCTCGCCGGTGTAACCGTTGGTTGCAACCACCAGTTCCCGGGCCAGGATTGTGCCCTGGCCGGTGACAACCTTGTAACCATCGGCACTGCGCTCGACAGCAATCGCCGCACAGTGGCCGATGACTTGCGCCCCAAGACGAAGGACCTGGTGCATCAGGCCGGAGTGGTACCTGGCGGGATCGAGTGAACAATGGCGTTCGATTACGAGGCCGCCATGGTAGTAAGAACTATCAATCTCACTGGCCTGATCCTTAGCAGAGACGATCTGCAAATTCTGCTCGAGTCCGCGTGGCTGGTTGCTCGCGTAGGTAACAAGATCCTGAAACTGCCGCGGACTATGCGCAGCCAGGAAGCGTCCACAGCGCTGGTAGTCGCAATCGATTTTCTGTTGATCGACAAATTCGCCTAACCATTCCAGCGCGTGACGGGCTTCCTTGATCAACGCATAGGCACGGTCGCTGCCGTATCGACGGCAAAGGGTATCGTAATCGGGTTTTATTTCACCGCTGATCTGGCCGCCGTTGCGTGTGCTGCAACCCCAGCCCGCGGCTTCTGCATCGATAACCGTGGTCTGTCGTCCTGCGCTCGCGGTTTGCAGCGCACAATGCAACCCGGTATATCCGGATCCGATAACCAGAACATCGGTTTTTTCGGGCAAGGCATCAGTTTCCATGACCGGCCTGGGAGTTTGATCCCACCAGTAAGGCTGTGCCTTGAAATCGTCGCTGCAAAACGAACTATTCATCTGGAATTCAGTTTAATACTCAACGTTTCTACTCGAAGTGACACTGTCCCTAATCTCATTCCAGTTCATCAACAATTGAAAAATTTAATCGGGTTCCTGCCATATTTCCCTATGGCTTTGGGCCAACATGAGATAAATTTAACCTACTTGATTTAGCAATGACAAATACCTTGGATATCGACCAATGCCTCTGTGGAGTTCGTCACCCCGGCACAAGCCATCGGGGTAACCCGGATTGACCGGCAACAGGGTTAGTATACTGATTGTCGACGATGAGCCCATCAATCTCGACATTATCTGCGCGCACCTCGAAGCCGAAAACTACGAGCTGGTCAGGGCGACAAACGGAGAGGAAGCCTGGTCCAAACTGGAAGCGGAACCAGCTCGTTACGACACCATAATCCTTGATCGCATGATGCCCGGCATGGACGGTATGCAATTACTGAACAATATCAAAAACACTGACGAGTTGGAGCACGTCCCGGTCATCATGCAAACTGCAAAAGCCGCTAGTAGTGACGTCATCGCAGGACTAAAAGCCGGCGCATCCTATTACCTGACCAAACCTTACGAAGGCGAAATTCTCAAATCCGTGATCCGTGGTGCGGTAAACGGCAGGCTACATGAAAAATCGCTACTCGAGTCTTTACGCGAGGGTCGCAACATATTCGATCTCATGACCTTTGGTCGATTTCGTATCCATAACCTGCACCAATGTAACCTGGTTGCTACGCAGGTAGCCCATTTATGCCCACAACCTCAGCGCGTGGTTACCGGGATTTCCGAACTGCTGGTCAACGCGCTGGAACACGGAAACCTGAAAATCGGCTATGCAGAAAAAAGCAACCTGATGCGCAGCGGGACCTGGCAAATGGAAGTCGAACGCCGACTCAGTGCGAGCGAAAATTCCGACGGATACATCGAACTCGAGTTTAAAATTGAGGCCGATACGGTGCAGATCAGAATCCGTGACCAGGGTCAGGGATTTGACTGGACCCCTTACATGGATTTTGATCCGCAGCGCGCTTTTGATCCGCATGGGCGCGGTATCGCCATGGCACGACTGTCCAGCTTTGACGACCTTGAATATCTCGGCGATGGCAACGAGGTTCTCGCCACCGTTAAAAAAGGCCTGGACGCTTAACTCGCTCTAAAATTGAGGGCGGCGGATGCCCCTGAATCGCGAGCATTAGTCAGGACGCCAGTTTCCTTGGCGGCGCACGACGCGTGACAGCACCTCCCTCGCCCAGCATGATTTCGGTTAATCCCCGTTCAGCGTGGTTCATCTTCAGCGATAGCATTTTTTGCGCATATTCAAGCACCAATCCCTGGTACTTCGGGTTTTGCGCCTGGTTAACGAACTCACCCGGGTCCTGCTCGAGGTCAAAAAACAGCGGCGGCAGGGCACCAAAGTGGACATATTTATAATGATGGTCGCGAATCACCGACAGGTTACACTGGTGCAGGGTTATGCCGAGATGTTTTTCCAGGCTGTCGTCCCTGACGTTACGAAAATCACACTCCCAGAAAGCTTCCTCGCGCCATTCCGACGGCATGGCACCATTGCGCAGTGCCGGTAGTAGCGAAAATCCGTCACATTGGCTCGGGATGTCGATGTCGAGCCAGTCGAGCATGGTCGGCATCACGTCGACATTTTCACTGAAGCCTCGAATCTGTTGGCCACGACCGGCATCGGCCTCGCTGCGTGGATCGCGAATAATCAGCGGGATGTGATATGACTGATCGAAATAGCCCAGCTTGGACATCAACCAGTGGTCGCCTAATTGTTCGCCGTGATCGGAGGTAAAAATGATCAACGTCGACTCCCATTCACCGCTGGCCTTGAGCGCATCGAAGAGACGACCCAGGTTGTCATCGACTTCCTGTATCAGGCCGAAGTAATTGACCATATCCTGCTGGGTCTGGCGCTGCGAATCGGGCGCACGAAAGCGACTATGGTTGATGAAGTAGTCCAGTAACGGATGCTGCGGGGCTTCCGCATCGGGTGATTCACAGCGTGAGGGTGCAGGCATTTCTTCCGGATTGTGCAGGCTGTTGTAAGGTTCAGGCGCGGCAAACGGTGGATGAGGTCGCAGCAACGATAAATGGGTAATCCAGGGTGTCGATTGTGATTCGATCCAGTCGATACAGCGATTGACCATGTAATGCGTTTCATGGTCTTCGCGCCCTATTGCGAGCGGCAGTACTGCATCGCCACCAGCTGCCCAGTCGACGCCCTCGCGCAATTCGGAGTACAGACTCCACGGGCGCTCCGGCAGGGGATAGCCCTTGTCACGCAGGTATTCGACCCATTCGGTCGAAACTTCATCTTGCATCGGCGTATACGGGCCGATCCCGGGCAGGGGTTCGCTATAGTGCTTGAGTCGCGGATCCTCCGGATCCAGCCCCCGTGGATCGATCGCCGAATCGGTATAGCCGAATAGTGAGGGTTCGTAACCCGCGGCCCTGACTTCCAGGGCCCAGTTGCTGAAACGGCTGTCGAGCGGCGCACCGTTCACCACGCATCGATTACTCTGCATGTACATGCCGGTGTGCATCGAACTGCGGCTGGGGGCGCAGGGCGTGGCCTGGGCAAAGTGATCCCTGAACAACACGCCTTCATTGATAAGCTGATCGAGATTGGGTGTCTTCACGTGCGCATGACCCAGGGCCGACAAACACTCGCCCCGCCATTGATCCGCGGTAATAAAAAGTATGTTCATTGTCGTTACCGTCTAACCTCGTCGTTACGCGGAAATGACATCAAATTCAAGCCATCAGCAGGGGGTCAAACGGGCAGACTACCATGTTCTCGTAACCGTCTTCGGTCACCAGCAATTGATCCTCGAGCTTGATTCCATCCGCTCCACCCACTTCACCAACATAAACCTCGACACAAAGCATCATCCCGGGTTCGAGCACGCCGCTGTAACCACGTTCTTCCCAATCGATCGGGTACTTGATTGCAGGCCATTCATCGCACAGCCCAACGCCGTGGAACTTCGAGCCATAGCGTTGTGGTATATAAATTTCCGGCAGGTGATGGCCTTGCTCGGTCAACTCCTGGAAGCTCATCCCCGGCTTGACGATGGCAGCATTGGTCATGATGTGTTCATACGCAAGCTTATGCATGTCTTTCTGGCGCTGCGTGGGCTGCCCATCGCCGATGAACCAGGTACGCGAAATATCGGTGCACATGCCGTAGCAACCGATCAAGTCAGTATCGAAGGCGAGGATTTCATTATTGCCGATAATGCGCGGGCCACATTCCTGGAACCAGGGATTGGTGCGCTGTCCGGTCGATAAAATCCGCGTTTCGATCCATTCGCCGCCGCGTCGAATATTAGATTTATGCAGTTCCGCCCAGACGTCGTTTTCCGTCATTCCGGGTTCGGTCAGTTCGCGCATTTCTGCGATCGACGCCTCGCAGGCGTTAATCGCACAGCGCATCGCCAGGATTTCGTCCGGGCCCTTGATCGAGCGCACGCGCTCCATCAGTTCCTCGCCATCCATCACCTCGATACCGACCGCATCGAGGGCACGCAAACCGGCGATCTGTATTTTATCCACCGCGACCCGGCGACCGGAACCGACACGCTCGTTTAACAGGTCCATTACCTGTTCGGCAAACAATTCCGCTTTTTCCTCGGTGCGTTGACCGGTCGCGAAATAAAAGAACGATGCGCCAAAACGCACTTCGCGCACCAGTGGATTGTACTCCGACAGGTAGGCGTAACCCCCGTATTCCCACAGCACCATGTGGCCGTCGCTGGTGACCAGGCAGGCGCGGAATGGGTTATGCGAATTCCACAGCTGCATATGCGTGGTATCAGTCGCGTATCGAATCGATAGCGGATCGAACAACAAAACCCCGTCAAGATCACGCTCAATAAGCCCGGCAACAATTCGATCGAGCCGGTATTGCCGCATCGCCGGGAGATCAGGGCATTGCAATCCGGCGGCGTCCCATTCCGCGTAGGCCAGCGGCGTCGGGCCGATTTCGATGCGATCGTTATCATCCGGCGTGTTATCCGGGCGCATCGCGGGCCTGTTTGCCGGGTTTACCTTCGGGTCCGGAATCGAATAGGGATTAGTAGCCATATTTATGCTCTTAGACGTTCACCTTTAGCATCGAAAGGCGGTTTTTCAAGGATGACGGCGCGATGCGGGGTTCCCAGTATCGCAATGTCGAGTTCTGTGCCCGCGACAGCGTGATCGGTGTTAATGAAACATAGCGCAATCGAGGCACCAACGCTATGCCCAAAGGCGCCCGAGCTGACACGCCCGACCGGGGTACCGTCGGCCAGGAAAACGGGTTCGCCACCGTTGGCATCGGCGTCACTGGTTTCAACCCGGGCCACGACCAGTTTTTCACGTGGCGGCTTATCCTTGATTTCGAGATAAGCCTCGCGTCCCAGGAATTCCGGCTTGTCGAGTTTGATCAAACGCTCCAGTCCGACTTCCTGCGGCCAGTACTCCGGCGAGTACTCACGACTCCAGCTGCCATAGCCCTTCTCGACCCGCAACGACAGCAGTGCACGCCCGCCGACCGGGTGCGCACCAAGCTGGCTGCCCTTTTCCAGCAGTGCCTCGTAAAGCGCCAGTTGAAAAAGGGCAGCCAGCT
>Ga0265309_10000553_pt1 | contig 15084 bp, 11 predicted proteins | sample Helome_FD_192492 | JGI IMG/M metagenome (GOLD analysis project Ga0265309, IMG submission 192492) | Marine sediment microbial communities from subtidal zone of North Sea - Hel_20160524 (Illumina Assembly) | ecosystem: Environmental > Aquatic > Marine > Subtidal zone > Sediment ...
GGATTGAGCGTGGCTCGCCCGACCACGTAGATCATGTACAGTCCGGCTAGCAGCAGGCCGGGAAACATGGCGGCGGCATAGAGGCGCAGTGGCGATATTTCCGCGATCGCCGAGTAGACGATGAGCATGATCGAGGGTGGTATCAGGATGCCGAGACAGCCACCGGCACAGATTACACCGGCCGCGAAACTCTCGTCGTAATTGGCCTTCAACATGGCCGGGAACGCGAGCATACCCATCAACGTAACGACCGCGCCAATGATGCCTGAAGCGGTTGCGAATATGGCGCAGGTAAACAGCGCTGCCACCGCCATCGAACCCGGCAGGTGACGCGCGGCCAGCTGGATACTGAAAAATAGGCGATTGACTATGTTGGCCCGTTCGACCACATAGCCCATGAATAAGAAGAGTGGGACGGCCACCAGTACGTCGTTGGACATGACCGAAAAGGTATTCTGCACGAATAAATCGAAGATACGATTGTCGAAAATGCTCTGCATGCGCTCGGCGTCGTAGTAGGCATAGTAGCCGAAGCCGAGACCCATCGCGATCAGGGTAAAGGCAATCGGAAAACCCAGCATCACCATGAAGATGAACAGTCCCAGCATAAATACTGCGATAACTGGATCAGACATGACCTTCCTCCTCCAGTTTGCGTAAATCTTCCTGTTCATTCATCAGCATGGTTTCGGTTTCCTGCACATCGTGCAGGCGTGGTGGCCAGGCACCGGTTTTGATGCAGATCACGCAGCGCACAGCCTCGGCAATACCCTGCAGTAAAACCAGTGTGCCGGAAACCGGGATCAGGGTTTTGAAGAAATAGATTTGAATCCGCGACGGGCTGCTCCAGCTCACCTCCTTGTAAAACCAGGAATCGGCGGCAAAACCGTAACCGTAGTAAATCAATGCCAGGGCGCCGGGCATCAGGAACAGGATATAAAGCGTCAGGTCAATCTTGGCCTGGGTTTTTATTTTCAACAGCCGATACACCACGTCGCCGCGCACGTGGGCGTCCTGAGACAAGGCGTAGGCGCCGGACATCATGAACAGTGCACCGTACATCTGCACGCTCATATCGAAGGCCCACACCGTCGGGGCGTTGAGCACATAGCGCATGAACACTTCGTAACAGGTGGAAAATGTCAGAATCACGATACACCACGCAAAGGCCTTGCCGGACCAGGCGCTGAGGCTATCGATGAAGTGAAGAATGCGAGTCATCATGGCATGTCACCAGGGTGTCAGTCAGGAGTTCGATACACAAAAAGCGAGGGCGGTATTAAATAATACCGCCCTTGCTGACTTGCTTTTTCAGCTGTTACAGCTTGCCAAAGTAATGCTCATAGGCACCCCGGTAATTCGGGGAATTATACAAAGAATAAGCACCGTGCCGCTTCGCCCATGCCATTTGTGACTCGATGACCTTCTTGAAGAATGGATCAGACTTATTGAATTTCTTGACAATAATATCCCAGGCTTTGAGCTGATCGTTCATGACGGCGTCAGGGGTTTTATAAACGTTAACACCGTGCTTCTCTTTCAGCGTTACCAGGTCTTGCGAGTAACGTTCCATCGCCTTCCAGGCCATATCGGCCGATGCCGCTTCGGAAGCATACTCGAGAATCGCCTGATGCTCTTTCGCGAGTTTGTCGAAACGAGTCTTGTTGAAAATAATCTCAAAGCATTCCTGCGACTGGTGAAAACTACCCAGGTGGTAATGCTTGGAAACATCCTGCATGCCGAAATCCTTATCCGAAGTCGGATTGTTGAATTCGGCCGCGTCGATCAGGCCGCTTTTCATCGCCGGCTGGATTTCACCGCCGGGCAGTTGCACGACCGACATGCCCATTTCCTGCAGTACGTCTGCGGCCAGGCCCACGGTACGATACTTCAGGCCTTTCATCTGGCTGCTCTTGGTAATGTGTTCCTTGAACCAGCCCAGCGGCTGTGCCGGCATCGGGCCGGAAAAGAAACCGACCAGGTCGAGTCTCAACTTGTCGTGCATCAATTCGTAGTACAGGTCTTTGCCGCCACCGTACTGAATCCAGCCCATCAATTCGTTGGCTGACCAGCCGAAGCAGGGGCCGGTGCCGAACAGAGAGGCGACGGGGCTTTTTGAATACCAGTAGGCGGTTACCAGGTGCGCACCATCGAGCACGCCCTTGTGTACCGCGGTTTGCATTTCGGCGGTTTTGACAACCGCACCCACGCCGAGTAAATCGATTTTCAGCGATCCACCAGACATTTCGTTGACACGCTTGACGTAGTCCTGGGCGAATTCAAGAAAGATACCTCCGCCCCAGGCGGCCTGTACTTTCAATACGGTGGGACTTTGCCCAACTGAAATGTTGGGAAACGCGGCTGCCGCTGCTCCGCCCGCAATGGTTGCGGCCCCGGTGGTTAGAAATTTGCGACGAGATGTCGTTTTTTCGGTCATAACTGATGTCCTCATTTTTATAGAAATAATTTTATCTGGCGATTGTTATTATTGAGTCAATAACGCATAGGATTGTGTTCTGAAGAACAATATTTCGAATCACCAGTGCCTGCTATTGTCGCTATGCGAGTGACTGAGGAGAGATTAAAACATATTGATCTGTATATTGTATACCAGATTATTTTGTTCAGAATTTCTCTCTGCTGTCGTCTCGCAGGGCAGATCTGTTACGCGCTTTGAGTATATTGCTAGCAACGCCCGATTCACAGCCTTTTTTACCTTATCGGTAACTGTTGTCTTCGTGTGTCGCCGAACAGCGACTAGGCCACGCGATCGCCGGGCTCCTCGCCGTTAAATATCGCGACCAGGTTGTCGATTGCTCTGAAGCCCATTGCATCTCGGGTTTCGCGAGTGGCACTGCCGATATGCGGCAACAGGAATACGTTGTCGAGCTCCCGGTAGCCGGGATGAATCGAATCGGGCTCGCCGTTAAACACATCGAGCCCTGCGGCTGCAATCACACCCGACTGCAGTGCTGCAACCAGGGCATCATCGTCGATAACCCCGCCGCGCGAGGTGTTCACCAGAATTGCGTCGCGATGCATTAATGCAATTCGCTCGCGGTTCAGCAATCCACGGGTTGCCTCCGACGCCGGGCAGTGAATCGACAATACGTCGATATTTGCCAGCAATGCTTCGACGCTGTCATGGTAGATCGCATCCCCGGCTTGCTCCGAATTCAGCGGATTACGATTATGGTAGTGGATCTTCATGTCAAAGCCGCGCCCGCGCCGGGCCACTACCTGGCCGACCCGACCCAGGCCCAGGATACCAAGGCGCTTGCCGGTAACCTGGCGTCCCACCATGAACGCAGGACTCCAGTCTTTCCATTGTTGATTGCGCACCAGGCGTTCGCCCTCGCTGGCGCGTCGTGCGGCACCCAGCATCAATAACATCGCGATTTCGGCCGTGGCATCGGAAAGCACGTCGGGTGTATTGGTGACGACAACCTGCTTTTGCCTGGCTGCATCGAGATCGACATGATCGACGCCGACCGAAAAGTTGGCGATCGCTTTTACCCGCGCGGGTAATTGTGCGATGGTTTCCGCGCTAAATTTTTCAGTATGGCAGGGCAGAATCGCATCCGCATTTTCGGCTAGCTGCAGCATTTCCGCGGTGCCGTAAAGCCTGTCATCGGGATTGAGTAAAGTGGTGAAATGTTGCGCCAGTTTTTGTTCGACTGAATCAGGTAACTTGCGCGTTACCAGAATGACTGGTTTAGCCGCCATTCGTATTCCCCCTTGCCGTTTTTGTTGATCAGGCGCTATTTAATTCCCGGTAAAGCCTGATTGCCATGCGTCCTGTTACGATAGCGGCCAAAATCAGCACTGTCCATAGCAGCCATTTTTTCCAGGGTGTTTCAGGTTGCGCTGACAGGCGTGCGGGCCCACCGGCTTCGCGAATTGAACCAAGTGTTACCAATGCTCCCCGTTGCTGGGCCTGTTTCAGATCACCTTTTAATATTCCGTTTAAATCGGTTTTCTCACCATTACCTTCGTAATTACCCCAGGCAAGGGTATAGGGCCCGATGTCATCACCGAGAAAGATAAGTTCGTATTGCGGGTAAATCAACTCCACGCCGGGGGGCTCGATAAGCTCTGCGCGGGAGGTGAACCAGATGCTCTGGTAGGATCTGCGAGGCAGCCCGATCGGTTTGCTGGGTCTGACGTCATCCGCGCTGATATTATGCTGCCGGTAGTCGGTGCGGATCGGTTTCCTGGTTTCATCTTTACCCCAGATCGCAAAAAGATCGCCACTTATCACCCGGTTGGCATCAGTTGGAACAATGCGTATTGCCTCGGCCTTGACTACCGATGGAAACTCAAAAGTATAAAATAGCACTCCATCCTGTTCGCTTGTTTCGGGGTTCAGTTGATAAGTCTGTACCGGTGCGTTTTCAATGTCGCGGTAATGTCCTGTAACGCCTTGCAATTCGAAGCTGGTTACATCGTTGAGCGGGGTCAGGCGCAGGTATTTCTGGTTACGTGGAATACCATTGATGCTGCGCCAGTTGGGATCTTTCGATTGCTGGTTGGTCAGGCTCTTACGTGACTTGATCACGCGCAGCCTGTCGAGTTCATTGCCGACCTCGACCCTGACTTCAAGTATTTGACCTGCGGGTTCGTGTTCCCATGTCAGTTCGATGCGGTCGAAGAAGGGGGTTTTATCGCCTACCGATAGTTCAATCAGGTAGTCCTTGCGCAATGACTGCACCGCAATGGTTTCAGTAGTCTGCGATTCCGACAGTGAATCCGCCTGTTGGGTTTGCTCGCGCGTTGTTAGGGTTATTGAATTTTGTTGCAGGAAACTGTCAAATTCATGAAACGCAAGCTGCGGGTTTTGTTCGATAACTTTTCTCGGAGTGCGCGTTATCGCATGCGGCAGCTGTTTACCGCTAATATTAAAAACAGCCAGGTCGCTTAGATCGGAATGTGTCAGGTTGATAATGACATCCATTGGCAGCACGACACGCTGTAACGCTTGTTCAGCTTCGCTGAGCCTTGCCCGGTAAGCGTAATCCTCCGGACTGATTTCTGCCATTACCGTGCTGGTCAGCGTTAGCAATACTATCGGAAACAAAGTTTTATGCATGGGATGACTCTACCATTTTTTCGTCCGGATCCGCGTATTTTTCTGGGATCGGTGAGAAGTATCCGGTAGCGACCAGCAGGCTGCCAACTACGAGGAAGGAGACAATGCGCTCGACGGTTCCGCTGGCGCCGAGATCGATAAAGAACATTTTTACTAACACCACACCGACTAATGCTGCGCCGACAATCCATAGCGGTCGCAGCTTGTTGCGCGAAGCGAACAGCATTGCGCCCATGCCGATAACGGTCCACAGGATCGAGATCGCGGACTGTACCCGGGTGTCGACTGACATTGCCGACAGGTCGAAACCAATGTCGAGATAGTGGTGCATGCTGCGGATCAATACAGCGGTCAACCAGACGAAGCACAAACCAGCGAGGATGATTATGATGTGATCACGCTGGATTTTCATCGAAGGTTTTACCAGCTTCAAACTGTCCAGCACCAGCACAAAGAAAGCTATCTGCGTTAGATCGACCGGATTGATAAACGGGATATAGGGAAGCGGTGCCGGGTCGCCACTATTGGTCAGGTTGATGACCAGGTTCCACAACAGCAGCAGGCCCGACAACGTGCCGATCAGGCTCAGCTGCAGGGCAGGCCCGATGCGTTTGATCGCCGGCAAAACCTCGATTTGGGCGACCCGCATTGCGATTAGCGGCATCACTGCAAATACCGCGTAGTATCCCTGGCCGGGAAGGCCCAGTTTGGTTTCAAAAATCCACACCAGTTCGAATGACAGAATCAGTGTAGTAAATACTACCAGGCCGGTATGCGCCGCAATATTGATCCAGGATGGCCACGCCACGGTTTCGAGTTTCTCGATTATCCAGTAACTAGTCCCCAGCACCGCAATCCAGAAATAAAGATCGGGTATGACCAGGATATGGTCGTTGTCAAACAGCGAATAAAGTGCAATCAGCATCAGTACCGGCAACAACAACGCGGCGTTTATCGCTGCCGGCATCCAGTTCCATTCGCGCAGGCGGTCAAGGTAGACCAGTAATGCTGCAGTTGCGCCAAACAATAATAGCCAGGCGCTGATTTGATGCTGGGCGTATTCATCGATCTGTACCAGTGCGCTGATCAACCACCAGGCCATTGCCCAGATGTAAAACGGAACGTGCAGCAGTCGCAACTTGAAACCAGGCGCCTGCAGGTAAAGCATGCGCGCAGAAATGAAAGCACCGAGTGCGATGAAAACACCGCCGAGAAAAGCCGGATTGAGCCATGCCGTGTTGCCGATGTCGTCGATGTTGCGCATGAAAAACAACACCCCTGATCCCACCTGTAGTACGATCGCGAAGCATTGAGCGTAAAAGCGATTCTGGCGAATCGACACCCACAGGATTCCCGCCGCTTCGAGTGCCCAGGCAGCACTGCTCCAGTGCCCATCGAGCGCGTAAGGTATCGCCAGTGTCGCGAACACCACGCCGATGGCGAGCATCGCCTCGGCCAGCAGGCGAAACTCTTCGCCGACATGTTTCCACGCATAGCGTGCCAACGCAATATAGTAAAAGCCCATCGCTGCCGAGGCCCCGGCGATGCCGTAGGCGTAATCGTGCAGCATGATCATGAGTAATCCGGAGACGATGACCGGGGTGCCGAATACCAGCGTACCGTCGACCAGCCCGGTCAAGTGTTCGGGTTGGCGCAGCGCGTACAGCACGCCGATCAGGCTGTACATCAGGAAGAACAGCAACAGGAATCCGCTGGTTGGATACAGGTGTTCGGCGCGGTAGTCGAACGCCACCCACAAAACAAAAACGCCGAAGGTGAAAATAAAGCCCAGCAGGTTGAGTGAGCGCCAGGCGCGAAACCACGCGACCGCAAATACCGCTGCATTTAAAACGCTGTAGTAACTGAACAGGCCGATGTAGTTGCCACTGCCGGTAGACGCCAGGAATGGTGCCAGGAAACCGCCCAGTACGGCATAAATCGCAAGCGCTTTCGAGTCCTGCAGAATGGCCAGGGCGACGGTAAAAGCCGAAAAGAAAACCAGTAGCACAAAGGTCAGCGATGGTGGCAGCAGGTCAGCGAGCTTGAACGCGGCGAATATCGTGATATAGATGACCCCGATGCCGCCGCCCTGTAATAGCAGTCCGTAGATTGCTTTGCTGAGGCGTAACCTCCAGCCGAACACCAGCAGAACCAGGCCTCCAACGGCGGCGCCCATGAAACGGAACTCAAGCGGGATACTGGAATTTTCTGCCGCGTACTTGAGCAGAAATGCGACACCAAAAAACAGAACCAGCAGTCCGATACGCACAAAAACATTGCCATCGGTAAAATACGAAGTCACCGCGTTACCGACGCGGCGTAACAGGTCTTCAAAATGATCAACAGGGTTTTTGGCGCGTGGCCCTGGATCATGCGTAACGCTGGCAGCCGATGGCGGAATACTCGAAGCCGCGACCGGTGGCGGTCCCCACTGATTTTCGGGGGGAACCTCAGGCGATTCCGCTTCGGGCGGTTGTTCGCTGCTGACGGTGTCGCTGGCAGAAATCGGGTCTACAACTTCGCTTTGTGTGTCTTTAATAGCTACTGCCGGCCCTGCCGCGAGCGCGACGACCTGGGTACGCAGTTCATCCAGCTGTTGCTGCAACTGGTTTGTCTTGTTGCGCGTGACCCAGAACATCACGATGATTGCGACCGGCAGCCCTATGGCTAACAGCACGATTGCGGTGATGATAAAACCGAAGAAGTCCATATAAGCTTTTGATTATAGTAGGTTTACGCAACTATATTACGGTGGTTAAAGCGTTAGCGGATACTGCACAAGATATTAGCTCAGCCATTTAAAATTTTGCTGCCTTGGTGACTTAGTTCGTCGAGAGCATAGTCGCCAGGGAACATATAGCAATACTTTCTATTGAATGTACTGGATAGCGGCACTCAAGGTATCGCTTTACGAGCTGTATGGCTTTCCTGTTAATGGAGCAGTCTGGAATGTAAGATAGCGCTTCGTCAAAATGCCGGGCGCAAACGAGCGTTATTACTAGCGTGCAAAAATCTATCGCCAAGTGGATCGACTTCCTCTATGGCCCGTTTTTCAGGGTTGCTGGATTCTTTTACCGGGTTTACACGGGCAACCGCGCCCGCGTTGAAACTATCAAGTCGAATGCAAAAGTCTCCGCGTTTCTAAAGCTGTTGGCAGTAGTCGTGCTGGTGGGGTGGATATTGACCTGGTTTTTGGCCTCGGAGGAGAGTCGTACCCGCCTGGTCGACGATGTGAAACAGAGCATTGGTCTGTCTGACTAGATAGCGGGCCAATCATTTGTTCGCCTGGCCTGCAGCGTTGGTTGCACCCGGGCAACGCTTGCGGTAAGTTTTTCCGCCTGGGCCCAAGGAGTCTACAAGGCATTGACTAGAGATCTTAAATACCAGGGTTATACCGAGATTCAGCGCGGTGAAAGCGACGAGCTCCTGGTCAGGACTTCGAAAGGCAGTGCCTGCGGGGAATACCTGCGTCGCTACTGGCAACCGGTTGCCCTGACTCGTGAAGTCGAAGACGTCCCGCGGGTCATTAAAGTGCTCGGTGAGGAACTGGTATTGTTTTGCGATAAGGCCGGGCGTTATGGCCTGGTTCACAAGCAATGCCCGCATCGACGCGCATCAATGGAGTTTGGGGTCTGCGAAGAAAATGGAATTCGCTGCTGTTATCACGGCTGGCTGTTCGATGTCGACGGCAGCATTATTGAGATTCCCGGGCAGCCGCAGAAGATTGCCGACCTGGTCAAGCAACAAACACGGCTTGGAGCCTACCCGGTCAGGGAATACCGTGGGCTGATCTTCGCCTACCTGGGGCCGATCGAGCAGGTGCCGGAATTTCCGATTTATGACACGCTCGAAATCGAGGGGCAGACCCTGGTGCCCTACCGAGCCGACTATCGCTGCAACTGGTTGCAGGTACTGGATGCCATCCTCGATCCGATTCACACCAGTTTCCTGCATTCGCGCATGAGCCGGGCGCAATTTTCCGAAGGCATGGGTGAAATAGGAGAGCTGTTATTTTACGAACGCGAAATGAGTTTTCTCGGCGCCAATGTGCGCCGCGTCGATGAGCACGTCTGGGTGCGTGTCAACGAGCTGGTACTGCCCAATTACACCCAGGCAGGGGCCGCGTTTTCAGCGGATGGCACCCGCGCGATCTATTACGGTCGAACCGCGTTTTCACGCTGGGTGGTGCCGATTGACGATGAAAACAGTACCGCGTTTGCATGGGCCGTCTTCGGTGATCGTGCCGACCCGGAGGAATACAATACTTCCGAGGGTCCCGAGTTGATCGAGCAGGGTGAGCTCATGGACCGCAGCTATGACCAGCGCCAGCGTTTTCCGGGCGATGCCGAAGCCGTGGAGGGCATGGGTCGCGTTGCCGATCAAAAAATGGAACACCTGGTGCCGAGCGACAAGGGTATTATTCAGTACCGCAAGAAATTGCGTAAGCTTTGCCGCGATCTCGAAAGCGGAAATGCCCCCGCCCATGTCACCGATTCTTTACCCAACCCGGTAGCGACCTATGGTGGTGATACTGTGCTGAAAATAGACGAAGATGCGACCGATGATGGCCGTCGGCTGATTGAAATTGGTGATAAAGTCATGCATGCCCAGTTCGACGCTGAAGCCTTGACCGGGTCGGAACGGGTAGACGCAGTGATTGATACCCTTAAGTCGCTCGAGGCCGGATACCGCGCATGAGCATCAAGTTGCACATCAAGAATAATCATGCGGGCCCGGATACCTTTCCGTCGACGCCCGAAAGCGAACCGGTGTTTACGATTTCGCTGGACAAGTATCAACAGGCCGCGCAGCGCTATCCAGACCTTGCCGCGCAACTCGAAGTTTTTGTGGACTGGGATACCGATCATTGGGCCGAGTCGATGCAAACGACCGAGGTATTACTGACCTGGAATCTACCCACCGAGAACCTGGCCGAGGTAGCGCCGAAGTTAAAATGGATTCACTGTATTGGCGCGGGCGTTGAACACTTGTGTCCGATGGACTGGGTGCCCGCGGGTGTGACGATAACCAATAACAAGGGCGCGCATGCCGACAAGGCGGGCGAGTACGCGCTGATGGCGATACTAATGCTGCACAACAAGATGCCCGCGATACTGAGCAACCAGCGCAGCGCGAGCTGGAATTCGCTGTTTTCAACCCCGATCGTGGGTAAGACCGTCGGCCTGATCGGCGTCGGCAGTATCGGCGGAGGTGCGGCCGCGCAGCTAGACAAGATGCCGGTGCATATCATTGGGGTGAGTCGGCACGGCAAGCCTCATCCCCATGTGCATGAAATGGTGGCGATGGATCAACTGGACGCAGTGTTACCGAGGATGGATTATATATTCGTGTCCTTGCCATCGACGCCCGAAACCCGCGGTTTGTTTGATCACCAGAGGTTGCAATCGTTGAAGGCGGGTGCCGGCATTATCAATGTAGGTCGTGGTTCGACATTTGATTACGATGCGCTCGCCAATTTGCTGGCTAGCGGCCACTTGTCAGGGGCGGTCATCGATGTTTTTGATGAAGAGCCGTTGCCGCATGATTCGCCACTGTGGGTGGCACCCAATTTTGTTGTCACGCCGCACGTATCGGCCGATGATGGTGACAACTATGTACCGATCACACTGGAACTGTTTTTTAACAATCTGCAACGTTACCTGTCAGGAGAGCCGCTGCTGAACGTGGTACGTCCGCAACTGGGATATTGATATGCACGACATTGAAGAATTTGTTAACTGGCTACATTCGTTCGAGCACAGAATTTCACTGGATGAGTTAACCGACCGCCTGGACGACGATTCTATATCGGCTGACTTGCTGGCAGAGCATATACATTTTTCTGACGAACGCTATAGTCGTAACCTGGTGGCCTACGGACCGCAGTTTTATGCACTGGTGTTGTGCTGGAAGCCGGGCCAGGCAAGTCCGATTCATGACCACAAGGGCGCATCCTGCGGGGTGAGAGTGATCGAGGGTGTCGCCACCGAAACCAGTTTTGATCGACACGACGGTCAGTTAGTCGAAAAATCGGTTACAACGATGAAAGCCGGCGAAGTCTGCGGTTCTTTTGATGACGATATTCACGAAATTCGTAATAATGGTGATGTAAACCTGGTCACGCTGCACGTCTATTCTCCTTACCTGGACAACATAAACCTCTACGATCGCGAAACTGGCGAAATTACCGTGTTTTCCGATCCCATGGTGGCCAGTCTTAGCGCCTAAACCGGTTGGCTCGGGGTTTGTTCGGGTCGCGATTTACGCACCAGTCCACCGAAGCTGATCGCGATCGAGCCAATCACCATGAGCAACATGGCGTAGCCGTGCCGGCTATCAACCGAATGCGTGCCAGCTTTTCCCGGTTCAGGTAACATCGGGGTAGCTTAGTTGTTCTAACCGGACTCGACAAACATGAAAAAAAGTTTCTATGTAGCGATCGCCCTGGCCCTGTTAAGTGCGTCAGCCTCTGCGATTGGCAAAAAGGAAGTCAGGGTAATCATCGAAGAGGCTTATCCTGGCGCGAAGATAACCGAAATCGAAAAAGAGACCTACCAGGGCAAGAAAATTTACGAAGTTGACTTCAAGCACGAGGGTCAAAAACTTGAAGCCATCATCAGCCTGGACGGCGAAATCATCAAGGTCGGGATAGACGATTAGGCCCGATTTACTGTTTGCGAGCAAAACTGCCCGTGACCTCGATTCAACTGTGACTCAATTCAAATCCGGGTCGGGTAGAGGTTGCTTACAGCCTTTTACGTTTGCTATCCTTTTTCCAGATGTCGCGCGTTTCCTCCGCTATAGTTTCATTAATACTGGATGGAACCAGGTATAAGTCGAAACTTGCCCACACGAGTCTCAAGCTTCAGGGACCATGTTAGTCCGCTAACCTGAAGAACAGCTGAGGAGTGAACCATGCGCAACCTGTTAGTCGTCATTTTCATCGGCACCCTGGCGATGCTGTCGTCGGCGATGGCCGCTGAAAATTCTTCCCTTGATTACAGCTTTACGCTTACTCTCGAAAATAACGAAATCGATAACTTGAGCCTGGGCGATGATCCGGACGTCGATAAGCTAACCAATGAGGATTACGAAATCGAGCTCGCGCTCGAGTATACGGTCAACGAAAATCTCTACTTTTTTCTCGTCGCCGGACTGATCGATGAAACCGAAACGGTGAAACCAGTGCGTGTCAAGGAGGAGACTTCGGGCCTTGAGCGCAAGCAAATGGGGATGGGTGTATATTTCGGAGAGGAAATCGAATCCGAGTTTATCCTCGGTCGGCGCGAATTTATCAATGCCAGCGAGTGGTGGGTCTGGTGGGACGAGGAACTGGATTCGATCAGCCTGAATTCGTACTACGGCGATTTTTCGACCCTGGTAGCTGTCGCCAGGGAACAGTGGCCTGAATCTACCGATGATGATTTTGTCGATCCGGAAATAGATGGCGTCGAACGATTGATTGCCAGCCTCAGCTGGGAGTTTGCGCCGGATCAATCGTTGATTCTTTATTACCTGGATCAGAACGATGAATCCGATTCGTTCGACATCGGTGAATTTGAAAAATTCACCGAAATCGACGAGGGCGACGGCGATCTCACCTGGCGTGGCATCAGTTATCTGGGCGAGTTTGAATTTGACAAGCTGGGCGAGATCGAAGTCGAACTGCATCTTGCCCGCGTTAGCGGCGATGAAACACGCTATGAATTTGACGATCCGGTGGATGGCAAATCCGAGGTGGTCGAAAAAAGCAAACAGCGTGTGAGCGGCTCGGCGCAAAGCTTTCTGCTGGGCTGGACGCCAGTGCAACTCGAAGACTGGTCGTTCGTGGTTGGCAGGGCACGGGGCGAGGGCGACGGTAACCCGGATGACTCTCGTGATAAATCATACCGGCAGAACAATCTGCAGGGCGATTCGGAAGTCTTCGGTGAATTGTATCAGCCCGAGATTTCAAACCTGGTGGTACAGGCCTTTGGCATCGAGTGGGAAGCCTACCAGGGTGTCGAAATAGCCTTGTTCCACTACGACTATGAGCAGGATGAAAAGAGCGATGAAATCTTCGACGTTAGCATCGAGGTCGACCCGACGGGCGAAAGTCATGACCTGGGAAGTGAAATTGATCTGGTAGTCACTATAGAAGCTTATGATGGAGTGGAGTTGATTCTGGTTGCGGCCGAGTTCGAAGCTGGCAAGGCCTACGGGTCTAACAAGGGAGATACCAGTAGCTACTTTTCAGTTGAGTTCAACTACGAGTTTTAAATGCAGGTTCCACCAATCTAATCTATTGATTCAGTGATGGATGAAATCCCGAGATGGTTACCATAAAAGTCTGCTGATTATCGAGGCGCAGGTTAATGTCGAGCTTCATAATTTTGGCCAGTGCTTCGACCAGTGTCAGGCCCAGTCCTGAATGACTATTGTCACCCTGGACTTTCTGTTTGCGCCAGAAGCGATCCTTCATGTGCAGAACATCTTCGGGTTTTAAATCTGTCGAAGCGTTTTTGACTTCAAGCACCACGTTGTCGTTGCGGATTTCGGCGGTGATTTCGATTTCGGCCTGATCAGGGCTATAGCTGACGGCATTGATAAACAGGTTGCTCAAGATCATGCCCAGCTTTTCGCGATCGGTATTGATGACGAGGCCTTCTGGGATATGCTTCACCAGGGATTTTCCATTGCCGCCACCATTAACTGCCTGCAGCCAGACTTCATCGCAGTAACGGGACAGCACGATATCTTCCGGGTCAGAATGCAACAGTCCCGCCTCGGAACGTGCCAGCTCAAGCAAAGTAATAACCACCTTTTCCATTTGCCCCGAAATCTCTCCGACATCGTTAAAAAACCCGAGCACCTGTTCCTGGTCGTCCGGCACCATTTTGGCTACTTCGGCCAGGGTCTTCAGTTCGGCGAGCGGGGTGCGCAGTTCGTGCGCGGCGTTGGCAGAAAATCGCTTTTCACGCTCGAACGCGGACTGCAGGCGTTCCAGTAGATGATTTAATTGATTTTCAATTGGAGCGATTTCAACACTCTGATCACCTTCATGGATTAACCTGGCATCGAGGTTTGATTCATCGATTGCGCTAACCTGCCTGGCCAGATTCGACAACGGTGACAAACCTCTACCGACCAGTCTCCAGACCAGCAAGCCAGAAATCACCAGCACGATCATGATTACGCCGAAAATTGTGGCGCCGATAATAAACAGGGTATCGTCCAGCGATTCGCGCTCCCGGGCATATACCATCGTAACCGGTTTCCCGGGCGGAACTTCAACTCCGTAATCCTCATCGTCCGGGTCATCTTCGATTTCGATCCGAGGCATGAAATTAATCTCGATCAGGCGACCAGCGCGTTTATCTGGCAATTGCAGGTCCGCATATTGATGACTCCCGAGCCCGGTCTTCATGCGCGGCAGATCAGCTTCATCTAGAGATGGTGATTTAATCAGTAAATCAACTCCCTGTTCCCACAACTGGTAGTACTCCGGGGATTCGCCTCCCTGGAATTCCAGCATGACGCCTTCCTCGGCAAAATCGAATTCGAGTCCCTCTTCGTCGAGTTCGGTTAACGAGATCAACGAGTGAGCCTTGTTTAACAAGGAGCCATCAAACACTGCTTCGACATGGCCGGCGACGCGCACATATAGAAATACCGCGGTAATCGCCAGTACCACGATCATGCTGGCAACGATCGTGTAATTCAGCCTGTTTCTGATCGAATACATGGTGGGCTACTCGATCAGGTAACCAAAGCCGCGACGGGTCTGGACCAGTTTGGGTGCGCCGGCTGAGTTTAAACGTTTACGTAATGCGCTGACGTGCGCTTCGACGGCGTTGCGGGTGACGTAGCTGCCGGCGTCATAGAGTTGATCGATCAGCTGGTCATGCGAAAATACCCGTCCTCTGCGCCGAGCCAGGAATTCCAGCAGCTGGTACTCATGCGGGGTCAGGGAGATTTGTTTTTCATCGAAAAGCACCTGCCGTGCCACCGAATCG
>Ga0265309_10000554_pt1 | contig 15079 bp, 16 predicted proteins | sample Helome_FD_192492 | JGI IMG/M metagenome (GOLD analysis project Ga0265309, IMG submission 192492) | Marine sediment microbial communities from subtidal zone of North Sea - Hel_20160524 (Illumina Assembly) | ecosystem: Environmental > Aquatic > Marine > Subtidal zone > Sediment ...
CTGTCGCATCAAGTCAAGATATTGCTGCACTATTGCCGCCCCTTTTTGCCAGAATCAGCAGAATAATGCCAACTATAATCATTGGCACCGATAATACAATGCCCCTTGTCAGCCATTCGGTATTCATCAAATAGCCGATATGGGCATCCGGTAAACGGATGAATTCGACGCTGCTCCTGGCGAGCCCATACAGCAACAGGAAATACCCTGAAATCGTCATTACCGGACGCGGTTTCGTCGATATCAGCCACAAGGCCAGGAACAAAAGAATTCCTTCGAGCAGCATTTCGTAGAGCTGGGTTGGGTGGCGCGCACTAAAACACAAAGGCCCGGCGTAATCAATATATCGATCCGGCGGGAACTGTTCACAGGACAATTTCATCGCCCAGGGAACATCACCCGGTGCACCCCATAATTCGGCATTCATAAAGTTACCAAAACGACCCGCCGCCAGCCCCAGGGGCACCAAAGGAGCGATAAAATCGGTTAATTCGAAAAACCTGCAGCCCAGTTTTCGCCGATAAATCTCCATCGCTACCAGCACACCGATAAAACCGCCATGGAAAGACATACCGCCTTCCCATATTTTGAACAAGTACAGCGGGTTTTGCAGGAAACTGTCAAGATTGTAAAAAATTACCGAGCCAATACGACCACCCAGCACGACGCCGAGTGCTCCGTAAAATATGAGGTCGTCGATCTGCTCAGGTTTGACCGGCGAATGTCCTAACGCGGCACGGCGCCTGCCCAGCCACCAGGCACTGGCAAATGCGAACAGGTACATGAGTCCATACCAGTGAACTTTGACCGGGCCAAGGGCAACCGCGACGGGATCTATCGATGGAAATGCAATCATTGCAGAATTATCTGATTCAAACTCATGAGTATGCCTGATCAGGGTGCTATTATCGCACGGAAATATACCTGAGTGCAGCAACATGGCCAACCAACTTGCCGGGGAGTCCAGTCCCTACCTGCGCCAACACGCCGACAATCCCGTGAGCTGGCTACCCTGGTCGCAACAGGCGCTCGATACGGCCCGCGAACAGAATAAACCGATCCTGTTGTCGATCGGCTATTCCGCATGCCATTGGTGTCACGTGATGGCGCACGAATCCTTCGAGGACGAGGCAACCGCTGCCTTGATGAATCAGCATTTCATCAATATCAAGGTAGATCGCGAAGAACGTCCCGACATCGATCGAATTTACCAGACTGCACATCAATTGATCGCTCGCCGACCCGGTGGCTGGCCGCTGACGATGTTTTTATCCCCTGACAGCTGCCTGCCCTTCTTTGGTGGCACCTATTTTCCGGATAAGCCCAAATACGGCATGATCGCATTTTCCGATTTACTCGAGCGTATCGCCGGGATATTTCAGCAGGAACCAGACAAGATAGAACAGCAGAGCCAGGCTATCCAGCAGGCGTTGATAGACATCGAGATGCGCGAAAACCAGAACCAGCAGGCAGCTGACATTGGCGCGTTAGCGACTTTTGACAGCCAGTTACTGGCAGCACATGACGCCGAGTTTGGCGGCTTTGGACAGGCACCGAAGTTCCCACAACCCGCTATCCTGCTGCAGGTCCTGCAGCGCGCTTTTCACCGTGCACCCGGGGATCCTGTCTATGCGGCGATCGACTTCAGCCTGCAACAAATCGCCCTGGGTGGAATCCAGGACCATCTCGGCGGGGGATTCTACCGCTACTCGGTGGACGATAAATGGATGATCCCTCATTTCGAAAAAATGCTCTATGACAACGGGCAGTTACTGCAGGTGTTTGCCCATGCTTTCCGCTTGACCGGCAAAACGCTGTTTGCTGATGCAGCGGAAGGTATCGTGACCTGGCTGGAACGCGAAATGCGCACGGATTCAGGCGCATTTTACGCGGCACTCGATGCCGATTCCGAGGGTGTCGAAGGCAAGTTTTACCTGTGGACGCCAGTCGAAGTCGAGCAAATCATCGGCATTGAGGCCTACCCGGTATTCGCCTATCAGTATGGGCTCGATCAAGCGGCTAATTTCGAGGGCGCATGGCATTTACACAGTTACTACGATACCCCACAGGTACTCGAAAAATTTAATCTCGACGAACAGGAGTACGCGACGTTAAAGGCGGGCACGCGCGCGCAACTGCTCGCGGTTCGGGCAACTCGCATTCGTCCCGGGCTCGACAACAAGGTACTGACCAGCTGGAATGCATTGGTGATTCGCGGACTGGCAACCGCGGCCCGGGTTTTTATGCGTCAGGACTATTTCGACATTGCACAGCGATGTCTGCGCGCGATTAAAAATGAGTGCTGGCAAGATGAGAGGTTGCTTGCACTAAGCGCCACCGACGACAGGCAGCTGCCAGCTTATCTCGACGATTACGCGCATCTGCTACAGGCAATTCTCGATTGTCTACAGTACCAATGGAGTGACATCGATTTGGCGTTCGCCATCAAACTGGCCGATCAATTACTGGCTTACTTTGCAGATCAGACTCATGGCGGATTCTTTTTCACCGCCAGCGATCACGAAAAACTAATCCAGCGACCGAAATCCTGGCCAGATGAAGCGATGCCAAGCGGCAATGCGGTCGCCGCCCTGGCCCTGTACCGCCTGGGATTGTTAACCGGACGCCTGGCTTATACTCAAATTGCCGAAAAAGCGTTGCAATCGGTGGCCGACAATGTCAACCAGACACCATTCCACGCGGCCAGCTTCGTGGCCCTGCTCGAAGCGGTTAACAGACCACCCTATCAAATTATTCTGCGTGGCGAGCCGGCTATCCTCGCCCAGTGGCGCACGCAGATACTGCCGCGGCTGAAACCAGAGCAGATGGCTTACTTCATTCCCTATGACGCCAAAGACTTACCGCAAGAGATTTCCCTAAGGTTAAGTGACAAGCCGATTAGTGCGTGGATTTGCGAAGGCTTCAGTTGCCGCCCACCCGTACACGACCTAGACTCGTTACTGGAGACCCTGCAACCCGGGGTATGACGGCTAGTCCTAAAAGAACAGTACCAGGACCCAGACGACAGCCGTCAACAGGATCGCCATCGCAACTGCCGCGGATGCCATGTCTTTGGCGCGACCCGATAGTTCGTGGTGTTCTTCACCGATACGATCTACCACTGCCTCCAGCGCCGAGTTCAAAATTTCAGTTAGCGGTAACAGTATTACACTCGACACCAGCATGGCTTTCTCGACACCGTTGTCGCCGAGATACAGGCCCAGCGGAATCATCACGCAGCACAACCACGTTTCCTGACGAAACGCAGCCTCATTACGATAGGCCGCACACAGACCCAGCCAGGAAAATCTGGTCGCTCTGATGATTCGGAGCAATCCCGTGCTGCGCTTGTTCGTCATGCCAACTCCAGATTCAATGGCTGCCGCGTTGGCACAAGCAATCGCGCGACGCTACTCATCGCAAGCTAGCAGGCTAATCGTCTTCGTCTATGCTATCGGTGTAAGCTTCTGCGTCGAGTAAATTCTCGACTTCCTCCAGATCTTCTAGCGCAATCTTATACATCCAGCCGTCGCCATAAGGATCGTTGTTGATTTGGTCCGGTGCGTCCTCGAGATCAGCGTTGACTTCGATAATTTCTCCGGACAGCGGCGCATAGGTATCGGAGGCGGCTTTGACCGATTCGATGACCCCAACCGAGTCACCCGCGGCAACCGTGCTGCCCTGCTCGGGTAATTCGACATAGACAAGATCACCCAGTAGTTCCTGGGCATGATCGGATACTCCGATCGTTGCAATATTGCCTTCCACCAGCGCCCATTCATGCGTGGACAAAAACTTCAGTTCTGTTGGCACTTTACTCATTTATTATTACCCCCATCGGTTAACATGGACTTCCCCTCGCGCACAAAGGGAAGTTTAACAATTTCCGCCTTCAACAACTTGTTGCGAACCTCAACTTCAACCTGGCCGTTAGAGCCGGCGGGAACTCTCGCCATTGCTATCGATTGCTGTAGCGTCGGTGAATAACTTCCCGAGGTGATTTCACCATTGCCTTGCGCGGTTATCACCGGCAAATGATTGCGCAGGACGCCCTTGTCCAATAATAACAGACCGACGAAACTTTGCTGAACACCCGCCTCCAGTTGTTCCTGCAGCACCGCCTTGCCGATAAAATCACGATCATCCTTCATCGCCAGGGTCCAGCCCAGACCCGAAATGAGCGGACTCGTGGTTTCGTCCATGTCGGCTCCATAGAGGTTCATCCCCGCCTCGAGACGCAGGGTATCACGGGCACCAAGACCGCAGGGCGCGATGCCAGCAGCCAGCAGGCGATTCCACAGATCCGCGATCTGCTCACTTAACATCAGGATTTCAAAACCGTCTTCGCCGGTATACCCGGTGCGCGCGACAAAGCAATCGTCGAACTCGGCACCCTGAAAGCGGGACAGCTGCTGCAGCGTTTCCTGCTGATAGTCGGCAAACAGTTTTATCGCCTTATCTCTTGCGTTAGGCCCCTGCACCGCGAGCATGGCGACATCGTCACGAAACCTGAGCTTAAGATTCGGGTAAGATTGCGCCTGCTGCTCGAGCCAGGCCAGGTCTTTTTCGCGTGTGGCCGAATTAATGACCACCCGGTAAAAGTGGTCACGCAGATAATAAACTATCAGATCGTCAATCACTCCGCCCTCGGGATTGAGCATGCAGCTATACAGCGCTTTACCCGTGACGGTAAGTTTGGCCACGTCGTTGGCGAGCAGGTATTGCAGGTAGACTTTCGCATCGTCTCCGCTGACATCAACGACGGTCATATGCGAGACATCGAACATCCCCGCATCGCTACGCACCGCTTCGTGTTCGGTAATTTGCGAACCATAATTAATCGGCATGTCCCAACCGGCAAAATCGACGATTTTGGCGCTGGCATCGATATGACACTGGTAGAGTGGTGTTTTATTTCCCATCGCTGATTTACCTCTGCACGGGTAATACCCGTAGATCGTGGATAGCACAGAGAATAGAGCCTGTCAGGCTCGAATAAAAGAACTAATTACAGACCGGGACGAGAAGCCCCGCGTCGATTTCTTCCAGCAACTTCTCCAATGCAACCCCGGCCCCGAAATTTTTGCACGCAATTTCGCCGGCATACTCCCGCCGTTTGCCGCAAACGATGAATTAAATATACTCAGGTGATATTTTGTATGGCCTTCGCCAACAATGCTCGCTTAAACCACGGAGTTTCATCGACTATGCGCATACCAAGATCACGTAATCGGTTGACCCATTTATGGTCCAGTCCATAGATCCATTTCAGTGCGCCAAAGCTGTTGCCGGCCACCCAGGTTTCACTTTTGCGTTGGCGTTCGTAACGGCGCAGTTGTTTTTGCGGGATATAATCCGACCGATCACCAAGCAGTTGCGTGAGTACTTCGACATCACTGAAACCGAGGTTAACCCCCTGGCCGGCGAGCGGATGCACGCTATGCGCCGCGTCTCCAATCAGCAGCACCCGGTCTTTCAGCCAGTGTTGACAGTGATGCCAACCGAGCGGGAAACTCATACGCGCGCTACAGGAATTGACCCTGCCGAGTTTAAACTCGAAAGCTTTACCGAGGGCGTCGCAAAACTCGTCGTCATTAGCACTATCAAGCTGTGCTGCAAACTCATTGTCGCAGGACCAGACGATCGAGCTCTGCCCGTTAGCCAACGGCAAGAACGCTAATGGTCCGGTGCTGAGGAAACGTTGCCAGGCTGTATAGCGATGGGGATACTCGGTTTCGACGTTGACGACGATAGCCGTTTGCCGGTACTGCCCATATTGCAAATCGATCCCGGCCAGAGCCCGCGTGGGTGAATGGCGCCCATCCGCAGCCAGCAACAGCCCCGCGCTGAGGCATCGTCCCGAAGTTAGCCGCAGCTCGACTCCCCGGGGGTGGCTTTCGAGTAAAGTCTCGATCTTATCGGGCATGAACCATTCTATCCGTGATTCGCGCTCGCAGACCTGGTAAAGCGTCTGCTGCAATAGTCGATTCTCGACAATCGCACCGAGATTGCTGCGCGCGAGATCAACTGCGTCGAAGGCGACGCTAGCCTGGCCATGCTGGTGCCAGATATGCATCTGTTCGTAATAGCAGACACGCTCATCTGCAAGCTGCTGCCAGACCCCCAGCTGTTGCAGAATAACGCGTGAGCGCGGACTGATCGCCGACACCCGCAGGTCATAAGCCTCGTCGGAACTATTGATGTTGTCGCGCGGGACCGCCGCCTCGATAATGGCAACGCGGAAACCTTTGCCCGCCAGCGCCAATGCCGTACAGGCACCGACCATCCCCGCACCTGCGACGATGACGTCGAAATTGGCGGAATTCATAAATGCCCCCGTAGCAGACGATTGCCGCCGAAGGTCATCCCCATGCCGGCCAACGCGGCCTGTGCTTTCAGCGCCGGCACCAGATCGAGCAGGCTGAGTCCAGCCGCGCGTACATGATCGAATAACGGTAACTCGTTTGAAAATAACGTGACCAGGCCGTCACCATAACTAATCACCCGGCGCTGCTCCTGCAAACGCAACATTTCATACTCATGCGCAAGCGCAGCAAACCCGTCGGCATCGAGATCCACCAGCGACTGCTCACTCAGCAATTCATACAGGCAGGCAATATCACGCAGCGACAGATTGAAACTTTGCCCGGCAACCGGGTGCAGGGCATTGGCCGCGTTTCCGACCAATAGACAACGCCCGCTTTGCAGCGCGTCTGCGCGAGTTCGTTGAATGGGAATCGAAAAACGCTTGCCGACGGCTTCGATCAAGCCGAGGCGAAAACCAAAGCAGTCTTGCAAAGCCGCCCTGAATTCAACCTCATCCTGCGCACATGCCTGTGCCGCCTGTAGCGGGTTCAGCGTCCACACACAGGCGTAACGCTTGCCGCCCAGGGGTAGCATTGCCAACGGTCCATGCGGCGTGAAACGTTCGTAAGCAGTGTCTATTCTTGGTTTACTGACTTCGACGTTACTAATAACGACCGCCTGACCATAGTCGATGGTTTGATGATCAATGCCGAGCGCGGCTCGCGCCGGTGAACGCGCACCATCGGCAATCAGCGCAAGCCTTGCTTCAAGCTGCTGCACGCGCCCATTTTTGCGATAGCCGATACTGACCGTCGCATCCTGGGTAATCGATTCGAATTCCGCTTGTTGCCACAGTTTAATATTATCCGACACCTCGACAGCGTTCAGCAGGCAACGCCCCAGAGCCTGATTTTCAATAACGTAACCCATTGCGTCGAGCTGGTATTCTGCGGCCTGCAGTCGGGCCACACCCCATCGCCCGCGAGATGAAATATGGATGTGTCTAATTGGCGCTGCCTGCGCTTCGATCTGTGGCCAGATTCCAAGCGCCCTGAAAATTTGTACGCTGCTCGCAGAAAGTGCGATCGAACGCGCATTCAATCCCCCGGCCGTCACCTGCTCGAGATTGCCTGCCTCGATTATCGCTATGCTGCGCTTTGAATGCTGCAATGCCAATGCGGCACACAGGCCAACCAGGCCGCCTCCAATGATTGCAATATCACGCATTCAACTCGCCATCAGGGCTTCAATTTCGGCAATCTTGCGCGGCAACGCGTCAGTCAGAACCTCGCAACCCTGACTCGTGACCAGAACATCGTCTTCGATACGAATTCCGATATTCCACCATTTGCGATGGACCCCACGGCTATGCGCTGGAATGTAGATTCCGGGCTCGATCGTCATCACCATGCCCGGCTCGAGCAAACGCCACTGATCACCTACCTTGTAATCGCCGACATCGTGGACATCGAGCCCAAGCCAATGGCCGGTACGATGCATGTAAAATTTTCGGTAAGCCTGTTTCTTGATCAGTCCGGCGACCCTGCCTTTAAGCAATTTGAGTTCTACCAGCCCGCGCGTGATAACACGTACTGCCGCATTGTGGGGATCGTTCCAGTGATTGCCTGGCTTGACCTTCTTAACCGCCGCCTGGTGCGCGGCAAGCACGATCTCATAAACATCGCGTTGGGCATTCGTGTAACGGCCGTTGACAGGGAAGGTACGTGAGATATCCGAAGCATATCCTTCGACTTCACAGCCGGCATCTATCAACAACAAATCACCATCATGCAACTCATCGTTATTTTCCGTGTAATGCAGGATGCAGCCATTGGCGCCGCCACCGACAATTGCCGGGTAGGCATGCTGTGCGTTATGGTTGCGGTACTCGTGATCGAATTCAGCCGCTACCTGGTACTCGTGTCTGCCTGGTGCACATAGTTTCATCGCACGCTTGTGAGCATGCACGTTGATTGCCGCGGCCTTGCGCATCAGGCGCAATTCTTCGCGGCTCTTGTAGAGCCGCATGTCATGCAGTAGATAGTCCAGTGACACGAATTCGGAAGGCACATGCAGCCCCGAACGCGACTGTTCCTTGATATGGCTCACCCAACCTATCAACTGTTTGTCAAAATCCGAATAACGACCCATTATGTTAAAGATACTGTCGGTGCCTTCGAGCAGCCCTGGCAGAATATCGTCGATATCGTCGATCGGGAAAGAGTCGTCCGCAGCATAGTGTTCAATAGCGCCTTCCTGCCCGGCACGACGTCCGTTCCAGGTTTCCTGCTCGGGATCCTTTTCTCGACAGAATATGATGAACTCGCCGTGCTTGCGACCCGGTTTCAACACCATCACCGCATCGGGCTCGTTAAACCCGGTCAGGTAGAGAAAATCGCTGTCCTGGCGGAAAGGAAAATGGGTATCGCGGTTGCGGATTATTTCAGCGGCGGAAGGCAGAATTGCAATCGTATTCTTGCCCATCATCTTCATTAACTGACTGCGGCGGCGTTTAAATTCGGTTGATTTCATCTGTTGGCTCTTGCTTAGATCTACGGTCTTCCCTTCAACTTAGCGGCGTCCCTTTGCTCCACCGGGATCCATTTCGGGGACAGTTTACCTGTTTCCATACCGAATTCACCAGTCCGTGACCCGTATCCCCCGAAATGAGCAAATGCTCTCTGTGGATCGAGGCGCGAGAAAGATAATTATTATATTAATGCACGCTAGACGCGGCTTTGAGCGGATTCAACGACTCATTCAACAACAACGTTACCACGCGCACATGTTCGACAATTTCCACATACTGCTGCTCGCTCTCTTCGCTGGTTTCTGCGTCGTAGCCGAGCTTACTGATTTCGAGCAGATCTGACAAACACTCGCGCGATTCATCGTCCAGGGAATCATCCACGGCGGCGCCTCTGGCGCCGAAACCATACAGGAATCCCTGGCACCAACCTGCCAAACCTAACAGGCGCAGGCCAAAATCGTCGGAATCATCCGGTAGCAGCAACTCGAAACTCAAATCTTCGTTATTCAGCTGTCCCCGGGTTTCTTCGAAAAGTTGTTCAAGCACACTGAGCTGTTCCGCCGCCAGCACATTTCCTTTATCGGGCAGTTCGTCCAGCGTATGCCCCAGCCAGTCCGCGAAACCGGCATTGTCGATCAATAAGGCACTCAGGGTACCGTGCGACTCGGCGGCGTCCGCCGTGGCGCCCAACTGTTCCAGCGCAGTCTGCACCATATCGAAATCCAGCATTGTAGAAAACTCGTAGTTTTGTATAATTTTCGTATTCTAGCACCCGTACCCAACAGCAAAAAACAACTGCATGTTGACCTGCACGGCATAAGGCCCGATGATTGCACTATGGATTCCGATAAAAACGTATATACCGAAGACGACCTCAGGCAGCTTGAGCTACGTATTGACGAGCTCATCGATACTGTAGGTTCACTCAAAAACGAAAATTCCAGCTTGCGTCAGCAAAAAGACAAGCTGGTTACCGAACGCTCTCAACTAATCGAAAAAACCGAAATGGCACGTAGTCGGGTTGAGGCGATGATTTCACGCTTGCGATCACTCGAACTAGGCTCATGACAGACGCTCAACCGATAAACATTTCCATTCTTGACAAGGATTACAAGGTCGCCTGTCCACCCGGAGAACAATCGGCACTGCTTGAATCCGCCAAGTTCCTCGACAATAAAATGCGCGAAGTCCGCGACACCGGCAACATCATGGGCTCCGAACGAATTGCCGTTATCACCGCGCTAAATATGGCCAATGATTTGCTCCATACCAGCACCGTGGATAAAGAAATAGGCCGGGAACTGCCCCCGCGTCTCAAAGACCTGGAAAGTAAAATCTCCCGCGTCCTCGAACAATCCCGTCAATTAGAAATCTAATCCCTATTAGAAATTTAAATTGTACTTTTGGGTAAAACCGAGCCATAGTAGTCCGATACCGACTGTGGTGTTCGTTAGCATCCATCATAATCCTTGAGCCTATTTATCAATCTCGGGGATTTCCGTGCAACACTGGTGTGCATGCCTGACTCGTCAGGTAGCCTGATGGGTTGCCAATAACCCCACCTGGACCTTTGGTTCAAGGTTGATAGATTTGCGACGGCACCGCGGTTGGTATCTCAACTCCCTGTACTTACCTGTTTTGCCTCCTGTTTCCACGGGAGCCTGGTGGTAAGACAGCTTAAACCACGACAATTATTGCAGAAATAGTTTGTAGGCTTTGTTTTCGGTCTCGTTCCAGCAGGGAATTCCCAGACTTTTGAGAAAGGCGTTAAACGCCTTGCTATCACTTTTATCGACCTGGAACCCCATCAGGATTCGACCGAAATTGGAGCCGTGGTTACGGTAGTGGAACAGGCTGATGTTCCAGCGATTACCGACCTTCATCAAAAAATTTAATAACGCACCCGGTTTTTCCGGAAACTGAAAACGATAAAGTAGCTCGTTGGTGACGCTTTCGCCCGGATGCCCCCCAATCATATAACGGGTATGCAGTTTGGCGACTTCGTTGCCGGTCATATCGACGACCCCGTACCCTTTCGCATCGAGTTTCGCAATCAGCTTATTTTTTTCATCTACACCGTGGGTGAGTTGAATCCCGGCAAAGACATGTGCCGTCTTAACATCAGCATAACGGTAGTTGAACTCGGTGATCGCACGATGTCCGATCAACTGACACAACTTTTTGAAACTGCCAGGGCGTTCAGGAATTTCGATCGCTAACAGCGCCTCGCGCTCCTCGCCCAGCTCGGCACGTTCAGAGACATGTCTTAAACGATCGAAGTTCATATTGGCGCCACAGTTGATCGCTACCAGTGTTTGCCCCTTGATGCCATGTGTTTCGACGTATTTCTTCAATCCGGCAAGCGACAGGGCACCCGCCGGCTCGCAAATTGCCCTCGTATCTTCGTAGGTATCCTTGATCGCCGCACACATTTGATCAGTCGAAACCAGGATCACGTCATCGACCAGGTCCTTGATCATCGACCAGGGATTCTTGCCGACCTGCTTTACAGCAACGCCGTCGGCGAAAATTCCTACCTCTTTCAATTTCACCCGTCGTCCCGCCTTGCGCGCCTCGTAGAAACAGGCGGCATCGTCCGGTTCAACACCGATAATCCGGATTTCCGGTTTGACGGCCTTGATAAATCCAGCGATTCCAGCGATCAAACCACCCCCACCAACGGCCACGAAAATCGCATCGATATGGCCCGGGTGCTGACGAATAATTTCATGCGCGATGGTGCCCTGCCCTGCCATCACGTCGAAATCGTCGAAGGGATGAATAAATGCGAGGCGCTCCTTCCTGGCGAGCTTCAAGGAATAATCCTTGGCAGCATCGAAATTCTCTCCATACAAGACCGCCTTCGCACCGTAGGATCTGACGGCCGTCACCTTGATATCGGGCGTCGTGGTCGGCATAACGATGGTTGCCGAGAGGTGAAGCTTCTTCGCTGCAAGCGCCACTCCCTGTGCATGATTACCGGCAGATGCGGTAATCACGCCTTTCAGGTCAGGGTTTGCCTGCAGCTCCTGGTATATCTTGTTAAAAGCGCCACGACATTTGAACGAAAACACGGGCTGCAAGTCTTCTCGCTTGATGAAAACCTGGTTATCGAAACGTTTCGAAATACGCGGCATGTGATCCAATGGCGTTTCACGGGCAACATCGTATACCCTCGCGGTTAGCACCTTCTCTAGAAATTTTTCCTTGCGCATAGCTCGTGTTTGCTTGGGTCTGGATTTTATTAGTAAAACCGCGCTATTACTTGCGTGGACAGCAGGTGATTATCATAATTGATTGCCCACGAAGCAACAGGTAAATCCATGACGCCCGAAGATAAAAAACGCAACGCCGCCGAAGCCGCAGTTGACTATGTCAAACCCGACTCGATAATCGGAGTCGGCACCGGTTCGACAGTAAACCACTTTATCGACCTGCTTGCCGTAAAAATGGCTGATCGAATCACTGCAGCGGTTTCCAGTTCCGAAGCCTCGAGCGATCGATTACGTGAGCATGATATCAAGGTCGTCGATCTAAATGAGGCGGGTAAACTTGATTTGTATGTCGATGGTGCCGACGAATCGAACCATCAGCTACAGCTGATCAAAGGTGGTGGCGGCGCACTGACCAGGGAAAAAATCGTCGCTGCGGCAAGTCGGGAATTTGTCTGTATCGCTGATGACAGCAAACTGGTAACCACGCTGGGGACTTTTCCACTGCCGCTGGAAGTAATCCCGATGGCACGCGAACTGGTCGCTGCCGAATTACGCAAGCTCGGCGGCGAACCGCGTCTGCGCGAAGATTTTGTCACCGACAACGGTAATCAAATTCTCGATATCCATGGTCTCCGGATCAACGACGCACTCGACATGGAGAGCCGCATCAATCAGCTCACTGGAGTGGTCTGTGTCGGATTGTTTGCCCGACGAGCGGCCGATGTCTTAATCCTCGGCACCGACGATGGTGTCCGTGTCTGCCATCCCGCGGTTTGATCGCAGGATCCACATAGGCGATCGCGCTTCCCTGCTCTGATCCCGGGCGGCGCAAAGGAAACACGCAAAAAAAAGCCCGCATATGCGGGCTTTTTTCGATAACTGTATATCTCTGTTAACGCTTCGAGAACTGTACGCCGCGACGAGCTTTGCGCAATCCCACCTTTTTGCGTTCAACTTCACGTGCATCGCGAGTGACAAAGCCTTCACTGCGTAACGCTGCGCGAAAGGTTTCGTCGTACTTCAGCAGGGCACGGGTAATGCCGAGGCGAATTGCGCCGGCCTGGCCACTGGGACCGCCACCGGAAACATTTACATTGATGTCAAATTTATCCATCAGATCGACGGTTTTCAGCGGTTGACGCACCACCATGCGCGAGGTTTCACGACCGAAATAATCCTCGATGCTTTTCTTATTGACTGTAATCGCGCCCTTGCCCGCCGTCAGATAGACCCGCGCAGCTGAGCTCTTGCGACGACCGGTACCATAATATTGTTCGACTGCCATAATTTGACCTGTTAGATTTCCAGAGGCTGGGGTTGTTGTGCAGTATGACTGTGAGCGTCACCCGCGTAAACCTTCAGCTTTTTAAACATTGCACGTCCAAGAGCGTTCTTGGGCAGCATACCTTTGACCGAATGCTGGATAATCCTTTCGGGATGATCCTGGCGTAACTGTGACAGGCTGGTTGATTTCAGGCTGCCGATGTAACCGGTGTGATGATGGTACATCTTGTCATTTTCCTTGTTACCGGTAACGCGTATCTTTTCCGCATTGATGACGATGATGTAATCGCCGGTATCAACGTGCGGGGTATACTCGGGCTTGTGCTTGCCGCGCAAACGGCGCGCAACTTCTGTCGACAGGCGACCCAGCACCTTGTCGGTGGCATCGATTACATACCAGTCGCGTTTTACCGTTTCGGATTTTGCGCTGAAGGTTTTCATACTAATTCCTGATAAGCTGCCGTTAAGGCGTTGACTTCTTTCACAAAGGGCGCGAATACTAACGGATAAACCGGCGCTTGACAAGCTGTTGGGCCGCTATTTTAAAGGCTTATTCAGTGCCTTGGACTAATATTCGAATTTAGCCGATAATACCCGCCCAGGTTAGCGTTTTCTTAAGCCATTTTGCAGGTCATTCATGCGCAAACTAAGCCTTACCGACAGGCTGCTCGACGAATTGCAACACGGCCTTCATACCAGCCATGTCAGGCCCGCTGCAGCTGTGCGGGCCTATCCCGCCGACGCGATCGATTCTGCCGAGTTATCCACCCGGGAACTGGCGCAGGTCGCCGGGTTGATGCGCGTCAATAATGCCGGTGAAGTCGCCGCGCAGGGACTCTATCGCGGCCAGGCATTGACCGCACGGGAGCAGGCGCTCAGTGCCGCGATGGTTGAAGCCGCCGAAGAAGAAAACGAGCATCTTAACTGGTGCCAACGTCGATTAGCCGAACTCAATCAACCCCGCAGTCTGTTCGATGGAGTCTGGTACTGGGGCTCGTTTACCATCGGTGCCCTGGCCGGAGCCGCAGGCGACAGGTGGAGCCTCGGTTTCGTCAAGGAAACTGAACAACAGGTCTGTCGCCACCTCGACCGCCATCTCGAGCACCTGCCCGAGCAGGATCAGCGCAGCCGCGCGATCATCGAAGCCATGCGTGTAGATGAATCACGCCATGCCAAAAACGCCGCGGAGGCAGGTGCTGCCGAGCTTCCACAAGCGGTAAAAACTGCAATGACACTGGTAAGCAAGGTCATGACATTTACCGCCTACCGCATCTGAAGGAAAGCAATTAATCAGTCGAGATTGACGACTTCGAAGTCATGCGTAATAGTGGCCATTTTGCCCAGCATGATTGACGCCGAGCAATACTTGTCGGCCGACAAATCCACCGCCTTGGCCACCTTCTTTTCATCCAGGTCCCTGCCGCTGACAACGAAGTGCGCATGAATTTTAGTGAAAACCATAGGCACTTCCGCAGCGCGCTCGGCTTCGAGTTCGACGACACAATCCTGCACTTGCTGGCGGGATTTACGCAGAATCGATATCACATCGAAACTGGTACAGCCCCCCATGCCGAGTATCAGCATTTCCATCGGGCGTACCCCGAGGTTACGCCCACCGGACTCGAGAGCACCGTCCATCACCACCGAGTGACCACTGTCGGATTCGCCGACAAATGACATGTGGTCCAGCCACTTCACCCTGCACTTCATAGTTAATTCCTGTTGCTGTTCAATTACCCGTTTT
>Ga0265309_10000557_pt1 | contig 15046 bp, 16 predicted proteins | sample Helome_FD_192492 | JGI IMG/M metagenome (GOLD analysis project Ga0265309, IMG submission 192492) | Marine sediment microbial communities from subtidal zone of North Sea - Hel_20160524 (Illumina Assembly) | ecosystem: Environmental > Aquatic > Marine > Subtidal zone > Sediment ...
ATCCGATCTTCTGTGAGGCATTCGCCCCACCACGCCAGTGCTTGCTCACAATGTTCTCTGGTAAACCAGGGATTCTTTTGAGAGGCCCTTTCAATTGCTGTGTCAAGAGATTCTGAATGGGTATCGGCCATACCCTGACTATACGAACGGAGAACTTTGCCAAGTGCCAGGAAAGTGTTTATATGTGGGATCTGTTGGGTCATTGAACTTGTACGAGCGGTCTTTTGGGATTACCTTTGCGCAAATGTATTAAAAACCCCTGCCAATAATCAGAAGTAAACGCTGATCAAAGGCATAAAAATTGTTTTGAAAAAGCTATGGCTATCATTATAACAGACGAATGCATTAATTGCGGGGCTTGTGAACCTGAATGCCCTAATACGGCGATATATGAGGGTGCAGAAGAATGGCGATATTCTGATGGAACGTCCTTGAGTGGAGATGTAGTACTTCCCGATGGCAAGGCCGTTGATGCAGATGTTGTTCAGGAACCGGTAAGTGATGAATTATATTACATAGTCCCCGATAAATGTACAGAGTGCAAAGGCTTTCATGATGAACCTCAGTGTGCTGCAGTGTGCCCCGTGGATTGCTGTGTCCCCGATGAGGATCATGTGGAATCTGAGGAGACCTTATTAGGCAAGCAAGGCTTTATGCACCCGGAATAACCCTTCTCGTCAATAGGCATAGCCCTATCCATTTAAATTCTTTAACCCCTGGAAGATATTGGCATTGTCTTTTTTAATATCCTGCTATCTTTGCAGCCGATTTAAAATGACTTATGAAAGCAGGAATTGTTGGTTTGCCCAATGTCGGTAAATCTACCTTATTCAATTGCCTTTCCAATGCGAAGGCCCAAAGTGCGAATTTTCCGTTTTGCACCATTGAACCCAATATTGGTGTAGTAAATGTGCCGGATCCGCGCTTGGAGAAGCTGGATGAATTGGTGAACCCGGAAAAAGTAATCCCTGCGAATGTAGAGATAGTGGATATTGCCGGACTCGTTAAAGGAGCCAGTAAAGGCGAGGGGTTAGGCAATCAATTCCTGGCCAATATCCGGGAGACCGATGCCATAATCCATGTGCTTCGATGTTTCGATAATGACAATGTCGTCCATGTAGATGGATCCATAGATCCGATAAGGGACAAGGAAACGATAGATATAGAATTGCAATTGAAAGACCTGGAGTCGGTCGAAAAACGACACGAGAAGGTAAAACGAGCGGCCAGGACAGGTGATAAAGAGGCTATCAAAGAAGAAGCTGTGCTGCAACAAATAATAACATCCCTCGAAAAGGGAAATTCTGTACGTTCTATAAATTTTGATACGGAAGACTACAGAACTTATGTGAAGCCGATGCAGCTGATCACTGACAAACCTGTACTTTATGTATGTAATGTGGATGAAAGTGCTGCAAAAGACGGGAATGAATATGTAGAGAAAGTTAAACAGGCAATTTCAAATGAAGAAGCTGAATTACTGGTTTTAGCAGTAAGTACAGAAGCAGACATTAATGAGCTGGAGACCTATGAAGAGCGGCAAATGTTCCTTGAGGATCTGGGCCTGGAAGAACCTGGAGCTGCCAAACTCATTCGGTCTGCGTATGCCCTGCTGAATTTACAAACCTATTTCACTGCAGGACCCAAGGAAGTGCGGGCCTGGACGGTGCTTATTGGATCTACAGCTCCGGAAGCAGCAGGCGTAATTCATACGGACTTTGAAAAAGGTTTTATCCGGGCCGAAGTCATTTCTTTCGAAGATTACGTACATTATGGTAGTGAGGCCAAAGTAAAAGAGGCCGGAAAAATGAGGATTGAGGGAAAGGAATATGTGGTAAAAGATGGTGATGTTATACACTTCAGATTTAACGTTTAGCCCTTACACGACATTCGCTTCACTTAGCATGAAATGCTAAATATATCAACAAAACCGGTGGTTTAGTTGTTAATTACTTTCCTTCCTGAAGGGTCGAAAATCAGACCTGAAATTTTATATTAGCAACTTTAGTCAAAAGAATGGCCGAAACTAAATACACAGAGGAGAATATACGGTCGCTGGATTGGAAAGAACACATCCGGATGCGACCTGGCATGTATATAGGAAAGCTAGGGGATGGTTCTTCTCAGGATGATGGTATTTATATTCTTTTAAAAGAGGTGATAGACAACAGCATTGATGAATTTGTCATGGGTGCTGGGAAAACGATCGATATCTCTATACAGGGCGATAAAGTGATCGTTCGGGATTATGGCCGGGGTATTCCACTAGGAAAAGTAGTAGATGTAGTATCTAAAATGAATACGGGTGGAAAGTATGACACCCGTGCTTTTAAAAAATCAGTTGGTTTAAATGGTGTAGGTACGAAAGCGGTGAACGCCCTTTCTAGCTTTTTTCGTGTTGAATCAACTCGGGACAACAAATCCAAGTCGGCTGAATTCAGCGTAGGGGAACTGATCAATGAAGACCTATTGGATGAGACCTCCAGGCGGCGTGGTACCAAAATCACATTCACTCCGGACGAATCCATATTTAAGAAATATAAGTATCGCAAGGAATACGTTGAGAGATTGCTCAGGAATTACGTATACCTTAACCGGGGTCTTACCATCATCTTTAATGGGGAAAAGTATTTTTCTGAGAATGGCTTGAAAGATCTTCTGATGGATTACAATAATCCGGATGATATGCGCTATCCCATTATACATCTAAAAGGTGAAGATATCGAGATCGCTATTACGCATAGCAAAACCCAATACAGCGAGGAGTATCAATCCTTTGTGAACGGACAGCATACTACCCAGGGGGGAACGCACCAATCGGCCTTCAGGGAATCCGTGGTTCGTACAATCAGGGATTTTTACGGTAAGAATTTTGATTCTTCTGACATCCGTAAATCCATAATTTCTGCCATTTCAATTAAAGTTATGGAGCCTGTTTTTGAGAGTCAGACCAAAACCAAGCTAGGTTCCACTGACATGGGAGGCGGACTGCCTACTGTGCGTACTTTTATCAATGATTTTGTGGGTCGGCAACTCGACAACTACCTGCATAAGAATCCGGAAACAGCGGAGGCCATTCAACAAAAGATTGTCCAGGCCGAAAAAGAGCGAAAAGAATTATCGGGTATTCGCAAATTGGCGAGAGAACGCGCTAAAAAAGCGAGCCTTCACAATAAGAAATTAAGAGATTGCCGTGTCCATTTGGATAATATGAAACACGACCGGCGCTTAGAATCAACCTTATTCATCACAGAAGGGGATTCTGCATCCGGATCTATTACCAAATCGCGGGACGTGAATACCCAGGCTGTTTTTAGTTTACGCGGAAAGCCCCTGAACTCTTATGGGATGTCGAAAAAGATCGTTTATGAGAATGAAGAATTCAATTTGCTTCAAGCTGCACTGAACATAGAGGATTCCATGGAGAATTTGCGCTATAATAATATCGTAATAGCGACAGATGCAGATGTGGATGGGATGCATATCCGCTTATTACTTATCACCTTTTTCCTCCAATTCTTCCCGGAATTGATCAAAGAGAATCACCTCTACATTTTGCAGACACCCTTATTCCGTGTTCGAAATAAAAAGGAAACGATCTATTGTTATAGCGATGAAGAAAGGCAGTTGGCGCTAAAAAAACTATCAGGTAAACCTGAAATAACCCGATTCAAAGGGCTAGGGGAAATATCACCTGATGAGTTCAAACATTTTATCGGCGACGATATCCGGCTCGAGCCTGTGATGCTCGATAAGGCTATGTCTATTGATGAATTGTTGAAATTCTATATGGGAAAAAATACCCCGGACCGACAAGAATTTATCATTCAAAACCTTAAAGTAGAAGTTGACCTTGTTGACGATAACCACTAGTAAAACATTTAATTAGGTTCATTCCCTATGGAGGATAATGGCACGTTGAACGAAGCGAATGAAAACCAGCAAGAGCTACCCGAGGATAGCCTGACCCGGGTGACGGGGATGTATAAAGATTGGTTCCTGGATTACGCCTCATATGTGATCCTGGAACGCGCAGTGCCCTCAATAGAAGATGGCTTCAAGCCGGTGCAGCGGCGCATCATGCATGCCTTAAAAGAATTGGATGATGGCCGGTACAATAAAGTGGCCAATGTGGTTGGGCATACCATGCAGTATCATCCTCACGGAGATGCGTCTATCACAGACGCCATGGTTCAAATAGGACAGAAGGATATTTTAATAGACACCCAGGGTAACTGGGGAAACATTCTTACGGGTGACAGTGCTGCAGCTGCCCGATATATAGAAGCCCGACTCACCAAGTTTGCACTAGAGGTAGTTTTCAGCCCAAAGATCACCGAATGGCAGTCGTCTTATGACGGCCGTAAAAAAGAACCTGTCCATCTTCCCGTGAAATTCCCTATGCTTCTGGCTCAGGGAGCCGAGGGTATTGCTGTTGGTTTGTCGACCAAGATATTACCACACAACTTCAATGAGCTCATCGATGCATCGGTAAAGCATCTGAAAGGTCAACGCTTTACGATCTATCCGGATTTCCCAACAGGCGGCATCATCGATGTTACAAATTACAACAAAGGAAACAGGGGCGGGAAGATCCGGGCACGGGCACGGATATCTCAGTTGGATAAAAACACCCTTGTCATTACAGAGATCCCTCATGGCACCAATACGTCCAGTCTGATCGATTCTATTTTGAAGGCGAATGACAAAGGCAAGATCAAAATAAAACGCATTGAAGATAATACGGCAGCCGAAGTAGAGATCCTGATCCATTTGCCTTCGGGAATATCGCCGGACAAAACAATAGATGCACTCTACGCCTTTACGGCCTGTGAATCCTCGGTATCCCCTCTTGGATGCGTTATTGAAGACAATAGGCCCATTTTTATTGGGGTAGATGAAATGCTGCGTAGGTCAACAGATCATACGGTGACCCTGCTGAAGTCGGAATTGGAGATCCAGTTGTCTGAATTAGAAGAGCAATGGCATTTTTCTTCCCTGGAACGTATTTTCATAGAGAAACGCATCTATCGGGAAATAGAAGAAGAAGAAACATGGGAAGGCGTGATTAAGGCCATAGACAAAGGGCTAAAACCACATACTAAGAAATTGAAACGCGAAGTAACCGAAGAAGATATTGTACGTCTGACGGAGATCCGCATAAAGCGTATTTCAAAATTTGACCTGGATAAAGCGCAGCAATTAATTGAAAGCCTTGAAGGGCGAATAGCAGAAACGAAGCACAACCTTAAAAACCTGGTAGATTTTTCTATTGCTTACTTCAGGGAACTCAAGAAGAAATATGGCAAAGGGCGTGGGCGTAAGTCTGAAATTCGCATTTTCGATGATATTGTGGCCACTAAAGTTGTTATTCGGAACACCAAATTATATGTCAACAGGTCTGAAGGCTTTGTCGGGACATCCATGCGGAAAGATGAATATGTGACAGACTGTAGTGATATAGATGATATTATCGTATTCACCAAAGCGGGGCAGATGATGGTGACCAAAGTTGATTCTAAAACTTTTGTCGGGAAGAACATCATTCACGTAGCGGTTTTTAAGAGAAAAGATGCCCGAACTATATATAACATGGTCTATAAGATAGTCAGGGGAGGCCCCAGCTACATCAAACGATTTAATGTTACTGGAGTAACCCGAGATAAATTATATGAGCTTGCAGGCGGTAAAGCAAGCGCAGATGTACTTTATTTCACTGCCAATCCCAATGGGGAAGCTGAAGTGGTCTCTGTAAGTCTCCGTCAAAAAGGGAGCATCAAAAAATTAAAATGGGACCTTGATTTTGCCGATGTAATGATCAAAGGAAGGGCAACAAAAGGAAATCTGGTTACCAAATATCCTGTAAAGAGAATAGAACTTAAAGAAAAAGGACTGTCTACGCTCAAGCCTAGGAAGATCTGGTTCGACGACACTATTCAGCGCTTGAATGTGGATGAGCGAGGTGAATTGCTGGGAGAATTCACTTCAGAAGACAGGCTGCTTATCGTCCGACAGAATGGAACGCTTAAAACGGTGATCCCTGAATTGACGATGCGATTTGATGACGATATGGTAGCACTGGAAAAGTGGAATAAGAACAAACCTATTACGGCGATTTATTGGGCAGGCGAAAAGGAATTGTTTTATGTGAAGCGATTCTTAATTGAACAGCCTGATAGAGAAGAGCGGATTATCACAGACCACCCTAAATCGTACTTAGAACGCGTATTTACCGACTTCCGGCCGGTTGCTGAACTTGTCTATTCGAAAAAGCGGGGAGAGGATCGCAAAGAAAATACATCCGTAGATCTCGAAGGGTTTATTTCCATAAAAGGTCTCTCGGCTCTGGGGAATCAGCTGACAAAGGATAAACTTTTGGAAGTTAATGCCTTAGACCCACTACCATATGAGGAACCAGAAGCTAAAAAGACCAACGATATTGAAGTCGTGGACGAAGAAAACATAAGCAGTAAAAGTGCTAAGCCTAAACCAAAGTCCAAAGCTAAAAAGGCCGATACCTCTTCAGAAACACAAGGCAGTTTGTTTGAATAAGATCACATCTGATCATCAGCATTCTCCTCCAAAATAGATTCCTTCTTTTTATACTTCATATTCAGGAACTCTACCAGTAATGAGAAAGCGATGGCAAAATAGAGATAGCCCTTAGGGATCGCTCCTATCTCCTGTCCGAATATTTTAGTATGGCTTAAGTGCCCGGCCTCGGCAATAAGCATAAACCCGATTAAGATCAGGAAAGCCAGTGCCAATAATTGCATTGATGGGTGCTCGTTGATAAATTTTCTGATCGGGTTGGCAAATATCATCATGATCACAATAGAGACTATTACAGCTATAACCATCAATACCAGGGCATCAGAGGGTTTCTCGCCAACTCCATTTGTCATTCCAACGGCAGTCAAAATGGAATCTATTGAGAAAATAAAATCGATGATCACGATCTGAACTATTGCCCTTCCAAAAGTGGTAAGGTTCTTTGCTTTTATCGCATCTTCATCATGAGAAGGTATTTCTACTTTTTCATGGATCTCAGATGTACTTTTGTAGATTAGAAAGAGTCCGCCCAGGAAGAGTATTATAGATTGTCCGCTGATCCCTGTCGTGAGCCAGGAGATATCCACATAGTAGAATGGATTTTTTAACCCAATAAGGAAGGTGATTGCAAATAACAGGATTATCCGTTGTACCATGGCCAGCAATAGCCCAATATTAGTAGCTTTCTTCTGTTCTTCCTCAGGTAATTTGTTGGCAGCAATAGAGATGAAAACAATATTGTCTATACCTAATACAATTTCAAGGAAAGTTAATGTAAGAAGGATGACCCAAGCATCCGCACTGGTTAGTATTTCAAACATAATTAGTTTGTTTTTATTGCAGTTCCTTTGGCAATTGGGGGTTCTCCAACTAAGCCATATTCAAATGTATAGGAATTCTTTGTAGTTGTCAATATTTTCATGTGGATGGCTTGTAGTTCTGCGCGATTCTTGGGATGGAGCTTTTGTACGATGAATTCGCAATCGTTTATCCAGCGAATGCTGGAAGAATCTACTTTTCCTTCGTAATAGTCGATCTCCAAATCGCCGTGCCGCTCAAAAGTTGTGGTCCGCTCTTCCTGTCCAACCATAGTGGTGAACTCAAATGTCCCATTTTTAAAGTCATTACACTCCCTTTGGGGCTCATAGCAGGATATCAGGGCTAGAAATAAAGAGGACAAACCAACAATTCGTTTTTGCATGGCTGCAAACTACAAAAACCCCTATAAATAGTGAAAAGATCAGCGCTTATCCCAGGATTCAAAGCTGCCATCCTCATAGAATAGCATGACGCGGGTGATATTCTTTCCCTTCGATCTTGACTGCTTAGTTGCAGGTTCTAAAGCATTATCCCTAATAGGGTAGGTGCCTTTGCCATTGAGCAGCCAATACAGATCTACTTCAGGAAATGCGTTCACTACTTTCAGTACAAAATCTAAACTAGGCTTATTTCTCCCGGAAAGGAGATGGGAGATCCCTGAACGCTGAACGCCAATAGTGTCTGAAAATGCAGACGCAGAAAGAGAGTTAAATTTCATTATTTGTTGAAGACGGCCTGCAAAATCCTTTTCGTTTACCATTGTAACAAAATTCTTATTAAACTATTAAATTACTTGCCTGACTGATGCCATATTACTAGAGATCTAACTTAAGATAATATTATATATAAAATTGATATACAGCAATATATGATATAATAATCATTCATAACATTCCCAATGTTAAAATATGTTTACGAATGTATACAAACTGTCTAGATTTCCAAGAAGCGTTTGTATACAAATGTAAATTTAAGAAAATTGACCGCTTGTGATCAAGAGTGTACCTTTGCAATAGATTGATAAAGTTTTATACGTGGATCACGATAAAGTGAAAATTCCGGGATTAGATTCCCGCTACCTGCCGCCTGAAGGAATAGAAACTATTCTGGAATCTTTGGCTTCCAAGTTTGAGATGTCCATTATTGGACATTCAGTTGAGGGCCGGCCTATTCAAAAGATCAAAATTGGAAGGGGTCCCACTAATATTCTGTTGTGGTCTCAAATGCACGGGAATGAAACCACTACAACGCGCGCGCTTTTAGATCTGATACATATGTTCCTTCTGGCTAATGACGGCAAGAAAGAATGGCTGGAGCACATTACTATACACGCTATACCCATGCTCAATCCTGATGGGGCTTTTTATTATACAAGACGAAATGCCAATGATGTCGACTTAAACCGGGATGCACAAGCGCAATCACAGCCGGAGACTCAAGCACTTTTATCAACCTACGATGATGTTCAACCTGATTTCTGCTTCAACCTTCATGGCCAACGCACACGTTATGCGGTCGGGACTACTGCAGTGCCTTCCACACTTGCCTTTTTGTCACCTTCAGCAGATAAGATGAAATCATTAACAACGGCGCGGATAGGCGCCATGCAAGTGATAGCCGGGATTTATCACAGCTTGAAAAGCGAGTCAGACATAGGCATGTCCCGTTATACCGATGCCTATAATGCACAGTGTGTGGGGGATACTTTTACTTCAATGGGTACACCCACATTGCTTTTTGAGGCTGGACATTATACGGGAGATTATCAAAGGCAACATACCAGGAAATATATTTATGATTCCCTCTGTATTGGTTTAGAGTTGATCGTTCATTCCCATTGGATTAAAATTGATCATAAGCAGTATTTTGATATACCAGAGAACAAATCTTCCTTCGCTGATATAATCCTGCAAAATGGCCATTCTGAGGGCCAGGTTTCAGACCTTCCTTTAAATTTTGATGAACAGTTGATAGATGGACACATAATATTTGTTCCAAAAAGAATATCTGAAGGGTATGCGACCTCCTATATTGGCCACAAAACATATGATCTTAGCAATGAAGAGCATCTAAATATCCTTAAAGCTGACCCCTACCTTTCTGCATTTATTTGAATAAAAAGGGAAAAAAAGCTCTTTTTGTTAAGCTTTTTTTAAACAATCGGCCATTTTGTTGAATATTATTTCTTAAATCCATAATTTTGCCCAAAAATTTACACATGGGAAAAGTTAAGCTCGATGAGATAGATCACCAGATCCTGGATATTCTTATTGATAATACCAGGACCCCATTTACTGATATCGCAAAAAAGTTGTTGATATCGGCCGGAACTGTACATGTCAGGGTCCGAAAAATGGAAGAAGCAGGAATTATACGAGGATCTTCTTTAACACTGGATTATGTGAAGCTGGGATATTCCTTTATCGCATATGTAGGAATATTTCTTGAGAAGACACATCAGACTAAATTTGTGCTTGAGAGATTAAAAGAGATACCCAATGTCACCGTGGCCCATATCACCACAGGTAAATTCAACATTTTTTGCAAAATTCGAGCAAAAGACACGACACATGCCAAGAATATCATATTTAAAATTGATGATATAGAGGGCATCAGCCGCACAGAAACGATGATTTCCCTGGAAGAAAGTATCAATGACAAGAAACGACTTATGCACACCATTTTTAATGAACTCTAATTTCTAAAAACATTGAGGAATGAAGCGCTCGGACCTAGCTATAGGAGATTACCATTCTTTTTACGAACCTTATATTAAGGCGTTGGGAGAGGTTGACCTTCTGGAAATGCTAGAACGTCAACTTGTTAATTTCCCACAATTCCTCGCCAGCATTCCTGAAGACAAACTTTTGTATTCTTATGGCGAAAACAAATGGACGATAGCAGAAGTTTTAGTGCATATCCTTGACGCTGAACGTGTATTTCAATATCGCGCCTTACGCATAGGCAGAGGAGATATTACTCCATTGGCTAGTTTTGACCAGGACGCATATGTGCCTCATTCCCATGCAAATACCAGAACATTGGCAAGTATAATTGAAGAGTACAAGAGTGTAAGGCAGTCAACCTTGTCCTTATTTCAAAGTTTTCCGGAAAAAATACTTCATAGAAAGGGTACGGCGAGCAATGCTATAGTAAGTGTGGGTGCGCTGGGCTTTATGATCTGTGGGCACCAAAAACATCACAAAGGAATTCTCAAAGAGCGTTACCTCTAAAACTCTTCCACATTATCATCAACTTCAGATTCCATGTCCGGATCAAGATCAGCTTCAGCCGACGTGATCTCCTCTGGGATTTCGGTTACCTGCTCAGCTTGAGCGAAGGCCTCAGAAAGGAAGTGAGATGTGTTTTTGTTGATCTTTACCAGGTACCAAATCTCATCGGTACGCAGCTCTACGGCCTGGATAATATACCCTTCGGCAGTTTTAAAGGAAATGATATCATCATCTCCGTACCCATCGGGGTAGGCATTTAATAAGAGCAAGGCAGTTTCTTGATCGAGTTTCTTGTAGTCAATAAGTAAGCGTTTCATAGGCGGGTTTTGGCCTACAACCCTTTTGAGGTTGGCGCACAAGTTTGGTTACTGAAAGCAATCTAGGTTTTTTTTAGAAGCAGCTGCTCAAAGAGTTGTCAAGTGTCGAAAATAGTATATGAACTTATGATTCCTTGTAGTATGCGAAGGCTCTATGGATCATATTTCCAGGTACGTTAACATCAAAAGTTGCCTCCCCGATCTTTTTCAGCAACACAAAATTGATATGTCCATGCGTATTCTTCTTATCGAATTTCAAGAGATCGCTTATAGCTTCTATATCACTCTCTGTAAATTCGATCTTGTCGTATCGCTTGTTTAATGCGGCTGACAATTCATCCAATTGATGTTTCACCAATCCTGTGAGCTGATGGGATAAGTACCCTTCGAGTATCATTCCGGCTATGATAGCCTCTCCGTGGAATAAGGGCGTATCCTTGCTTGCCAGAAAATGAGATTCGATCGCATGGCCCAGGGTATGTCCGAAATTCAGGATCTTCCGTAAATTTTGTTCTTTGAAATCCTGGGCTACGATCTCATTCTTGATCTCAACTGAACGCATTATTTGGGTGTCAGGATCGCCATTATCGCGAATCATTTCAGACCAATATACCTCATCATGGATTAAGCCGTGTTTAAACATTTCAGCTTTCCCGTTGGCCAATTGGCGCGCGGGTAAGGTTTCAAGGAATTTGGTGATAACCAAAATTAATTGAGGTTGCAAGATCACTCCAACCTGGTTCTTCAATACGCCCAGATCTATGCCCGTTTTCCCACCAATAGCAGCATCTACCATGGCTAATAAGCTCGTAGGGACATTGATAAAATGAATCCCGCGCCTGAATGTGGCAGCCACAAACCCTCCAATATCCGTAACGACACCTCCGCCCAGATTTATCAGCAGGCTTTTCCTATCTGCGCCCTGATCTGATAGGTGTTGCCAAAGGGCTGTAGAGACCTCGATATTTTTATGGGATTCTCCGGCAGCGATTTCGAGTATTTTAAATTCTCCCGGATCAGATAATTTTGCTTGAAGGACAGGCAGGCATAATTTTTTCGTATTCTCATCTACAAGAATGAATTTTTTTGAATAATGCTGTGTGGAGATCCATTCAGCCAGTGCTGCGAAGGCTTCTTCGTTATAATATACCGGGCTCATGTTATCTTTGCTGTCTTTAAGAAGTCAGACTCTTTGTGACCACAAATAAAGCCTATTTTCCGTAAATGATTAGCATGGGAGTGTTTATATTTGAGGACGTACATCAGTTAGTCGTATGGATAGAATATTTGAAAACACCAAAACCGCATTTGCCTTAAAATCTGATTCGGAACTGGAAAGAGCTTTCTTTCTATTCAAACTCATTGCGAATGAGCCACTCGTCAGGATCGGTACTGCTGTGACAAATTTTGCGATCAAAGCACATCTACCAGTCGACGGCCTGATCAGGGCTACTGTTTTCGATCATTTTTGCGGAGGTGTCAGCGAAGATGATTGCATGCCTGTTATTGAAAAGTTATGGTCTAAGAAAGTGTATGCAGTCCTTGATTATTCCGTAGAAGGAAAGGAAACAGAAGATCCTTTAGATGATGCCCTGGCTATGACCTTAAAGATCCTCGATTTTGTTAAGGAGAAGGATGCCATTCCTTTTGCCGTATTCAAGCCTACGGGCTATGGTCGACTGGCATTATTTGAAAAAATGAGCACGGGTCAGGTGCTTAGTGCAGATGAAGAAGCCGAATGGGCTAGGGTGGTAAACAGATTTGATGTCACGGCTAAGAAAGCCCATTCTTTGGGCGTACGGCTTCTAATTGATGCCGAAGAAAGTTGGATGCAGGATGCCGTGGATAAGCTGGTAGAGCAATTGATGGAGAATTATAATAAGGAAAGAGCTATCGTTTTTACTACAGTGCAAATGTATCGCTGGGATCGAATGGACTATTTGCATAAGCTGCATAAAACCGCTCAAGAAAGTGGGTTTAAAGTTGGAATAAAAGCGGTACGCGGGGCGTATATGGAGAAAGAGAATGAGCGCGCTCAAGAAAAGGGATATCCGAGCCCGATCTGTCCGAATAAACCGGCATCAGATGCGAATTTTGATGAGGCCATTCGTTATATGCTCGATGATCTCGAGGTCTTTTCCATCTTTGCAGGTACGCACAATGAAGAGAGTTGCTATAAGCTTCTGGATTGGATGAAGGCTGATGGCATTGCCGAAGCCGATCCCCGTATCTGGTTCGGTCAACTCTTTGGAATGAGCGATCATATCTCATTTAACCTGGCAGACCATGGATATAATGTGGCAAAGTACCTGCCCTTTGGCCCGGTAAGAGATGTAATGCCCTACCTGATACGCCGTGCCGAAGAAAACACCTCTGTCGCCGGACAGACAAACAGGGAGTTGGCCTTGTTAAAAAAAGAAAGAAAACGCCGTAACCTCGACGAATAATTTTATTGATAGGATAGTAGCCGAACAGAATCCCTGCAATTCTCTACAGTGATCTGTGCTGGATCTTCATCGCCTTTTAAAGTAATGACATAGTATCCACAAGGATCGGCCTTTGTATCGCTCACCTTAAAATCTACCTTCCCATCTATCAGGAACTTCTCAATTTGGATCGAATCCAACACCAGGGTTGTTGATGATGTTTTCAATTTATCAAAGGACATAGGTTTTGATCTTAGTTCTTTTAAAACCCGGCAATTGGGCAAATAGCAAAAAGAAGTGCCTGTTTCTTCTGATTTTTTCTTGAGGAAAAAGGCTAGAAATACAAGTCCTATAGAAAGCCCAAACAGATAGTAGCCTAACCGCTTAAGAAATGCCATAGTTAAAAGATCAGGAAATTGATATCGCTGAATTTCAGATCAAACCAATCTCCAACCGTTTTATTAGTGAGAATGCCGTGATACATATATAGTCCGTTCCGAAGTCCCTTATCAAAGCGAAGTGAATTTTCAAGTCCGCCTTCTTCTCCGATCTTCAAGAGGTAGGGCGTAAATATATTGCTGATAGATACAGAAGATGTCCTGGGATATCGCGCGGGAATGTTCGGCACACCATAATGGATGACCCCAAATTTTTCAATAGTGGGTTTGTCATGGGTAGTCACCTCACTCGTTTCAAAACATCCTCCCATATCGATACTAACATCTATGATCACAGCGCCTTTTTTCATTTGCTCGACCATAGTTTGGGTGACGACAACAGGAGACCTGTCCTTACCACGTAAGGCTCCTATGGCCACATCACACCGTTTTAGGGATTTTAGCAAATTCTTTGGTTGAATGGTAGATGTATAAAGAGTTGTATTTAAGCTGGTTTGGATGTTTCTTAATTTGGTCAAAGAGTTGTCAAAAACCTTAACATTTGCGCCAAGTCCGAGAGCAGAACGCGCAGCAAATTCACCGACCGTCCCTGCACCGAGAATAACCACTTCTACCGGGGGCACGCCACTGATATTTCCGAACAGGAGTCCGTTCCCCTGATTGGTAGCTGCCATGATCTCGGAAGCGATGAGTACCGTAGATATCCCGGCGATCTCACTTAAGGATCTGACAGCCGGATATTTCCCATCTTCATCTCGTATGAATTCAAAGGCAACAGCCGTTATCCGCTTTTTAGCAAGGGTTTCAAAGTATGCCTTGCTCTGGGTTTTGATCTGCAGAGCAGAGATTAAGGTCGTTTGTGGGTTAATCAATTCTATTTCAGCCAGCGTGGGCGGTTCTACTTTCAGAATAATAGGGCAGGAGAACACCTTTTTCGTATCCCGGGTAATCTTAGCGCCTGCGTTGGTGTAGTCAAGATCTGAGAAATTTGATCCCTTTCCGGCATTGGATTCAATTAGGACACGATGCCCATGTGCTGTTATCGCGTTAACAGCATCTGGTGTAAGGCATATTCGTTTTTCCTGATACTGATTTTCCTTAGGAATGCCAATGTATAATTCGCCCTTTTGGGCTAATATTTCCAGCATTTCTTCCTGAGGTAGCAACTGCTGTTTACTAAAAGGGGAAGAAGGTTGATCCATATGTTATTAGGCGTACCTGACTAGAGGGGTTCTTTCAAATTTACAACTTTTAACAAAAGACGACAACAGCCATGGAACCGATATTATTTTTCTTTCTGA
>Ga0265309_10000558_pt1 | contig 15045 bp, 13 predicted proteins | sample Helome_FD_192492 | JGI IMG/M metagenome (GOLD analysis project Ga0265309, IMG submission 192492) | Marine sediment microbial communities from subtidal zone of North Sea - Hel_20160524 (Illumina Assembly) | ecosystem: Environmental > Aquatic > Marine > Subtidal zone > Sediment ...
AGCCCCGCTCACTCCGGAATGGACGTTCTCGATCAGCCCCGAGGCGCGTTTTCCGACGAGTGGCGGCGGCGAGTTCGTGCTGCGCGCCGATTACTCGTATCGTGACGAGATGTTCGGCGAGCCGAGTTCCGATCCGGCCCGTTTCACGTTCATCGACAGCCGCGACCTGATCAACTTCGACATCGCCTATCACTCACCGGACGAGAGCTGGTCGGCATCGATCTATGGCCGCAACGTCACGGATGAAGAGTACGATGGCGCCCGCCTGAACACGGGCGACTACGTGCTGGTCATGCTCAACAACGACCGCAGCGAATTCGGCGCACGCTTTACGAAGCGATTCTGATCGCATACGTCATCAAGCGAGATAAAGAGCCGGTCCCTGACCGGCTCTTTTTTTGCTCGGGCGAGGTACGACGGCGGTGCTACAATAGGCCCAAAAAGGGGGTACGATGACGCTCGCAACTCGCTGTTCGATAACACTTTTCTTCATTCTTCTTCTCGCATCCTGCGGCTCGAAGACAGAGCCCGCGGCGACCGTCGACGATGATCGCATCGACCTGATCGTCAAGGGCGATTACGTCATCAGCATGGATGCATCGGGAACCGTGTACGAGCCGGGTGCGGTTGCCGTCGACGAGGGACTGATACTCGCGATCGGCCCCGTCGCCGAGATCGAGGCGGAGTACTCGGCGACCGAGGTACTGGACGGCGATAGCCGCATCGTGCTTCCAGGACTCATCAACGGCCACTCGCACGCGGCCATGACGCTGCTGCGCGGCGTCGCCGATGACCTTGCGCTCATGGACTGGCTCAACAACTACATATTCCCGGCCGAGGTCGAATTCGTCGACCCGGAGTTCGTACGCATCGGCACCGAGCTCGCCTGCTGGGAGATGATCCGCGGCGGCACGACGACCTTCGTCGACATGTACTACTACCCGGACACGATCGCCGAAGTCGTGGAGAGCTGCGGCATGCGCGCCATGATTTCGGCGACGGTCATCGACCAGCGCAGCCCCGATGCCGAGAATGCCGATGATTCCATTGCGAAAGGCATCGGCTTTATCGAACGCTGGAAAGGCCGCAACAGTCGCATCACTCCGATATTCGGGCCGCACGCCAACTACACGCTCAATGCGGAACAGCTCGCCGCGACACGCAAGGCCGCGCTCGAACTGGGCGTTCCCATCAGTATTCACATATCGGAATCGCCGTTCGAGCTGCAGTACTCGCAGGATACGTACGGCATGCCGAGCATCGAGATGTACGAGTCCATCGGTTTCTTCGAGGGCCCGACGATCGCGGCGCATGTAGTCTGGCCGACCGAAGAAGAAATTCCGATACTCGCCGAGCGCAAGGTTGGCGTCATTCACAACCCGACGTCAAACATGAAGATCGCGTCCGGCATCTCGCCGATTACCGAGATGCTCGCAGCCGGCGTGCGAGTCGGCATCGGCACGGACGGTGCGGCCAGCAATAACGACCTCGACCTCTGGGAAGAAATGCGCCTCGCGGCATTGCTGCAGAAGGTGGACCGCATGGACCCCGAAGTCATGTCCGCGACCACCGTGCTCACGATGGCGACGCGGGGCGGTGCCATCGCCGCAGGACTCGGCGACAGCGTAGGCTCGATCGAAATCGGCAAGCGGGCGGACCTGATCCAGGTAGCGTTCGAAGATGTGCACCACGTACCGACTTACGATGTCATCTCGCATCTCGTCTATGTCACGGACGAGCAGGACGTGGCGTCGGTCGTCGTCGACGGCAAGGTGCTAATGAAAGAGCGCGAGATGCTCACGATCGATACCGAACGCGTCGCGGCCGAATCAAGGGAACTCGCAGGACGTATCCAGGCCGCGCTCAGGGAAAGAAACCAGGCCCGATAAGAAACCGGTAACAAGGGGAGATTCTGATGGCCAAGAAGATAGCAGCCGGCGTCGCCGGGGTGATTGTGGCCTTCGCACTCGTCTGGTTCGTCGAGAATATCGGTCACTCGGTCTATCCGCTTCCTGCCGATCTCGACTTCACCGATGCCGATGCCATGCGCGTATACGTCGACGCCCTTCCTGTCGGCGCGCTCCTGTTCGTTGCCGGCGCATGGTTCCTCGGCACACTCGGCGGAGTGGTGACTGCGTGCCGGATCGGAGATGCCGAACCCAGGACGTACACCATGGTTGTCGGCGGCCTGGTACTTCTTGCGACGGCTGCGAACCTCATCATGATTCCGCACCCTGCCTGGTTTTCGGTCATGGGCGTCGCGGGCATCGTTGTCGCGGCCTGGCTGGGCATGATGATCGGCACCGGCACGGCCGGCGACCAGGAATGAGTGCTGTACAGGATAGCCTGCCTCACAACCATTGCTACGGGTGCGGCGCAGACAATGAGAAAGGCCTGCAGATCAAGAGTCACTGGCACGGCGACGAATGCGTGTGCCGCTACGTGCCGCGGCCCGAGCAGTGCGCCGGTCCCGAGCATTACGTGTATGGCGGCACGATCGCGAGCCTGATCGACTGCCACAGCGTCGGCACCGCCCTCTCCAACTACTACATGCTCGAAGGACGCGAGGTCGGCGAAGCGCCGGAGATCTGGTGCGTCACCGGGCGGCTCACGGTCAATTACCTGGCGCCTACACCCATCGACGCTGAGATCGAGTTACGGTCCACGATCGAGGAGTATGGAGAGAAGAAGACGCTCGTCCGAACCCGTGTCTACTCGGGTGATATCCAGACGGCCGAGGGTGAGGTCATTGCTATCCGGGTTCCCGACTCCTGGAAAAACAAATAGGGGACGTTATAGGGGACAGTGACCCTAATTCCGTTCGGAATTAGGGTCACTGTCCCCCGTAATTACCATAAATGGTCGGAATAACTCAAATACTGTCCCTTTTCTGTACCTTTCGTAATGAATCCGTCACCAACGGTCCGATTCGCGTACTATTGTCGCAATTCGCGTTACCCCGCTTGGGCGTGGAAGGGACTCGAATACCGCTCGGGCGGTTTGTCACACCATTCAGCACTACTGAACAGGAGGGGCAACCGGCCAGGTACCATGGAGCACACAACGAACCGAGACAATCTCCACAAGATTGTCATACTCAACCCGAAAGGCGGCTCGGGTAAGACCACGCTCGCCACGAATCTTGCCAGTTACTTCGCCAGACGCGGCCCGCCACCGACCCTTGTCGACTGCGATCCCCTGGGCTACAGCATGCGCTGGCTCGATAATCGCTCGATGCAGCGGCCAAAGATCTACGGCGTTGCCGCTCACGAACATTGCACCGAAAGCGGCAAGGGCACCGAGCTGCATGCCTGGCCCGGCTCCCGGCAGATGATCGTCGATCTGCCTGCCGCCATTCCCGACAACCAGCTCTATTACCAGACCTACGACGCAAACAGCATACTGATCCCGATCACGCCGTCCGAGATCGATATCTACTCGGCCGCGAGGTTCATCGCGAACCTGCTGCTCGTGGCGCAGTTCGACAGGCGCAACCGCAATCTCGCGATCGTGGCCAACCGCACGCGCAAGAACACGATCAGTTTCCGGATGCTCATGCGTTTCCTGACGAGCCTCGAGATTCCGATTATTGCGCAGCTACGCGACAGCCAGATCTTCGTGCACGCGGCCGCTCATGGCATCGGTATTTGCGAGATGCCTGAATACCTCGTCAGGAACGACGTGGAGCAGCTGGAATCGGTTATCACCTGGCTCGATAACTGGCGCATGCGCAAGTTCGACGCGGCAGCGTCAGAAAGCCTGCAACGTACCCCGGAGAACGAGGTACTGACGCCGGCGTTCGTCAGGCACGACTGAGGTCGCGCTAGGGGGATTTTTCGGGTTGACCGCCCTTCTCGGCGTCGACCCAGACTTTCTCGTCGGTGCAATGATAGACGCGATGCAATTTGTCCTCGCGCAGCGACTCGAGGTGCACGTCGAATCGCCACAGGTGATGCATGTGTTTCAGCGTTTCCTTGGCAGCGTCATCGTCGAGCGGAATACTGTCGCGCTGATTGTGCCGCAACAACATCGAACGATCGCCACGGAGCGCCACCTCCCAGATCTGTATGTCGGGCTCCTGCTGGCTCAGGTTGTACTGGTCTGCCAGCTCCTCACGAAGTTTGCGATACCCATAGTCGTCATGGATCGCCGTGACGCTGATCGCACTGTCGGCTTCGTCGTCCATGATGGCGAAGAGTTTCAGGTCGCGAATGACCTTGGGCGTGAGGTACTGCAGGATGAAGCTTTCATCCTTGTAGTTGGCCATCGCGTGATGGACGGTATCGAGCCAGTCGGCGCCAGCATATTCGGGAGAGAAGCGCTTGTCTTCCTCGGTCGGATTCTCGCACACGCGGCGGATGTCCTGGAAGATCGCGAAGCCCAACGTGTATGGATTGATGCCTGAATAGAACGGCGAATCAAAGTCCGGCTGGTAGACGACGTTCGTGTGCGACTGCAGGAATTCCAGGATCGTACCTTCGGTAATCAGCCCTTCGTCGTAAAGATCGTTCATGAGATTGTAGTGCCAGAATGTCGCCCAGCCCTCGTTCATGACCTTGGTTTGCCGCTGCGGATAGTAGTACACAGCGATCTTGCGGACGATGCGGACGATCTCCCGCTCCCAGGGCTCGAGCAGTGGCGCGTTCTTCTCGATGAAGTAAAGCAGGTTTTCCTGCGGCTCCGACGGGAAGCGCGGGAAGTCCTCCTCCTGTTCCCGTTCACTCTTCGGGATCGTACGCCACAGGTCGTTGACCTGTCGTTGCAGGTGATCTTCGCGTTCCTTCTGGCGTTGCTTCTCCGTCTCCGGCGATATTGGTCGCGGCCGCCGGAAACGATCGACGCCCAGGTTCATCAGGGCATGGCATGAGTCCAGCAGCGCTTCGACGGCGTCAACCCCGTGACGTTCCTCGCACTCGCTAATGAAATTACGGGCAAACAACAGGTAGTTGACGATGGCACTCGCATCGGTCCATTCGCGAAACAGGTAGTTGCCCTTGAAAAACGAATTATGGCCGAAACAGGCGTGCGCAATCACGAGCGCCTGCAGTGTCAGGCTGTTCTCCTCCATCAGGTAAGAGATGCAGGGGTCCGAGTTGATCACGAGTTCATAGGCGAGACCGATGTGACCCTTGCGATAACGCTGCTCGGTGCTCAGGAACTGCTTGCCGTAAGACCAGTGGTGGTAGCCGATCGGCATGCCGGTCGACGAGTAGGCGTCCATCATCTGTTCGGACGAGATAATCTCGATCTGGTTGGGGTAGGTATCGAGACGGTATTTCTCAGACGCGATCCGACCTATCTCGCGATCGAAGTCTTCTAATGCCTGGAACGTCCACTCCGATCCCTCCGCGATCAGCTTGCTCACGCCGGTTTCCTCTCGAACAGGTCACGGAAGACGGGGAAGATATCGGCGGGCTCTTTGACGTTGCGCATGGCGAAGCGATCGGCGAACTGCTCGGTGATCGAACCATAAGCGCGCCAGAGCTCCTGCTCCTTGCCCGAGGAGATCTCGACATAGGCGTAGTACTGAACGAGCGGCAGCAAGCTCTTCGTCAGCAATTCGCTGCATTTCGGCGAATCATCGGCCCAGTTTTCACCGTCGGATGCCTGTGCCGCATAAATGTTCCAGCTGTCGGTTGGGTAGCGCTCCTGCACGATCGTCTTCATGAGTTCGAGTGCGCTCGAAACGACCGTGCCACCGGTCTCGCGCGAATAGAAAAACTCTTCCTCGTCGACCTCATCGGCCTTGGTGTGATGGCGAATGAACACGACCTCGGTCTTCTCGTAGTGGCGCTTGAGGAACAGGTGCAGCAACACGAAGAAGCGCTTGGCGAGATCCTTGATGTCCTGGGTCATCGAACCCGAAACGTCCATCAGGCAGAACATGACCGCGCTCGTCGTCGGCGTCGGTTGCTGAATCATGTTGTTGTACCTGAGATCGAAGTCGTCGAGGAACGGTATATGGTTCAGCCGGCGCCGCGCTCGTTCGAGCTCGTGTTCGAGCTCGAGACGGCGCTCGCTCGCCATCTCGCCAAGGTTCTCGAGTTCCTCCTCGAGCGACCTGATCTCGCGCCGAATGGCACCGCCCAGTGCAATACGGCGCGCCTTGGCGCCTCTGAGCGACTGCACGACGTTCAGGCGTGCCGGAATGCCTTCCTTGAGGTAGCCACCCTTGACCAGCTTGTAGGAATCGGAGTCCTTGAGCTGTTTGCTCACCATATTCGGCAATTCGAGGTCCTCGAACATGAAATCGAGGAACTCCTGCTGGTTGAGCTCGAAGACGAACTCGTCCATGCCCTCGCCCTGGTTGCTCGCCTCTCCGCCACCTCCGCCGCCGCTGCCACCTTTCGGCCGGTCGATACGGTCGCCGCGCACGAATTCCTTGTTGCCGGGTAATACGCGATGCTGTTCGCCGCCCTTGCCGTGGTGGAATATCGGCTCGGAAATATCCTTTTTCGGAATCGATATCTCCTCACCGCGCTCCATGTCCGTAATGCTGCGCTTGTTCACAGCATCCGTGACGGCTTCCTTGATGTGCTTCTTGAAGCGCTTCAGGAAACGCTGGCGATTAACGGCGCTCTTTTGTTTACCCTGCTGCCGCCGATCGATGATGAGAAATGCCATGACCGATCACTGCGACTTACGCACCCTCAGAAACCACTCGGACAGGAGCCTTACCTGCTTCTGGGTATAACCGTATTCCACGAGACGCTGCACGAAGTCCTCGTGCTTCTGCTGGTCTTCTTCCGATGCACGCGGGTTGAACGAGATGACCGGTAGCAGGTCCTCGGTGCTCGAGAACATCGTCTTCTCGATGACGAGCCGCAATTTCTCGTAGCTGGTCCACTTCGGGTTGTTTCCGGCATTGGACGCCCTGGCACGCAATACGAAATTGACGACTTCGTGTCGGAAGTCCTTCGGGTTGCCGATGCCGGCCGCCTTCTCGACCTTTTCGAGCTCGTCGTTGAGCGCCGTATGGTCCAGGATCTCGCCCGTCTCCGGATTGCGGTAATCCTGGTCCTGGATCCAGAGGTCCGCGTAGGTGATGTAGCGGTCGAAGATATTCTGGCCATACTGCGAGTAGGACTCGAGATACGCCGTCTGGATTTCCTTACCGAGGAAATCGATGTAACGCGGCGTCAGGTACTCTTTCAGAAAGTTGACGTAGCGGTCGCGAATGTCCTCGGGGAACTGCTCCTGCTCGATCTGCTTCTCGAGCACGTACAGCAGGTGCACCGGGTTGGCCGCGGTCTCCTCGGAATCGAAGTTGAAAACCTTGGACAGGATCTTGAAGGCGAAACGCGTGGACAGCCCATCCATGCCCTCGTCGACGCCCGCTGCATCGCGGTACTCCTGGATCGACTTCGCTTTGGGGTCGATATCCTTGAGATTCTCGCCGTCATAAACACGGAGTTTCGAGTAGACGCTCGAGTTCTCGTGCTCCTTTAGCCGCGTCAACACCGAGAACTGCGCCAGCATGCGCAGAGTATCCGGCGCGCAGGGCGCTTCGCTGAGCGAGCTGTTCCTGAGGAGTTTCTCGTAGATCTGCACCTCTTCGGTGACCTGCAGGCAATACGGCACCTTGACGATGTAAACGCGGTCGATGAAGGCCTCGTTATTCTTGTTGTTCTTGAACGTTTGCCATTCAGCCTCGTTGGAGTGCGCAAGAACAACGCCCTCAAAAGGAATCGAACCGATTGCCTCGGTGCCGTTGTAGTTCATCTCCTGTGATGCGGTCAGCAGCGGATGCAGTACCTTGATCGGGGCTTTGAACATCTCGACGAACTCGAGCAGTCCCTGGTTGGCATGCGACAGGCCGCCCGAGAACGAGTACGCGTCCGGATCGTTCTGTTTGAATTCCTCGAGCTTGCGGATGTCCACCTTGCCGACCAGCGCCGAGATGTCCTGGTTGTTCTCATCGCCTGGTTCGGTCTTGGCAACAGCGACCTGGTTGAGCACGGACGGATGCAGCTTGACGACGCGGAACTGGCGAATATCGCCGTTGTACTCGCGCATGCGCTTGGCCGCCCACGGCGACATGATGCCCTGCACGTAGCGCAGCGGAATCCCGTACTCTTCTTCGAGAATCTTCGCATCTTCGCTCGGGTTGAAGAGGCCTAATGGCGACTCCTGAATCGGCGAACCCTTGAGCGCGTAGATGGGTTGCTTCTGCATCAGCTCCTTGAGCTTTTCGGCCAGCGAGGACTTGCCGCCGCCGACGGGGCCGAGCAGGTAGAGAATCTGTTTCTTCTCTTCGAGGCCCTGTGCCGCATGCCTGAAGAACGAAACGATCTGTTCGATACATTCTTCCATCCCGTAGAAATCACCGAACTCGGGATAGCGTTTGATCAGTTTGTTGGAGTAGATGCGTGACAGCCGTGGGTCATCGGCGGTGTCGACAAGTTCGGGTTCCCCGATCGCGAGCAAGAGACGCTCGGCGGCGGAAGCGTAAGCGGATGGGTCTTTCTTACAGATGTCCAGGTATTCTTCGAGACTGTATTCTTCTTGTTGTGTATCTTCAAAGCGGGACTGGTATTGTCCGAAGATACTCATTGGTGGTTCCTCCAGGTCAGTGATGCCGATTCAATTCGATAAGTCCTTTAACAGCGTGAGTCAATTCACAACCCGATCCGACGTTGGCAGCCGCTCATTGGCTTTTAGTACGTGCCACAGGTTACTAGGGTCAGGCTGAACAGAATGTGACGCAGCTAACACTTGTTAACATAAGTCAAAACTTCTTAACTTAATAGACCCGATCACCATCCAATAAATTCCATCCTGGTGAGATATCGTCGCAGACCCTGTTTTTTACGTCATCTGTGGACGTGCCGGAAACAATCGACCAGAAAAACCTAGACAAAACTGGTGCCGTAATCCATGGGCGGCAGGCCAAGATGCGCTGCAACGGATTGCCCGATATCGGCGAACGTGTCACGCCGCCCCAGGGAGCCGGCATTAATTCCCGCGCCATAAGCCAGCACCGGAATATGCTCGCGCGTGTGATCACTGCCCGGCCAGGTCGGGTCGCAGCCGTGGTCGGCGCACAGGATCAGAAGATCGTCGTCCTGCATGCGGCTGATCAACTCCGGTAAGCGCTCATCGAAGTATTCGAGCGCGGCTGCATACCCCGGCACGTCGCGGCGATGTCCGTAGAGCATGTCGAAGTCAACGAAGTTCGTGAACACGATCGAGCGATCCGGCGCATCGGCCATGGCTTCGAGGGTGGCGTCGAATAACGCCGCGTTGCCCGACGCCTTTATCTTCTTCGTGATGCCCTGGTGCGCATAGATGTCGGCGATCTTGCCGATGCTGTAGACTTCTCCGCCGCTCTCAACCAGCTTGTCCAGCACCGTGGGTGCGTGCGGCGGCGTCGTGAGGTCGCGACGATTTCCGGTTCGCACATAATTATCCGCGCCATCACCGACGAACGGGCGCGCGATGATGCGCCCGATATTGTATTCGTCCACGAGTTCGCGAGCGACGTCACACAGATCGTAAAGACGTTGCAGGCCGAATGCCTCCTCGTGGCAGGCAACCTGGAAGACGCTATCCGCCGATGTGTAGACAATAGGCTTGCCGGTCGCGACATGCTCGTTGCCCAGCTTTGCGATGATCTCGGTACCGGACGCGTGGCAGTTGCCGAGCACACCGGGCAGGTCCGCTCGTTCGATCAGCTTGTCGAGCAACGCGGGTGGAAAGGTATCCGTCTTGTCCGTGAAGTAGCCCCAGTCGAACAACACGGGCACGCCCGCGATTTCCCAGTGGCCACTCGGCGTGTCCTTGCCGCTCGACAGTTCGGCGGCGTGACCGTACGCGCCCATGATCTCGACATCAGTACTGACACCCGCCGGGAAATCACCCGTACTCTCCTTGCTTGCGTGGTAGAGGCCGAGCCTGGACAGGTTGGGAAGCCGCAATGGTCCCTCGGCGGAAGCCGCGCGGACCCGGGCTATGTTGCCCAGCGTGTCCGCCCCGGTGTCGCCGAATGTCCCGGCATCCGCCGTGGCGCCTACGCCGAAGGAATCAAGTACGAGGATAATTGCTCGTGCCATTTTTACCGTTCCAGGTCACTGCAGCGCAAAAAAGAAGCCCGCCAGCGACGCGTTCATGAGGTTTACGAGTGTACCTCCAATCACGGCCTTGAGCCCAAGTCTCGCGATATCGTGGCGGCGGGTCGGCGCTATGGCTCCCAGGCCGCCCAGCAGTATTGCGATCGATGCGAGATTCGCGAACCCACAAAGCGCAAACGTGACAACGAGTTGCGTGTACGGTGACAGGGACTCCCGGACCTCGACGAAGCTGGCGTACGCATAGAACTCGTTGATGACGAGTTTCTGCCCGATCAGGCTCCCCGCCTGCGTCGCCTCTTCCCAGGGCACACCGAGCAGGAAGGCGATCGGCGAGAACGCCCAGCCGAGTAACCACTGCAGGGTGAGCCCTTCGAATCCGAACCAGCCGCCGATGCCCGACAGGATACCGTTGACGAGGTAGATCAGGCCGACGAACGCGACCAGCATCGCGCCAACGGCCATGGCAACCTGCATGCCGGTCATTGCGCCGTTGCCGATGGCCTCGAAGATATTGACGGGCCTGTCTTCCTCAACGACATCTTCGACCGGCGTATCGTCATGGGGCGCCGTCTCGGGAACGAGTATCTTCGCCATCATGAGCCCGCCGGGCGCAGCCATGAAACTCGCGGTGATAAGATACTTGAGATCCACGCCCATCTGCGCATAGCCCATCATCACGGCCCCGGCGATCGTTGCGCAGCCACCCGTCATTACCGTGAACAGTTCCGACTGGGTCATCTTGGCGAGGTATGGACGGACGACCAGCGGCGCGTCCGTATGACCGACAAAGATATTGGAAACTGCGGAAACAGATTCAGCATGGCTGGTCTGCAACAGTTTGTGCAGCCAGCCGCCGAATGTACCAACGACGCGCTGCATGATCCCAAGATAGTAAAGCAGCGACATCAGCGCTGCGAAGAATACGATGACCGGGAGTACGTTGAACGCGATCGTGAAGCCGAGCGATTCCTTGACCCGGGTGCCGAATACGAAGTCGATACCGTCATTGCCATAATTGATGACGTACTGCACGCCCTTGACGACCTTGTCGAGCACGACCCCGCCGACTGGCACGAAAAGAACGAGGGCGGCGATGGTGACCTGTATCAGGAACGCGAGCCCGATCGTGCGCCGGTTGATTGCGCCGCGATTGTTCGACAACAGGACCGCGAGCATGAAGATAGTCGCGACACCGACAAGACTCATGATTACTTGCATAGGGTCATCCTCTGCTCGGCCCCGGAGTCAACCTTGCGTGCCCCAGAAAAGGAACGCCCAATAGATGTTGTAGCTGAGGGCCACGACAGCAAGAAGTCCATGAAATTTGCGATTGGCCGTCAGAATAGCCGCAATCGCAAGACTGATATAGACGCCGATCTGAAGTGGATACTGCGGTCCAAGCGAGTGGAAATGCTCGGCACCTTTGAGCCAGGTATCGTAAACGTCCAGTACATAAGTCGCTGCGAGCAGGCCAAAGAACCAACGCCTCCGCGAGAAGAAATATTCTTCGTAACTCCTGTATTCGCTGAGGTCAGAGGGAGACAGCAGCGCACAGATCATGTACAGGACAACTGCATATATCAGCAGGAACAGGTAGTTCTGAAAATACCAGACGGCGAGCGTGTCCAGTTTGAATTGCCACCACCACCAGAATGACATGAAGAAGAACACGTAGGCGACCCAGACGAGGTGCACCCAATAGACCGGAAATCGCCCGGGATGCTGGATCAGCCTTGCGATACCGGCCAGCAGGTACGCCAGCCCCAAGCCGATGATGATCGACGTCAGGACGGATACGTACTCGAAGATTTCCAATCGTCGCTCCCTAAACACAAAAGGCCCGTGAATCGGGCCTTTTGCACCTGTCTAATTTCGATGCCTAGTGATGCGGCGGCGCCTGCGGCTCGAACGTGCTCTCACCGTAGTACTCGATACGGGTGTCCTCGACATAGAGGCCTTCAAGGGACATCAGCCAGATCAACACGAGTATGGCGACGGGCGGCCCGATGATCGCGACCTTGAGCGCGAGCCGTTCCCAGCCCATGTGCATGAATATCCAGACGATGCCTCCGGCCTTCATCATCATGAACAACAGGATCAGGAAGGTGCGCACCGCGCCGTCCTCCATGAAGTCCGTGGCGTAGGAAAACCCGCTCAGTACGAACAGCGCCCCCCACATCAGCCAGTAGACTTTCAGTGGATGTTGTTGTCCCTCTGCCGCCATAGCAATGACTCCCGAAAATTTTTACCAGAGATAGAAAAACGCGAAGATGAATACCCAGACCAGGTCGACGAAGTGCCAGTACAGACCCGTGACCTCGACGATCTCGTAGTTGTCGCCGCGCTTTTCATAGAACCCGGTCTTGACGCGAAACGCGACCACCAGCAGGTAGATGACGCCCGCCGACACGTGCATGCCGTGGAAGCCCGTAATCATGAAAAAGCTCGAACCGAACTGCGCCGCGCCGAAGGGGTTTTCCCACGGCCGCACGCCTTCCGAGATCAGTTTGGTCCATTCGAAGGCCTGCATGCCGACGAATGTAGCGCCCAGTGCGGCCGTCGCCACCATGAGCCAGAACGTCTTGTTCTTGTCCTTGCGATAGCCCATGTTCACCGCGAGTGCCATCGTGCCGGACGAGGTGATCAGGACGAAGGTCATGATGGCGATCAGGAGCAGCGGCACGTCGAAGCCGAACGCGTTCAGACCGAACACTTCGCTCGGGTTCGGCCACGGATCGGTCGTCGAGATGCGAACCATCATGTAACCGACGAGGAAACAACTGAAAATGAATGTATCGCTGAGGAGGAAGATCCACATCATGGCCTTGCCCCAGGGCACGCCGAAGACCTGCTTGTCCCGCGACCAGTCTTCGACCACACCCTTGGTGCCGGTCGCTTCTATTCCAGTATCCAGAACCGCTTCAGACATGTGGACCCCTCAGGTCGATAACAGCAATCCAAAAAGTATCAGCCAGACAAGCAGCAGGTAGTGCCAGTAAATCGTGCACAGTTCGATACTCCGCCGGATACCGGCATCACCCTTGCTGCCTAGCGCGACCTTCGTCGTCGCCCGTGCCCATACGAACAGGCCGCCAAGAATATGTATGGCGTGCGCCCCGGTCAGGAAATAGAAGAACGCGTTCGACGGGTTGTTCGTTATGAACTGCCCACTGGCCTCGAGTTGCTGCCAGGCGACGAACTGCCCGATCACGAATCCCGCCGTCAGGAGCCCCGTCAGGAGCAGGCCGGGTAGCAGTCTCTGGGTCTCGTCGTTGACCGCGGAATTGCGCGTCCACTGAAACACCGCGCTCGCGAGGACCAGCATGACGGTGTTCGTCCACAGGAGCTGCGGCTCGGTCATCGGCACCCAGTCGCCAAGCTCCATGCGCAGCGCATACGCACTGAGTATCAGCGCGAAAAACGACGAGACGACCGCGAGCAGCGCCAGGAGTGCGATCAGCTTGCTGTTACTGCTGTCGCCCAGCGGCCCGTGATGCGCTGTGTCGCTCACTGTCTCGGCGACCCAGGGCTGGGTGTTGAACGACTGCTTGAGGAGCCACCCCAGCAGGGTGGCCAGTATCAGTGCGAGAACGATGAGGCCGATCTCCACTAGTGTTCGACCCCGTGGTCGCGGCCGGCCGGCGCGTCTTCGGCCGGGACGTTCTGCGGTATGAAGTCGTCCGCGTAGCCCGGCACGCTGTAGTCATAAGCCCAGCGATGACACACGGGCAGTTCATGCCCCCAGTTGCCGTGCTTGGGCGGATGGTCCGGCGTCTGCCATTCGAGCGTCGTCGCGTCCCAGGGGTTGGGGTCCGACTTCGGCCCGCGCGTCAGGCTCCAAACCACGTTGATGAAGAACAGAACCTGCGTTGCGGCAACGAACAGTGCCGACATCGTGATCCAGGCGTTGAGGTCCTGCGCCGATGCGGGCATGAACTCGGTGTTGCCCATCGCGAAGTAGCGCCGTGGCACACCCTGGAAGCCGAGGTAATGCATGGGCAGGTAGATCGAGTAGGTGCCGAGGAACGTCATCCAGAAATGCCACTTACCGAGCGTCTCATTGTACATTTTGCCCGTGATCTTCGGCCACCAGTGATAGATCGCGCCGAAGACGACGAGCACGGGGGACACGCCCATTACCATGTGGAAATGGGCCACCACGAAGTAGGTATCGGACAGCGGCAGGTCGATCGTAACGTTGCCGAGGAACAGCCCCGTCAGGCCACCGTGAATGAACGTGAAGATGAAAGCGATCGAGAACAGCATCGGTACCCTGAGGTGGATGTTGCCCTCCCACAAAGTCAGCACCCAGTTATAGACCTTGATCGCCGTGGGCACCGCGATGATCAGCGTCGTCGTCGCGAAGAAGAAGCCGAAGTAGGGATTCATGCCGCTGACGTACATGTGGTGCGCCCAGACGATGAAGCTAAGGCCCCCGATCGCGATGATGGCCCAGACCATCATGCGATAGCCGAAGATATTCTTGCGCGCGTGCGTCGACAGCAGGTCCGAGACGATACCGAAGGCCGGCAGCGCCACGATATAAACTTCCGGATGGCCGAAGAACCAGAACAGGTGCTGGAACAGGATCGGGCTGCCGCCCGTGTATCCAGGGTCCGCGCCCATCGAACTGATGGCCGGCATGAAGAAACTCGTCATGAGTGTCTTGTCGAACAGCATCATGATGGCGCTGACGAGTAGCGCCGGGAAAGCGAGCAGGCCGAGCACGGTCGCGATGAAGATGCCCCAGACGGACAGCGGCATGCGCATCAGCGTCATGCCTTTGCAGCGCGCCTGCAGCACCGTCGTGACGTAGTTGAGGCCGCCCATCGTGAACGCCACGATGAATACGGCGAGGGACGCGAGCATCAGCAGGATGCCCCAGTCCGTGCCGGGCGTCCCCGGCATGATTGCCTGTGGCGGATACAGCGTCCATCCCGCGCCTGTCGACCCGCCGGGCACGAAAAAGCTGATG
>Ga0265309_10000560_pt1 | contig 15037 bp, 13 predicted proteins | sample Helome_FD_192492 | JGI IMG/M metagenome (GOLD analysis project Ga0265309, IMG submission 192492) | Marine sediment microbial communities from subtidal zone of North Sea - Hel_20160524 (Illumina Assembly) | ecosystem: Environmental > Aquatic > Marine > Subtidal zone > Sediment ...
ATTTCCCCTTCGATTAATATGAATATCGTATTGGTATCGTCACCCTCCTGGATGATCACGGCATTCTTCCTGTAGGTCCGCCGGATAGCGATGTTCGCAAGCGAATGGAGGCCTCGTTCATCGAGGGTGTTATACGGGATTACCTTTCCTAGGAAATTCAGCATAGCCCTGTTTACTATATTACTACCCGGGTTAAATTACATCATTGCCTGCGAACAAACCAATTAGGATTTGCAGATTCTGCAGAAAAAGAAATCCAACCCCCCGTAGCTGCGGGTAATTCAGCGCATTGTGATTCGGCAGACTGGCCACTTTACCCCCATCAGAAGACAAAAAGGGATCGGCGGCAAATCTAAATGATTCGCATTTGTCACCGACCCCTTTTTCCCCATTGCAGATCTGTTTTATTGCCAGCAGAAGGCGTACCGCGTACCGCTAATGGTCCAAACGATGCAGGGATCCGGTTGACCTGGCAAGTTAAGTTTTTTGGCTTTGCCGAGGTCGGTAGTGAGTACCTCGACCAGGCCGGGAGGAAGCTCAGATAGTTGCTTGATTTCTTGACCCTTTATCTTTGGACATACAAAGGCGTTTTGCTTACCTTCATCGTTTATCCAGATGACAAAGATTCCGTCGTTACTATTGCAGAATCCCTGGCCTGCAGGGGGAACTGGAGATTCGGCAAGCGGTACGGTGGCGCACGCGCTGAGTATGGTAAAACTGAGTAGTCCTACGATCAAAGCTTTCATGTCTTAGTCCTCTTTGTTTGTGTTCAGTGATGATTCTTTAGATTTCATATCGGACTTACTACCAGATTGTGTATTGTTTCTTCATCTCCCATAGTGGGTTTTATCGATTATTCGACTTCGATAAATATCAGCAGCCGGCTTATCAATAATGCCCGTAGCAGGTACGCACACCGTCGATGGTGTAGCAGATGTAGGAATCCGGATTCTCGACACCCTGGATCAGAAGCGGGACTTTATTGTTTACACCCGCGTCTGGTACACCATCACTATTAGCGTCAGTGATATCGTACTCCATACAAGACCTTTCTTCCGGAGGCGTATTCTCATCTTGTGAACCCTTTTCAACAGCCGCGAGTTTCGGGTTGCATTCGGGTAGTCCGGTGGCGGTTAGCGTACCTCCAACATCTTCGGTAACGTTGCAGGTACAGGCGTGAAATGCATCGTCAAAACCAAAGTTTTCAGCGTTCAGTTCCATGTTAATCAACAAACGCTCCTTCCCATCATTAGCACAAACAATTCCGGTTCCATCGAGAGTTTCTACGGTAATATCCTCACAAGCTACAACTGGCAGAGGCTCTGGCTCTTCAACTTGACCGAAAGAGGTAGTCAGGCCGTAGCAGAAACTCGCGGCAGCCAGGGTTGAACCCGGTGCTTCTTCGTCCTGATCAACGATGGCGCCAGCGCCGGGTCCGAAGGCACCGAAATGAAATACACGCGCTCCTTTATTGCCACCCTGAGCTTTCAAAATAATGTAGTTGATTGGATTAACTTCTCGGAAAAAATCTTCTAACTCGTCTAGATCGGTGCTAGTTATCTGAATATCGTTTACTTCAATAATTTTCCAGTCCATGGTCGGTGGGTTAGTGGAAGTTACAGAATATTCTACGACTTGAGTGCCAGCGGGATCGCCATTGATATCAACGATGTTCAACTCAACAAATCTAGGCGAGCCGGGGGTGCTATCGGGATTGCTATCCCTGAATTCGAGTACTTGGCTGTTATCGCCCAGCGAGCTGCAGGTGGGATTGCCTTCAAGATTCAGCACAACATCGGTGCTGGTATCCGCCTGTGCGGGCGTGAATGGGCCGATCAATATCAGGCTCGTGCCTACGGCACTTAGAATTTTCGATAGTTTCATGTCAGATCTCCTTATAGTTGGTAAAATTACATACCCTGCTGCCACATTATTATTGTTCCGCAGCATTTGGTTATAGGTTCGGCAGAGCGATAAAGTGGCGCATCACAAGGCCAAACACCCGGATGAAACCCGCAAAAAGACTTAGGTCACTTCGCGGTCGAGGTAACTAAAAATAAAGAACTCTGCCTAGTTACCTCAATAAATTATGTTGCTCGCCAGGCTTCGAGGCTTGCGCTAATACACAGCGCAGGCTTACTTCTCACCCCTTTCCCAACCCGGTGGCTTTAAAACACCAGGTTTACCTGGATTGTCGCGGTACGCTCGGGAAAATAAGGCCCTGTCGAGGGTTCGTCGCGAAATTCGCGATAGCTGTCATCCTGGTACTCGAATTCCTTATCGGCGGCATTAAGTATGATCAGGCTGATCGCGCCGCGACGTTTGGGGAACCGGTAACCAATACTGAGATCGATAATTTCAAAACTATCGTCACCGCTGGCCTGGGAGGCAAGTGGATCTCTTTCCACCTCCTGATCGACAAACGTTGTGGTGATGCCTGCATACCAGCCGGATGGTGAAAAATACTTAACCGAAACCGGCAGGCTTTTCGTTTTTACCCGCTCGGGAAGATTGTCACTTTCAGTGATAATCCCGGACTCTGCTTCATACAGGTCGGAAATGGCTTCCGCACTGACCGCAATTGAATTCGTCGGGGTCCAATGGGCATAAATTTTATGATATTCCTCCTCTCGATCCTCAAACACCGTCTCGGGCCCGGCGCCCACATCGACGACGACGGGCTCTTCCATATCACGTTTACTGGTTTCAATCCCAAGTGCCAGCTGGGAATTAATTTTGATATCGTAACCGAGCGCTTTACGATCGGTTTTGGTCGCGTTGATATCATCAAAAAACTGATTGAATCCCGCGATCTGGGTAGGCTCCAGCGTACGATTGTTGACCAGTGCCAGCTTCGTTGACTCGAATGACGCCAGGCGCACTTCCTGGCGGCTATCGACACGCCAGCGAAGGCCGAACTTGGAATTGGTGTCCGTTTCATCGGTAGGGTCAAACTCGTACTCTTCATCGCTGACGCCCAGAGTTAGTTCAACCTCGCTGCCCACATCGAAGGTCGAGTAAACATAGGCCCTTGTTTGCGTGAGCTCCGACATGGAGGCGCCCTCTAGAATACTGGGTGGCGTCGTTACGGTGTCGTTATCGGTGTCCACCTCGGCATCGGCGAGTCCCGCGACGAGTCTGACCGCACCGAAATTATGCAGGTACTGGAACTCCGTCTGGGTTCCATCACTTTTCGCAGTAATATCGAGATCACCCGGCACCGGAATGAACGGCCCACAAAATGGCAGACAGCCGGGAAAAGCCGGATTCGGAATCAGCACGAGATCGCTGTAGGTTTGGTTTACGTCCCGCTCACTTGAGATATACGATATCAATAAATCCACCTCCGGAACCGGCGAGTAACGCAGGCCAATTCGCTCGGTATCCAGATCGCGCTTATTGGTCAGCGTCTCATCAAAATCATCAGGATCGAAATTAAATGCCAGGTCACCCTCGGTGCTCTCGCGGGAGCTGACTTCCGCCTGCAGGTTCAATTTAGGCGATACCGCCCACTGCACGAAAAGGTTTGCCAGTTCCTGGTCCTGGCCGTTGTTATCACGCCATCCGTCAGACTCGTAATCGTATGCGCCGATGCTAAACGACAAGTTGTTGTGGGTACCCGATAATACGGCTTCGGTTGCGGTGGTATCGTTCGATCCGGATTGAAAGGAAACAGCCGGCCTCAGCCCGTTGCTTTCGAACAGACCGGTAAACTCGTTCAAACCAACATCGCCGGCGCCGGAACCGATATTCAGGTTGGCGGCGCTAACACTGGGCTGAACCGGATTCAGGTTGATATCCTGCAGCATCTGCGCCTGCAATAGCTCGCTGACACGTGAAATTTCGCGCCTTCTCACCTGTCGATAACTGTCGGACAGGAAGCGATGCGCCGACGCATTGGCCGGGTCAACGGCAAGTGATTTGCTGGCTTCGTCGATGCCCTGGTTACTGAAGCCGAGCGTGTCATAGATCCGGGCGAGGCTTGCACCGCGTGCGGCACGATCCTGGTCAAGCAATAAGCGACTGCGGTAGACGGCGCGGTTATCGTTTAGCTCGATCGACTGCTGGATATCATCCAGCGCCACGACCGGGCTGTTTTCGGATTGCTTGAGGATGCCACTGTAGAGGTAGGCTGTCGGGTCGTTCGGGTCGAGCGACTTGGCAACGTCGAACTGTCCGTCACCCAGGTCCGGGCGCTTTTCTTCGAAATAGGACTTGCCCAGGTACGCTCTGATTATCGAATCGTTGGAATCCAGCGCAACCGCCGCTTCGATATCCCTGCGCCCCGCAACCAGGTCACCCGCACTGATTTTTGACAGGCCCAGGCCTAAATGGGCTAACGGATTGGCAGAATCGAGTGAAATAGCCGTTTCGAAAGCTGTCCCGGCCGTTGCGTGATCATAGATCGCCAATGCGGAAAAGCCCAGAACGAGTTGGATATTGCCGATCTCGCTGTCGATCGTCTGTGCTCTTTGCGCCAGCTCCATGGCCTGGGTTCTTTCACCGAGCATCAGATTGAGCTCGGCCAGTCTTGCCAGCACCAGGGCATTGTCCGGGGCGGCCTGGTTGGCCTGTTCAACGGTTGCCTGGGCCGCCTCGAGGTCGAGGTTCGACTGCTGTGCATAAGAAAGCGCGATAAAACTGGGCGGTGACGGGGTCAGTTCGACTGCCCTGGTACCATCTTCGAGTGCTTGTGCTGTTTGATTAAGCGCGACATTGATAACACTGCTGAGCGCAAATGCCAGGCCTGAGTCACTAGCCGATAACAATGGTTCCAGCTTTTGCCGAGCCTGGTCGACGCGTCCGCTTTCTAGCAGCGTGGCTATTTCAATAATCTGTGGATCGGCAGATTGATCTTTTGAAAACAGAATCCTGGGGTAGTACAAACCCCAGTTCACCTCATCCCTCGGATTCACCAGTACCCGTGCTGTGGGTGCCTGGCCCTGCTGCGCGACGACAGACTCGCCCGTGGTTACCGAGACTTCGCCCTGGTTATTCGATGCCACAACCGTGCCCTCGAACACGGTTAATTCCGACTGCTCGTCGGTAACGCGAAAAACAAATTCGGTGCCTTCGATAGAGCCATTGATATAGGGCGAGTTGACCATCAGTTTCTTGGGTTTGCGGCTGAACGAGTGCAACGCGCCTTTGATGATATCGAGTAATGACTGCTCTTCTTCTTCCTCGGTGATATTCACCAGGCGCATGGTGGTATTTTCGTCGAGCCTTAAGACGGCATCGTTAACCAGGGCGATGGCGGCACGGCTCTGCGCGCCCACCCGGATTGAGCTGCCCTCGCATAACTCGGTGTTGAGGCTCGCATTTGACCAGTCTTCGCCTTCTACGAGCTGGGTCTCGACCTGGCCATGTATGTCGACGAACCGACCCACGGGTTCATCACAGTCAGCGCTAGCCTGGCTGGTCAGTGATAAGCCGGTTAGCGTAATAAAGAGCAGAGTATAAAACTTGAAATGAGGCCGAGGGAAACCTGTGAACTCACCCCCAACAAACCTGAATTTGTGATTATTCACTTTCATGTCGGCCCATAGTTATTATTAATCAATCATTATTTAAATCAGTTAAGTTATTGATTGATCTTTATTATTAACTAATCATCCTATACCCATTGCGGTAGTAACACAATCGATCAAGCCCAAACATAGAGGGCGTCAGAGAGTGGCAGAATTAATTTTATGTTGTGTAAATCTGACCGCTTTGAGCAAGAGGCCGAGTTCAAATTGCTTCTCCGAGGAAACTTTAACGCTGAATAAAATTTGCATATCAGGTAGATTCAACACCGGTGAACGATGCAACTGAAACGATCCTGGGAAATAAGAATTGATCATGCGACGTGCTGTTAAAGGTCTGTTGCTGGGCATGGTGATAGGGTTGATCGGCAGCTTGCTGGGTCTATCGCCGTATGGCACCGTGTTTGAGAGAAGCGTCGGTCTGGATTGGCTATTCAAAACTCGCGGCGAGATTAATCCTCCGCCCGGAGTGGTCGTGATTGCGATCGATGGAACGACGGGTGTGAGGCTGGATATTCCCGAATTGCCACGCGACTGGCCTCGCTCCATTCATGGAGAATTGGTGGATGCGCTGGTCAAATATGGTGCATCTGCCATCGTTTTTGATATCGATTTCCAAAGAGAAAGATCGCCCGTAGACGAGCAGATATTTGCCGATGCCGTCAGACGTTCCGAGCGTGTCGTCCTGTTCCAGCATCTCACCGGCAAGGGCCAGGCGATAGAGGATGCCAGTGGGAAAGTTCACGGTAGCGTCTGGATCGAGGAATTAATTTCTCCCGTTCCCGTACTGGCTGAAGCGGCAAGAGGCCTGGGGCCCTTCCCGTTGCCCAAACTCGACGCTGCCGTGTATGAATTCTGGGTTTTCAAAAGTAGCGCGCGGGAAGCGCCAACCATGCCTGCGGTCGGGTTTCAGTTACATGCGTTGAAGGCCTATAAGCAGTTTTATCGATTATTGAAAAACAGTGGCGTTACGCGGAAGCTGGAATTACCGGAATCTGCTGCTAAGTTCTCTTCAGCCGAAGATCTACGTCAACTGATGACCGGCATTCGAGCCACATTAGTCGCAGAGCCGGCGCTGGTTGACAATTTGGTTCAGGAACTGAGCGCACCCTGGGTTCAATCCGAATCTGCTGAGATTCGTCACCTACTCAACTCACTGGTTGCGATGTACCTGGGCAGCAATGAACGATATCTTAATTTTTATGGGCCACCGGGCACGATCAAGACCATTCCCTTCCACGCCGTTATCAAGGGTGCAGATCTCAATACCTCTGTAGAAGATTTGGACCTGACTAACAAGGTTGCTTTCGTCGGTTTTTCAGACCTGTACGATCCCGGTCAACCGGACCGCTTTTACACCGTATTCACCGACGAGGACAGTATCGATTTGAGCGGCGTTGAAATCGCGGCGACCGCGTTTGGCAATCTGTTGCATGACCAGTCGCTGCGAATTCCCGACGCCATAACCACGCTAGCCATCCTGTTTGGTTTTGGGCTGTTCATGGCCTTGCTCATTTACTACACCCCGGCAATTCTGGGGGTGCCCGCGTCCATCGTGATTGCTGTCGGGTACGTGTTTTATACACAGTTTGTTTTCAATGGGAGTTTCCTGTGGTTACCGTTGGCGACGCCGGTGCTGGTTCAATTTCCGTTGGCCCTATTTGTTGGATTGTTAATCCAGTACCTGCAGCAGCGCCACCAGGTCCAACACATTAGCGAGGCCATCAAACTATACGTCCCCGATGCGGTATCGAAAGCCCTGGCCAATGAGGACCTAAAACCCGAAAACATTGACCAGGTCACGTTCAGCACCTGCCTGGCGACCGATATGCAGGGCTTTTCGACGCTTGCCGAAAGTATGGATCCCGGGAAACTGGCTGAATTCCTGAACGATTACTTCGACACGCTCGCGCAACCGTTGCGTAATCATGATGCGACGGTGACCGAGTTTCGTGCCGATGCGATCATGTGCGCGTGGATTGGCCAACCCTCCGATATCGACGTGCGCAGAAAACCGATCCTGGCATCGTTAGAGGCCGCCGACGCGATCGAGGATTTCAAGGCCAGGCACGACGCTTTTGAAGCCGCCTTGCGCATTGGAATGGAATCTGGTGAAGTTTACGTTGGGCACTCCGGTGGTGGTGGCCATTTTGTGTACAGTATCATCGGTGACTGCGCAAATACCGCGTCACGCATCGAGGGATTAAACAAGCATTTGAATACCGAAATACTCGCCACCGAATCGATCATCGAAGGCATCGATGAATTACTGATTCGACCCATCGGTCAGTTTGTGTTCGTGGGCAAAACGGAACCCTTGCCGATCATCGAAATACTGAGCCTCGCGACTGATGCGACTGCGCTGGAGACCGAGCTTTGCGAACGCTTTGCCGCGGGAATTAATTTGTTCATGAAGACAGAATGGAAAAAGGCGTCCAAAGTATTCAAGTCGATACTGAAAATATTTCCTTATGATGGTCCTTCACGGTTTTACTTTTCGCAGTGCCAACAGCGAATCAATGCAGCATCGTTACCTGATAATCCTCATGTAATAAAAATGACAGAGAAATGAATTTGCAAATAATTTATCAATTATGAAGATGAGAGAGGCGCGTTTCTTTTCGAGCAGCTGTTGAGAGTCTGCTTTGGGTCGTAAGCCAACTCTCATCTGTAAATTCTGAGGGTCTGCTTTGGTGAATTTATTCCCGATGGCTACTGCTAAATCCGAAATTTAAGAATTATTCCTCGAGTAACCAGGCGATTTCTCCAAAGGAGACACTGAAAAGTGCTTAACCAGGGTCGTTCTTCGGCCAATACCGGACCTTTGTATTAACTACTTAAATGGATGCCTTTTATTTTCTGTGCATCCAGTTAGTGATTTAAATCGACTGCGCAAAGAAACATGACCCACACAAGAGGCGATCCTCTACGACCTATTGAAAACAGGGATAAGAAAATAGTGCATTAACCCTATCTTTTTCATGTCTTATTGATTTGGCGGCATTAGTTGCGTGTCTTCAGAATTAGAAGTGGTATTTTTTGAAGCAGAATAAACCCCGGCAATCGCTAGCAGGCTATTAATCGTGCACTTTACGTGGCCTATCGCTATGGGCTGAGATGGACTCACATATCCTTCTTTGAAGGGCACCAGGCTATCATTTTCTATCCAATAGGTGCCATTGGTTGAATCCAGGTCGCAAAGGTAAATTCGTCCATTTTTGATTTTCATCGCGGCATGTCGTCTGCTAACAGTGGGAGAATTTATACAGATATGGTCTTCTAAATAAACACCACATTCTCTACCTATGATATAAGTATGACCGTCTATGAGTCCGAAATCCTCGCTCAATTTGTTACTCATCTAAGCCCTGCCCCAATACCGATAACGGTGCATCGAAATTGATCATGGTCACGTTTATTTTCCAGGCACCGGCAGCGTCGGGCTTATAGATATCGAGGAACTTCCCCGTGACTCTTTGATCGGAACCATCCTCCGCTGGAACATCGGCGGCGAAAGTGCCCACGTGATACCCCACGTCTCCGCCGGAGCCAATCTGAACTGAGCCGAGCTCGATATTCTTCCATCCGGCGTCAAGCATTTCCTTAAAACCTTCTTCAACTGCCTGTCCGCCTTTCTCTGCAGGACCATCGGGGCCCAAAAGCAATGCGTCCGCACTGTGCAGGGCGACTACTTCGGCCAAATCGCCACGATTAAACGCTTCGGCAAACTGGGTATCGGTGCTTCTGATTGAATCTTCGATTGACATTGGACTCCCCCCTTTGTTGTATAAAAGTGGCAGTCCGGCGATCTTAGGATCCTTCGGGAGGTCTTCCGTGGCTTCTCGGAGGAAGCGAGGACCCGTGGCTTTCCGTCCCCGACTTTAATCGGGTTTGGCTTTAACGTGACCTTATTTATACGCTTCATCTTTGGAAGAGTCCAAGTGATATAAACTATTAAAAAGCTGGATGACTGTTATGGGTCGTTAGCTGACTCTGGCGATTAAATTTTGAGGGTCGACTAACGGCCAAAAGCGGACATTTGATATCGTACTTGAATGAGTCTGTTCTATACTTCCCACTAATTATTATTAAGAGGCAATTGGCCTCTTAGATACACTGTTATGACGCAAGGAGAGTGATTTGAAGGAGATATCCCCATATTTATTCGCCGTGTTATTTTTTGCTGTATTGGTATGGTTTTATTTGTGCCATCGCATGTTCAAGATTCTGAGAACCAGGCACCCTGAAACATATGAGGCAATGGGAAAACCAAGCTTGATCATGAATAACTCAATCCCAAACAACATCTCATTCATAAAGTTCCTATATGGGAGACATTGGCGAAAATTGAACGATGAGGGATTAGCAGCCTTAGGTAATGCAATGCTGGCTTTCTTTTTGATCTATTTGATTGGATTTGTTTTTCTTTTAATAGCTGGATCAGTCGGGCATGCGTCATAACAAAATCTTGGAGCGGACCCGGCAAAGCTGGGCCGCTTAAGGCAGGCGTTATGCGGCAAGGGCAACAATGAATAATATCGTAGTTTCAATAACATCTTTAGTAATTTTGAGCGTCTGTTTTCTCGTAAGGAGACGCTCAATTGGCTGGGCCAGGAGGCAATCTTCGGCCACGAACAGACATTGATATAAATGATCAGGTATGACTTGAGTGGAACCAAATCTTATTTCTGGTTTAATATGCAATATCGCGAATAAAATGGCTGCCCTCTAATAATTATTAAAAGGGGAGCGGCCTTTTAAATGTACTGTTATGTGTTTTGGCAATGACAGTCAATTCCTAATTCGAGGCGGTGAATTTGAATTTCGAATTATCTTAGTTATTCACCATTATTTTAGAGAGAGTTGGTATGAGTAAAGGTACAGTTAAGTGGTTCGATGCTGCTAAGGGTTTTGGTTTTATTACTCCAGAAGATGGAAGTAAAGATTTGTTTGTTCATCATTCAGAAATTCAAGCAGGGGGAGAATACGCAACATTAAATGATGGCCAGGCTGTTGAGTTCGAAGTAGGTCAGGGCCAGAAAGGTCCCTGTGCAAATAAAGTTGTTGCTGTTTAATCTATTACGCATAGTTAGTAGCTAAACGGGTGCGCTACGCGCGCACCTTTTAACCCTGGCGATGGGTTTTATCGGCATCCCTAATGCGCTCGCTGAGTGGATCGCTTCCCTGGGACTGTCGCCGATTCAGTTGATCATGTGCCTGACCGTGTTTTTCATTGCGCTGGGTTGTTTTCTCGACGGTATATCGGTCATCGTTCTCACGACTTCTGTGGTATTGCCAATGGTGACGCAGGCCGGGATCGATGCTATCTGGTTTGGAATTTTTCTGGTACTGGTGGTCGAGATGTCGCAAATTACTCCACCGGTCGGGTTTAACCTTTTCGTGATTCAATCGTTGACCGGCAAAAATATTATCTATGTAGCAAAGGCAGGGCTGCCGTTCTTTTTTATGATTGCCGTCGCTATCGTGTTAATAACGGTCTATCCCGCAATAGCACTCTATTTGCCAACCCTGATGACTTCTTGAGCGATTGAGAGCGGCTGTAAACGGGCTCGAACGATATTTTCGAGCTTGTCGACGAATCCTCGTCAAACTTTTAACGATCAAATACAGGGTAATGGTTTATTGACCTGATTGAACGTGTTTACAAATCAGCTCGGCACATTGTTGCGGTTGGGTTTGCAGCAGTAAGTGAGGCGCATCGATATCGACCCGGCTGACATTAGGCAGGTAATCCTCAATCATTTGCGCGTCATGCTCGGAGACGATCCGATCTCTCACCCCGTGCAGATAGAGAATGGGCACTTCGATGCTCGCTAACAGGGCTGAAACATCGACCCGGCTTAAAACCGAGATCCGATGTTTTAACAGCGCCCCGTCAATCTGCTCCGTCACGTTCAGTGGCAACGGCTGTGTGTCGGATAAGTCTTCATCCTCAGCCGCGTAAACATCCATGCAGAATTCGTTTAATGCCCCAATGGAGAACATATGATCGGGAACATAGCCCAACATGCGCGTCAAGGTTGCTAATGGAGAGCGTGCAAAAGTTGAAGACAGTACCGAAGGACCGATCTGGGCAGGTAGATGGGCCATTAACGACATTGCAACAGGACCGGAGAAGGATTCGGCAACCAGCGAAAATCCGGGCGTATCCGGGAGCTGGTTTTGCGCGCAATTGACATAATCCGTAAGCGAATCCAGATCAGGATAGGTTACGATGCTCAGGTCGAAGTGTGGTTTGAGGAATGGAATGATCGGCTCAAACAACTTACCCGTGCCATCGAGCCCGGGCATTAACACGAGTGTGCGTCGTTGATTCAATTTCTAGCCTCTGTGCTGGATTCCGATCAAGGTCCGATCGAGATCACCGTCCGAAGGATTATAGTTAGCTCGCAACTTTCAAAGCAACCTATACCTCAAGCTAATTTAATCCAACGATTCTGGAATCACTTCGAGCATCTAGCGCTCAACGCGAGTGAGTTCAGGGTTGGGGCAGGTAGTATTTGCCGTTGCGTGCGACGAAGTTCCACAGCGCCTGGGCCGATGGCAGGAAGCGCTTATTGCCGTGTTTGACCACGAACCATTTGCGGTTGATGGGTAAACCCTTGACGTCGAGCGAAACCAGGCGCTTTTCCTTGAGTTCGGCGCCAACCGTGTGTGACGAGATCACCGCTATCCCCATGCCGGCCATGACAGCCTGCTTGATGGTTTCGTTGCTGCCGAATTCAAGCCCGGATTTTGGCAGGCTCTTGTTGCGTGCGAAAAGCTTGTCGGTAACCGAGCGGGTACCAGAACCAGGTTCGCGTAGCAGGAAAGTTTCATCTTTGAGTTCAGCCAGGGAGATCCTCTGCTTTCCAGCCAGTGGGTGATCCGGTGCCGCGATGATGATTTGGGGATGCTTGCCAATAAACTCTTTTTTTACCGCAAAATGCTCAGGTGGTAAGCCGGTGATGGCAAAGTCGAGTTCCAGGTTTTCCAGCTTTTCCATGGTGGTTTCACGGTTGCCGACCAGTAACTGTATCTTGATATCCTGGTAGATCTTCATGAACTCAGCCAGCACCGTGGGTGCAAAGTAGCGTGCCGTGCTGACCACACCAACCGATACCACCCCGTGATCCACCCCTTTCAATTCATTCACAGTTTCGCCAAACCCGGTCAGGGATTGCTGTATTTCCTGTGTCAGGGTCAATAATTCCCGTCCTGCCAGGGTTGGTATCAGGCCATGATCGCTGCGCTCCAGTAACGGCACGCCGATTGCCGTTTCGAGATCGCGTAGTTGAAGTGAAACCGCCGGTGGTGTCAGGTGCAGTGCCCTGGCGGCGCTGGAGATGCTTCCGGCATTAACTACTGCGGCAAATCCCCGCATTTGTTTGAGTGTCAACTGGCGCAACCAGGGTATAAGTTTTTCTTTCATAATATGAAAGTTTATTAAACTTTACTAAAAATACAAGCCTAGCAGAATCCCCGCATACGAATTAGGTAGCTTGATCAAATGCAGTTAAAAACCTCTTTGGGAAGATATTTAAGTCTTGCGCCAAATGGCGCATCTCACGACCTTGATTTGTGCAAAACCATTATCGGCCTGGCGGATTCTGCCAAAGCAGTCGCGCGCGCGATACTGCAGAACTCCCTGGACAATTCACCGAATTCGATCGAACAGATTGCCTTTGAATTGTTTGAACAACAACTGAGTCAGGCACCCATCGGTATACTGATTTCAGAAAAGTTTGAAAACCCCCGGGTGCAAAACCCGGAATCCAGACTGGCGGTCGTGATTTATCCAGTCGAAGCTGCGGCCAATATCGATTCGGCGATGCCCTACGGCAGTATTTTCTCGATTTATCAGCTTGGCTATGAGGCCTCGAACCAGGACATTTCAGGTGCAACCCCGTTGGCGGCGGGTTTCTTCGTTTATGGAGCACAAACCCATTTGGTGGTGAGTTGTGGCGAGGGCAGCAGTGTTTTCACACTCGATCCTGAATCAGGTGAATTCATGCTCAGTCGTGAGCGTGTAATTATCCCGCCGCAGTGTCGCGAATGTGCTGTCGACAGTTCCAACTACCGGTTCTGGCACAGCAGTATCAGGCACCTTGTCGATGACTGCGTCGCCGGAAGCGATGGGCCGCTGGGTGGCGACTTTGACATGTTCTGGAATGAATCAATAGTAATGGCAGCCTATCGCATTCTGAACCGGGGTGGCGTTTACCTTTGCCCGGACGATGCACGACCTGCGTATAAGAACGGTAAACACAAACTTTTGTACGAGGCAATCCCGATCGCCTTCCTTGTGGAGCAGGCGGGTGGCAAGGCCACCGATGGCTATACACCCATTCTGGACAGAAAGGTCGGTCAGATCGATGCCCGTATTCCGTTGATGTTTGGAGACCAGGACCTGGTTGATAAAGTTCTTGATTACTACAGTAACGACGCGACCGACACAACCCGGTTCCGCCTGTTCGAAAATCGCAGCCTGTTACGAAACTAGAGGTCATCCGCATGTCATTAAAGCATCCCATTCTTTCCATAACAGGCTCTTCGGGGGCAGGTACTTCGACTGTCAAACAGACCTTTGAACATATTTTCTTCCGCGAGAATATCAGCGCCTGTTATATCGAGGGAGATGCATTCCACCGTTTCAATCGCCAGGAAATGAAGGCCGCGATGGCGCATGCCGAGGAAGCGGGAAATAAGAATTTCAGTCACTTCGGACCGGAGGCCAATCTTTTCTCGGAACTGGAAGCGGCGTTCCGGGAATACAGTGAAACCGGCATCGGCAGAACCCGTCACTATGTGCACGACGATGTTGAAAGCGACCGCTACGACATGCCCCCGGGTGAGTTTACCGAATGGGAGTCATTTCCCGAGGGAACCGATCTCCTGTTTTACGAGGGCCTGCATGGCGCCGTTAAAACTGACCAGGCCGACGTCGCTCAATATGCCGATCTCAAGGTAGGCGTGGTGCCGGTCACCAATCTCGAGTGGATTCAAAAAATCCACCGCGACAAGGTAGCACGTGGTTATTCGGCGGAGGCAATCACTGACACGATTCTGCGTCGCATGCCGGATTACATCGAATACATCTGCCCGCAATTCACCAATACCGATATTAATTTCCAACGCGTGCCGATCGTCGATACTTCGAACCCGTTCATTGCACGCTGGATTCCAACTGCTGACGAATCGATGGTCGTAATTCGATTCGCCAATCCGCACGGTATCGATTTTCCCTACCTGCTGACCATGATTCACAACAGTTTCATGTCACGTCCGAATGTCATCGTAATCCCGGGTGGCAAGATTGACCTGGCGATGCAGCTCATATTGACCCCGCTGGTCATGCAGCTGGTCGAACGCAAGCGCCGCGCAGCCTGAAACGGAGGACTCAAAATGGCTCGAATTACACTTAGACAACTTCTCGACCACGCGGCTGAACACGGCTATGGGGTTCCTGCTTTCAATATCAACAACATGGAGCAGGTGCTTGCCATCAT
>Ga0265309_10000563_pt1 | contig 15014 bp, 18 predicted proteins | sample Helome_FD_192492 | JGI IMG/M metagenome (GOLD analysis project Ga0265309, IMG submission 192492) | Marine sediment microbial communities from subtidal zone of North Sea - Hel_20160524 (Illumina Assembly) | ecosystem: Environmental > Aquatic > Marine > Subtidal zone > Sediment ...
CCGGGATGTGATGCTTAAAGAGGCCGATTTTCCAATCAGGTATACAGGCTATACCCCCTGCTTCAGAAGAGAAGCCGGAAGTTATGGTGCCCATGTCAGAGGATTAAACCGACTCCATCAATTTGATAAAGTCGAGATCGTTCGGGTTGAAAAATCCGAGGATTCCTATGCGGCCTTAGACGGGATGGTAGACCATGTTAAAGAGCTGCTTAACGAACTAAAGTTGCCTTACCGTATCTTAAGACTTTGTGGTGGCGATCTCGGTTTTACTTCGGCACTAACCTATGATTTCGAGGTCTATTCTACGGCTCAGGAACGCTGGCTGGAGATCAGTTCTGTTTCTAATTTTGAGACATACCAGGCAAACCGACTCAAACTTAGGTACAAGGATAGCCAGAATAAGACGCAACTAGCCCATACGCTAAACGGGAGCGCTTTGGCCCTTCCACGGGTCCTGGCAGGTATTCTTGAAAACTATCAAAAGGCAGATCGAATAGATATTCCTGAAGTGCTCAGACCGTATACAGGCTTTGATAGTATTTCCTAAATAACATCCTTGTTTTAGCATTCTTTTACCAGCATCAGCTTTTGATTTGACGTATATTTGAAAAAAAGCATTGAAATTTCTGCGAACTTTTTGGCTATTGTTACTGGTTTTCCCAATGTATGGGCAGGAAGACTTTTTGGCCCGACAGTACTTCAATGACGGGGAGTTTGAGAAGGCAGTGATCTACTATGAAAATCTTGTCAATCGCATCCCAAGAAGGTCTGATTATGCCGAAAACCTGGTGGCCTGCTATCAGCAACTGGAACAATACACCAAAGCAGAGGAGTTTTTGCGCAAACGTCTGTCTTCTTTAGCTTCCTATCCCACCTTATATGTAGACCTGGGTCAGAACTACCGATTACAGGATAGTCTTTCTGTTGCCAGGGAATACTATGAAAAAGCACATGAAACCATACTGGAGAATCCCAACTTTGGCTATGCTATTGGATTTCGTTTTCAGCGATACACTTTGTTAGACGATGCCTTGCGCGCATTCTCAAAAGCTATGGAATTGAATCCGCAATTAAATTATGGTCTTCAGATTGCGCGGATCTATGGAGAACAAGGGAAAATTGATCAGATGTTCAATGCCTACCTCGATATCGTAGAACAACCGGATTCTCCCAAGAAAAATACCATGCAGCGCATAGATTATTATCTAACTGATGTCAGCCAGTCAGAAAACAACCAGATCCTGAGAAAGATCTTATTACAACGTGCACAGCGATCACCAAATACCTTATGGAACGAATTATTGAGTTGGCTGTTTGTTAAACAAAATCAGTTTTACAATGCCTTCGCCCAGGAAAAAGCGATCTACAAGCGGGCAGACGGCATTAGCCTGGAACGAATGGCCAATTTAGGAGAATTGGCCCTGAAAGAAGAGGCTGTTGAAGATGCCAAAGAGATCTTTGAGTATATCCTAAAAAATGGAGCCGATCCTGTGATCTTGTTAAATGCCCAGCTAAACTTAATAGATATCGATCTGTTGGAATTGGGGGAAACACGGATCGTCAAAGCGCGTAAGAAATTTGAAGAACTTGAAGAGCAATATGGCTACCAAAGTGAAACATTACAACTGCAGATCGCTTACGCCAATTTCCTCACTTTTAAAGACAATAATCCGATCAAAGGTCAGCAAGTTCTGAAAAATGCTCTTGAATTGCCCTTGTCGAGATTTAGTGAGGCCTATGTGAAATTGGCATTGGGAGATATCCTTGTCTATGACCGAAAGTTTAACGAAGCCCTTATCTTATTCTCACAGACCCAGAAAAGGCTGAAGAACGATGTACTAGGGCAGGAGGCACGTTTTAAAGTAGCCCAGACAAGCTTTTATAAGAGTGATTTCGACTGGGCGCTGACACAGCTCAAAGTACTGCGTGGTTCTACTTCTCAATTGATCGCAAATGATGCCATGCAACTAAGCTTGCTGATCGCCGACAATACTTTTGAAGATTCTACGCAGACAGCGCTCAAAAAATACGCACGAGCAGATCTGCTGGCATATCAAAATAAGACGGAAGAAGCTATTATAAGCCTGCAATCCATACTCGAAGAACATAAGGGAGAGCAAATAGAAGATGAAGCCATGCTGAAATTGGGAGAGTTATATTTTTCCAAAAAGGACTACGACCAGGCCGAGTTAAACCTCCGAAAAGTCATTGAATTTTACCCCCAGGGAATACTGGCAGATGATGCCCATTTCACCCTTGGCGAATTATACCGTAAGCAACTTAATGACCAGGAGCGAGCCAAAATGCACTACGAACGGATCATTTATGACTTCCAGGACAGCTATTATTTTCCTCAAGCCCAAAAGCAATTTCGAATATTGCGTGGCGATATTGTAAATTAGCCCACAAGCACACTTTTATGTATATCTATAATGTTACGATCAACATCAATGAAGACGTTCATGACGAATGGCTTTATTGGATGAAACACACCCATATTCCTGAAATGCTGGCCACAGGTAAATTTATAGAAGCCAAAATGTGCCAGGTAATGGTTGAAGAAGAAATGGGCGGAATTACCTATTCGGTGCAATATACACTCCAGGATAAAGTGCACCTCGAACAATACTATAAGGAAGATGCCGAGCGAATGCGCCAAGACGGGCAATCTCGGTTTAAAGATCAATTTGTGGCTTTCCGAACGGAACTGCAGGTAGTAGACAAGCAGGTTGCCACTTTTGCCCCTGCGACAGAACTACTTTTTACCTATGGTACCCTCAGAAGTGACACTATTCAACAGTCTGTTTTTAACAGGGTATTGAGTGGGCAAGCCGATTCCCTTGGCGGTTACCAAATAGCCACTGATCAGGTGGCAGGAAGATACCCTTTAATAGAAAGGGCAAAAGATACAGAAACGGAAGTACAGGGATCTGTCTACGAATTGTCAGGAGAAGACCTTTTGCTGGCTGATGCGTACGAAGGAAATGCTTATAAGCGTATTAAAGTGCAACTTCATTCCGGGAAAGATGCCTGGGTTTACATTCGCAATTCTTAATCCGGCAGATGTCTTACAAATCCCGATCTCCGGTACGACCCAAAAAACATTTGGGACAACATTTCCTGAAAGACCCGGAAATTGCAAGGCGTATAGCCCAAACACTGAAAGGAGATAATTATGACATCTTGATAGAGGTAGGACCTGGAACTGGTTTGCTTACTACCCACCTTTTGCCACTTAAAAAGCACCTTATTCTGTTTGAAATTGATCCGGATTCCGTTCGGTATCTAAAGCAGTGGCTGAGTGAAATTGATTCAGACGATAAGAAGACACAGTCATCGGCTAATATTTTTGAAGAGAACTTTTTAAGGTCTGATTTACAGAATATTACAAATAATAAACCTTTTGGTATAATTGGTAATTTTCCCTATAATATCTCCACACAAATAGTGTTTAAAATGTTGGATAACCGACATCTAGTACCTGAATTTGCCGGTATGTTCCAAAAGGAAGTCGCAGAGCGCATTTGCGAGCAGGAAGGCAGTAAAAAATATGGTATTTTATCTGTATTAGTCCAGGCTTTTTATAAGGCTGAATTTTTGTTTACTGTCCCCCCTGATGCCTTTATCCCACCCCCTAAAGTTGAATCAGCTGTACTCCGACTCACAAGAAAAAAAGAGGCCGAGCTCCCTTGTTCGGAAGCCTTATTTTTCAAAGTAGTGAAGACAGGGTTTAATCAAAGACGAAAAACGTTGCGCAACAGTCTAAAAAGCCTGCAACTCCCAAAAAATCTCACAGAAGATGCTATCTTTGACCGGCGTCCTGAGCAACTCAGCGTAGCTGAATTTATCGCTCTGACGGTGAAGATAGAAGATGGCACCATTTAAGCTAACAGATGAGCTTTTAGTACAGATCGAAGATCTTATTTCAGATCGTAAGGATACCCAATTAGTATCCCTTATGGAAGAGATCCACTATGCCGATGTGGCAGAGATCGCAAATGAGCTTACAGAAGAAGAGGCCATCTATTTGATCAAGCTATTAGATAGCGATAAAACTTCCGATGTACTTACAGAATTAGATGATGACGTAAGGGAAGTGGTTCTCAATAGCCTGTCTACTAAAGAGATCGCCGAGGAAATAGAGGAACTCGACTCGGATGATGCCGCCGATATTATTGCCGAATTGCCGGATGATATCGTTCAGGAAGTGATTTCGGAGATCGAAGACCGCGAACATGCCCAGGATATTGTAGATCTCCTGAAATATCCGGAAGATTCAGCGGGCGGACTTATGGCAAAAGAGCTCGTCAGGGTCAATGAAAATTGGAATGTACTTACCTGTGTAAAGGAAATGCGAGCGCAGGCGGAAAATGTGACACGTGTTCATTCCATTTATGTAGTAGATGACGAGGAACGGCTTCTTGGCCGACTCTCGCTTAAAGACCTGCTGACCACTTCTACCACGACCCCGATCCGGGATGTCTATATCCCCAAAGTGGATTCGGTTAATGTGAATGAGGATCCGGAAGAAGTAGCCAAAATCATGTCTAAATATGACCTGGAAGCCATCCCGGTTATAGATGACCTGGGCCGATTAGTTGGCCGTATTACTATTGATGATATTGTAGATGTGATCCGTGAGGAAGCCGATAAGGACTACCAATTAGCAGCCGGTATCTCTCAGTCTGTAGAAGCAGATGATAGTATCTGGGATCTGACACGTGCACGACTCCCCTGGTTATTCCTTGGATTAATAGGAGGTGTGGGGGCAGCAGCAATTATGGGTGGCTTTGAAACAATGATCAGCGATCACGCAATATTGTTCTACTTCACTCCCCTGATCGCAGCCATGGCAGGAAATGTTGGTGTACAGTCCAGTGCCATTATTGTACAGGGATTGGCTAATGACGATCTAAAAGGAAGTATCTCCAACCGACTCGTTAAGGAAGTCCTTCTGGCCACCTTAAATGGTGTGATTCTCGCCGCCATTTTGCTTTTGTTTACCTGGGCTTGGAAAGGAAGCCTTCCCACAGCAATGGCAATCTCGATCAGCTTGATCGTCGTGATCATTGTTGCCGGTATCATAGGAACCTTTACCCCACTTTTTTTAGATAAACGTGGCATAGATCCTGCTATCGCAACCGGACCTTTCATTACAACCAGTAATGATATTTTTGGTATTCTAATCTACTTCTGGATCGCCAAAGTCATCCTGGGAATTTAGGTTCTTCAAAAATTCAGAATTAAAGATCAAAGTCAATGAACGCGATCAACTTGAAAGAAAAACATTCGCTCTTTAGCAAACAATGGCACCCACATCAAATTGCAACTGTGGACGATATGCAAGTGATCCTGGCCAAGATCAAAGGAGAATTTGTCTGGCATGCCCATGCTGATGAAGATGAGCTTTTCCAGGTCTTAAAAGGTACCTTATATATGCAATTCAGGGATCGGACAGAAGTTGTAAAAGAAGGGGAGCTTATTGTTGTTCCCAAAGGTGTAGAACATTGCCCTGCTACCCGAAATGACGAGGAAGTTCATTTGTTATTATTTGAAAAAAAGAGCACTGCCCACACAGGCGATGTAGTCCATGAACGCACCCAAAACGAATATCCAAGAATTTAGATGCGAATATTACACTTGGAAGAGAATCACCCCTTGTTGATCCAGGAATTGGACGCATTGGGGTATTCCAATGACGAGAGACTGGAGGAGTCCTACGACCAAGTTTGTGAGATCATCCATGAATATGATGGGCTCATAATACGAAGTAGGATCACAATAGACCGTAACCTTCTTGAAAAGGCCCAAAACTTAAAATTTATAGGCAGGGTGGGTGCCGGCTTGGAAAATATAGACGTAGAATTTGCCAGATCACGGGACATTTACCTGATCCCTGCCCCTGAAGGAAACAGAAATGCCGTAGCAGAGCACGCATTAGGTATGTTGTTGAGCCTCTTTAACAAGTTGCATACGGCAGACAGAGAAGTGAGGCAAGGACTTTGGAGGCGGGAGGCCAACCGGGGCGTTGAACTGGATGGCAAGACATTAGGAATAATAGGTTACGGGAATACAGGAAAAGCCTTTGCCAAAAAACTAAGGGGATTTGATGTAGACGTCTTATGCTATGACATTGTTGGCGGCGTTGGAGATGTAAATGCCAGGCAGGTAGGTATGCTCGAATTTTGTCAGTTAGTGGATGTGGTAAGCCTTCACGTACCCCTTACCGATCTCACCAGAGCAATGGTTAATACGGAATTTATCGATCAATTTCAAAAGCCAATCTGGTTGATCAACACGGCCAGGGGGAAATGTGTAAATACAAAGGACCTCGTTGAAGGATTGCGATCCGGTAACTTGAGAGGAGCCGGCTTAGACGTCCTCGAATATGAGGCTAGTTCGCTATTAGGCCTCTTCGATCCCGGAACAGATCCGGAACAGAACCCGGAACCTCTGGAATATTTAAGACAGGCAGAAAATGTGATTTTGAGTCCGCATGTAGCTGGGTGGACCGCAGAAAGCAAGGAATACTTAGCAAGGGCCATTGTAGAAAAGATCAAGGCCAGATTTGCCTAAATTTATAAGGTGAAACGCACCATTCTCATATTCTCTGCTTTAATAATTGCCCTCTTTAGCCTGATGCAATTAGGGAAGTATGTCCTGGTGCAAAATTCGTCTTCCGCAGAATGGATCATTGCAGGTATCGCAGTAGCTTTTTTCTTTATCGGCATCCTTATCAACAGAAAATCCCAGCAGAAAGAAACCCTAAAAGCCGGGAAAGCGAGTTCATCACAATTAAGAGAACTGGGGTTGAGCAAAAGGGAATACGAAGTCTTGATCCACCTGTCTAAAGGTCATTCCAACAAAGAGATCGCAGATCTCCTTTTTGTGACGGAAAGTACTATCAAAACCCATGTGTCTAACATCCTTCTAAAATTAGACGCCCGCCGCAGAACCGAGGCAATAGCCAAAGCCCGGGAACTGGATCTTTTAGTCCGCTAGCACCCTGATCATGGTATTTGTTAAGATTTGGTACTTTAGTATGAGTATCAATTTATTCCCCACGACTAGTTTTACACAATTCTAAAATTTAAAAGATGAAATCTACAGTAAAACGTTACGGACTCTACAGTGCACTCACCCTGATCGTCCTCTTTGCCTTATCATGGATAATTGGAGCGGGATCGGATTATGGTACCCAGGAAACAATTGGCTATATTTCTATAGTAGTGGCATTGTCTTTTGTGTTTTTTGGCATCAAACATTTCAGGGATGCTGTAAATGGTGGGAGTGTTAGTTTTGGAAAGGCCCTGAAGATCGGTGTCCTGATCACATTATTTGCCTCAGTGGCATTTGGTTTTCTGGATATCGTGTACAAACTTATCAATCCAGAATTCACCACTGAATATTATGATACCATGGTCGAGCAGGTTAAAGCGACTGTTCCGGCCGAGCAGCTGGAAGCAAAATTAGCCGAAATGGAATCGCAACGCGAGCTCTTTTCAAATCCAATTCTCAGTTTTTTGTTAATGGCCTTTACCGTGTTCATTATAGGGTTTATCATATCGCTGTTATCATCTCTGGTTTTACAACGTAAAAAAGTTATGTCATGAAGTATGAGGCATCCTCACCGGAAGAGTTTATTTCAAAAATACCTGAAGAACGGAAACCGGTACTCCAAAAATTGCGAGATGTCATCCTGGCCAATTTACCAGCTGGATTTAAAGAAACTATGAGTTATGGCATGATCGGTTATGTAGTTCCCCACAGTATTTACCCGGATGGCTACCATTGCACGCCTGAATTGCCTCTTCCTTTTATGAATATTGCCTCCCAGAAGAATTTTGTGGCCCTGTATCATATGGGGATCTATGCCAATGAGGACATCTTAAAATGGTTCCAGGCCGAATTTCCAAAGCATTGTAAACGTAAACTGGACATGGGCAAGAGTTGTATTCGATTTAAGTATTTAGATGATATTCCATACGAACTTATCGGCGAACTTACCAGGAAGATCACAGTTCAGGATTGGATCGAAACCTATGAATCGGCAATTAAAACAAAAGCATAATATGAAAAATAGAGTAACAGGTTTGGGAGGATTCTTCTTTAAGACCAAAGACCCGGACAAAGTCAAGGATTGGTATAAAACCCATTTAGGTCTCAACACAGACCAATACGGATGTACTTTTTGGTGGCAAGACAAAGAAGGAAAAGATTGTTCCACACAATGGAGTCCATTCAAAGAGGACACCACATATTTTCAGCCTAGTGAGAAACAATTCATGATGAATTTCCGGGTCGAAAACCTTGTTGAATTACTAGAGGAACTCAAAAAAGAGGGGGTCACCGTCATTGGCGATATCCAAGAATTCGACTATGGGAAATTCGGATATATAATGGATCTGGAAGGGAATAAACTGGAACTTTGGGAACCCGTTGATAGTGCCTTCCAATAGTGAAAAAAATTGGTTACATTTAATGAGATAATCTGAAAAAAATACAACCATGTCAGACGAAACAAATGACTTTGGCGACAAGGCCGAAGATGCATTCGACAAAGCCAAAGAAAAAGCCTCTGAATTTGCAGACGACGCAAAAGAATCAGCTGGTGAATTCGCAGATGAAGCCAAAAAAGCAGCAAATGAATTTGCTGAAGGCATAAAAGATGTCGGCGGAGAAAACAAGAAAATACTCGCAGGGATCCTGGCGATCATTCTGGGATCTTTAGGCGTTCATAAATTTATCCTGGGCTATCAAAAAGAAGGATTTATACTCCTTGCCGTTACCCTAATAGGTTGGGTACTTATGTGTGTTGGAGTGGGTATCTTCCTTGTATGGATTACAGGATTGATAGGCTTAATTGAAGGTATCATCTACCTTACAAAGTCTGATGAAGAATTCTTCAATACATACCAGGCCGGGCAAAAGCCCTGGTTCTAAAAGAATAGTAAGCCGGATTTTTTATAGTCCGGCTTTTATTTTTAATTTTATTATCGTAATATTGCAATATATAAATGAATAATGGGAACTACTAAAACACAGATTTTCTCGAAAGAGCACAATGAGCTGGCGCGCACATTAAAAGTCCTGGCTCATCCGGGGCGACTGGCAATTCTTGAATACATAAGCCGCCAAAAGGCTTGTATTTGTAATGATATTGTCGAAGAAATAGGCCTGGCTCAACCCACGATCTCACAGCACCTCAAAGAGCTAAAAAGCATTGACTTACTCGAGGGCGAGGTCGACGGGAAAAAGGTGTGTTATGGTATAAACCTAAAGAAATGGGATGCTATTCAGAAACACCTGGATGCATTTTTTAATACAACACGAGTACACTGCTGCTAAAATAAATACCTATGAAAACAAGTGAATTCTTATCGCTTTTAAACGAGCATCAAAACAGGCGTCTGATATTCGAATACCAACCAGGACAGTTGGTCAATAAGAAATATCATATTACTGAAGTTAAAAATATCAAAGTCGAATCCGTGGATTGCGGTGCCAAAACCGATTCCTGGAATGAAACCGTCATCCAGTTATGGGAAAGTCCGATCGAAAATGAAGAGCGCGATTATCTAAGTATCTACAAGGTACTTGGCATCTTGAACAAAGTAGACAAAATGCGCCCTATGGATAGGGAATCAGTGGTGAAATTTGAATATAGCAATGCCCATTTTCATACGAGTCAACTCGATGTAACCGGATTTGATCTGGTGGATGGAAAATTAAAGATCGCCCTGTATTCACAACCGACAGATTGCAAAGCCAAAGACGATTGTGGCGTTCCGGAAGAAGTTGCCACTGCGGTGTCATCTGGTTGCGAACCAGATAGTGGTTGTTGTTAAACACTAAGACGTGATAGTAAGATTAATGCAAGACTCTGATTGGTCCGATATTGCCCGGATTTATGCCGAAGGCATGGCTACCGGGTACGCAACCTTTGAGCAGGAGGTCCCAAGCTATGAAGACTGGGATAAAGATCACCTGTCCAACTGCCGGATCGTGGCAGAAGAAAAGGGTGAGATCTATGGCTGGGCCGCCTTGTCTCCTGTATCCGGCAGATGCGTATATGGGGGTGTGGCAGAGGTTAGTGTCTATGTAGCCGAAAATGCACGGGGTATGGGAGTGGGTAAGTCCCTCATGCAGGCCTTAGTAACCCAAAGTGAAGACGCCGGTCTTTGGACATTGCAAGCGGGTATTTTCCCGGAAAATACAGCCAGTATTGTCCTGCATGAAAAAGTAGGTTTTCGTAAGATCGGCTACAGGGAGCGCGTGGGCAAATTAGATGCTAGTTGGAAAGATAATGTGCTTTTCGAAAGACGAAGTACGAAAGTGGGAATCGATTAAATTTTAGAAGACGTGAAGAACATTCTGGTACTGTGCACGGGTAATTCCTGTAGAAGTCAAATGGCCCATGGCTATTTGGAGACCTTACAAGATAAAGCGCAAATTTATAGCGCAGGCATCGAAACACATGGCCTAAATCCAGGAGCGGTTGACATAATGGCCGAAGATGGAATTGATATTAGTGGTCATACCTCAAATCATGTGGATGAATATGAAGGTATTTCATGGGATTATATCATCACGGTTTGCGACCATGCTAAGGAGAATTGTCCTTATATCCCGGCCAAATCTGCCCTTCGTTTACATCACAATTTTTTTGATCCTTCAAAAGTTGAAGGTTCTGCGGATGAAAAGCACCAGGCTTTTTTAAAAGCACGAGAAGAAATAAAAGAGTTTGTCGAGGATTTTATTAGTGAGGAACTGACTTAGACCGTTTCATTATTTTCGGAGTGTTTGCGTTCCAATTCTGCCTGAAATTCTTCCATAACGGGTTTCACTGTACTTTCCGGCAGGTCGGCAATCTTAATGTACATTAAGCCATCTACTGCATTGTTGAACAAGGGATCCACATTAAATGCGATCACTTTAGCATTCTGCTTGATGTATTTTTTGATCAAAACCGGTAGCCTTAAACTGCCCGGTTCTACTTCATCAATAAGTCGGTCAAATTTATTTACGTCTGCCTTAGTCCCATCAAAGACAAATTCTTTATCCGCATCATTTAATTTAACCTTGAACTCTTTCTTGGGTCTAATGTATTGGGCTACATAGGGATCCCAGTAATGAGATTTCATAAATTCGATCATCAGCGACTTTGAAAAATTAGAGAACTGATTACTGATACTCACACCGCCAATTAGGTATTTATGTTCAGGAAACCTCAGCGTTGTATGTACTATCCCTTTCCAAAGTAAAAATAGCGGCATAGGTTTTTGCTGATACTCTTTTACGATATAGGCACGACCCATTTCAATGGATCTGCTCATCATGCCAAATAATTCTGGTTCAAAACGGAAGAGGTCCTGGAGGTAAAATCCATCAATGCCATATTCTGGAAATATCTGCGACCCCATTCCCATGCGATAAGCGCCAACGATCTCTTTGTCCTTATCGTCCCACAAAAATAAATGATGATAATACGAATCAAATGCATCCAGATCTACGGGATTATTTGTCCCTTCGCCTACCTCTCTAAAAGTGATCTCCCGCTGCCTGCCAATTTCCTGAAGGATAAATGGCATATCTTTTTCCTGCGCGAGAAACACTTCGTAGTTATTGCTTTGTAATAATCTAAGATCCTTTTCCCGCAGCTTCTCAATCTCCCCTTCTATCACCTCTGTTCGTACAGCCGTTGCAATCTTTCTGGCAGGTTTGGGGATTTTTAAACTTCCTGGAATTTGCTTTAACAAGCCCTCTTTCTCATAGGCATTGGCCAGGATATAGGTCTTTTTACGAAGCAGTTCGGTAAAATCATCCACGGACTCTTGTTCGTTTTGTAAGCTCTCTGAAATGGGTTGGCCGATCCGAACCTTGATCGCCCTGTTGCGCTGCGTTGTTAATTCGGAAGGTAATTTTGCCGTACGGAAAATATCATTGATCTTGGAAAGCCTGTAGAATAACCTACTGTTCTTCGCGTGAAAATATATAGGCACCACAGGTACATTCGCCCTGCGGATTAATTTGATAGCTGCCTCTTCCCAGGGCCTGTCTACAATAAGTTTACCATCTTTATATGTAGACACTTCCCCGGCCGGGAAAATCCCGAGCGGATATCCTTCATTCAGGTGGCTTAATGCCTGTTTAAATCCTGCCAGACTACTCTGAACCTCTTTCCTGTTTTCAAAAGGATTCACAGCTAGAATAAAAGGTGCCAAAGGTGCCACCCGATGCAATAAGAAGTTCCCCATCACCTTAAAATCCGGTCTTTTTTCTAACAATAGCTTTAGCAACAATACCCCGTCAATGCCGCCAAGTGGGTGATTACTTATTGTGATAAAAGGCCCTTCAGCCGGAAGTCTTTTAAAGTCTGATTCCGGAATTTCAAAGTCGATCTCATAATGGTCAAGAATGGAATCCAGAAATTCACTGCCTTCCAGGTGCTTATGTTTGCGATAAAAGTTGTTGATCGATGAGATCTTTGTGATCTTCATCAATATCCACCCCATAAACACCCCGAATATTCCGTATTTATCGAGGTTAATTGCTCTGGCAACTTCTTTTGCAGTGACGAGTCCCATGGATTCAGTGACGGTTCAAAAGATAAATATAGTTAAAAGCCTTAACCGGCATCGGCGCGAACGACGAGTTGTACTATTTCTCTGCCTCTTTGCTCAAGGATAACCGACTTGGAATTGATAATTTTTTCAATAGATTCTTCATCAAAATGTCGGATCGTATAAAGGTCTACTCCTTCAAAGAATTCAATCTTATATTCCGCTTCCAACTCTTCAAGCAGTGCCTGTAAATTCCCAAACGTAGTATCTAAGCACATTGATATACTGATGGCGGAATTTTGCATCAATTCCACCTTCATTCGGTGCTCATGCAGTGTTTTAAATATGGAGCTGATATTGTGTTCAACAATAAATGAGAAATCAAGTGTGCTTAGTTTTAACAAGACCTGGTCCTTTTTCAAAATAAAGCAAGGTGTCATGGGATCGAGCAACACCCCTTTCCCTACGGTGGTACCTTCATTTGCTGGCTGCTTAAATGATTTTACATGAAGTGGGATCTCTTTTCGTTGAAGGGGTTGCAAAGTTTTGGGGTGAATTACGGATGCGCCATAAAACGCCAATTCAATAGCTTCGCGATAGGAAATATGATGCAGCAATTGAGTCTCTTGAAAATATCGGGGGTCAGCATTTAAGACGCCAGGAACGTCTTTCCATATGGTTACTGAATCTGCATCTAGTCCATAAGCCAGGATAGCAGCCGTATAATCCGAACCTTCCCTCCCAAGCGTAGTAGTATATCCTTCTGTATCTGCCCCAAGAAAGCCTTGAGTAATATAGAGCGTTGACGGCTCAATAAGGCGTTCTATATTCCCAACAGTCCTGTCCCAATTTACCCGGGCATCCCGATAATTTTGATCCGTTTCAATGATCTCCCTGATATCTATCCAGGTATTTCGGACATTTTCCTGATTCAGATAAGCGCTAATGATCTGGGTAGAAAGCAACTCCCCAAATGATACTACCTGGTCATACAGAAAATTGTATTTCGAATCGGCATAAGTCTCCAAGGTGGTTCGCATTTGATCAAAACGCGCGTCTATTTCGGCAAAAATGGTATGATCAGCATCAAAAAGGGCTGAAAGTATCCCTCTGTGATAGTCATATACAAACTGAATCGCATTCGACCTTTCTTCCTCTCCTTTCGCGCCGACTACTGCCTCCATGGCATTCGTAGTCTTCCCCATTGCCGATACCACTAACAGGGTATTCTGAGATCCGGATTCTTTAAGAACCTTGTGCAGATTCTTAACTCCAACTGCATCCTTGACAGATGCCCCTCCAAACTTATAGATCTTCATAATCTTTCCAGGTACTTTTTAATTCCCATTTCATCTAATTGTACGACATCCCAATCACGCATGACTCGGGCTCCTCTTTCTTCATAAAATTTAATAGCTGGTTCATTCCAATCTAACACTTCCCAGCTAATGCGTTTCACTCCTATGGAATGACCATATTTTACAACTTCATCCAGCAATAGGCCGCCAATTCCAAGGCCCCGATTTGATTCGGTGACGATAAGATCTTCCAGATGCAATACCGGGCCAACCCAAGTAGAATACCTTGGATATACGAAGGCCATTCCAACAACTTCGCCCTTGTTCTTCGCCACCCAACATTTGAACCTGGCTGATCCATTGTAACCATCTTGCTGCAAGGTTCGTGGACTTGTTTTTACAGAAGCCTCAGACTCTTCAAAGCGTGCAAGTTCAACAATCAACTTGTGAACAGCATCCATATCCTTACTTTGAGCTTCCTGAATTTTGATAGAATTCATGGCACAAATAAACTACTTACGGGTGATATCTAAAACATCCTTTCGAGAATCTATTTCAATTTCTTAAAATAACCGATATTTGCAGGGAATATAAATCGGCCCCAAATGGACAATAAATACCGCACGCTTGGCGAATTTATTATTGAAAATCAAGCTTCTTTTCAATATTCCTCTGGCGAACTATCCAAACTAATAAATGCGCTGCGACTCGCTGCAAAAGTGGTAAATCATGAAGTAAACAAGGCAGGCCTGGTAGATATCATAGGAGGTGCGGGAGATACGAATGTGCAGGGCGAGAATCAGCAAAAATTGGATGTGCTGGCAAATGAAAAATTTATACAGACCTTAAAAAACCGGGAGATCGTCTGTGGGATCGCATCGGAGGAAGAGGATGATTTTATCAGTATTAACAGTCATGATGAAAACCATCAGAATAAATATGTTGTCCTCATAGATCCGCTTGACGGATCCTCAAATATCGATGTAAATGTTTCCGTGGGTTCCATATTTTCTATCTACAGAAGGATCACACCTGTAGGAACTCCGGTACAACTCGAAGATTTTCTACAACCCGGTGTAAACCAGGTTGCAGCTGGTTATGTTATTTATGGCACTTCCACCATGCTAGTATATACTACAGGACATGGAGTGAA
>Ga0265309_10000565_pt1 | contig 14990 bp, 13 predicted proteins | sample Helome_FD_192492 | JGI IMG/M metagenome (GOLD analysis project Ga0265309, IMG submission 192492) | Marine sediment microbial communities from subtidal zone of North Sea - Hel_20160524 (Illumina Assembly) | ecosystem: Environmental > Aquatic > Marine > Subtidal zone > Sediment ...
GAGCGTCATGGCCAGGATGAGATTCAGAAGCTTACCGATTATCATATTTCTGAAATAGATAAAATCTTGCAGGCTAAAGAAGTCGAATTGATGGCTGTTTAATTGAGCTAATCTAAATGTAATTTTGCCCATGTATCCCACCAGTTCAACTCGAGAGATTCCAGAAACTGACATAATACCCCGACATGTCGCTATTATTATGGATGGTAATGGCCGTTGGGCAAAGGAACGCTTGTTACCACGAGTAGCTGGTCACAAGCGTGGAGTAGAGACCGTACGTACAGCTATTAAGGCTTGTATTGAGCGCGGGATTAAGTATTTGACATTATTTGCTTTTAGTAGTGAGAACTGGCGCAGGCCAACTGAAGAAATTTCATTTTTGATGCAGCTTTTCATTACGGTTCTTGAACAAGAAATAATTAAGTTGCATGAAAATGGTATTCGTTTCAAGGTAATCGGAGATTTAACAAAATTTGAACCTAAGATAATTGAATTTATCCGTAATGGCGAAGAAATAACTGCTGCCAATACTAGCTTAACACTTACCATTGCAGCAAATTATGGAGGTCGCTGGGACATTATGCAGGCTACACATAAGATGTTAGCGCAACATCCAGAACTAATTAGCAGCTTTAAGGAAGAAGATCTATCCCAGCATTTTGCTATGAGCTATGCACCAGAACCAGATCTATTCATACGTACAGGAGGCGAGCAACGTATCAGTAATTTTCTATTATGGCATCTAGCTTATACTGAACTTTATTTTACTGATATTTTATGGCCAGACTTTAATGCTAGCTCACTTGATCTTGCAATTCAATCCTACCAGCAACGAGAGCGACGTTTTGGCAGAACGAGTGAGCAACTTCAAAAATCGGAATCTATCACAACAAAGTAAAAAAGATATGACCTAAAGAAATACTATAACTTTTCTGCATCATCTAATTTGTATAGTTTTACACTGATTCCCTAATCTTCATGCTCAAAGCCCGTATTCTTACTGCTACAGGTCTTTTACTCCTTTTTTTAGTAGGGCTATTTTATTTATCTCCAGTTTTCTGGATGATGCTACTTCTTGCAATAACCGTAATTGGTTCATGGGAATGGAGCAAATTATCTAAATTCTCTTTGCCTGGTTCTATTTCTTACCTTATATTTACAGCATTAATTGGAGGTGAATTATTATTTATTTTAAGTAGAGTTATAATAATTAATCCTTATACAACACAATTTATCTGGCTATACGCTGTGACACTAGGATTCTGGTTACTTGTTGTACCTTATTTCTTAAAATTTAATTGCACGATAAAAAATCCTGCTTTACTTGCATTGATAGGCTGGTTACTACTGTTACCTACTTGCCTTGCCTTATATCAACTTCGAGCTATAGACCCTCTTCTTTTATTAAGCTTCATGGCAGCTATTTGGATTTCGGATACTGCAGCATATTTTACTGGACGAAAATTTGGTAAACACAAGCTTGCACCTTCAATAAGTCCAGGAAAAACTTGGGAAGGTGTTGCAGGAGCATTAACAGCTGTCTTTGTCTATGCATTGCTTTGGAGTTATTTAGTAGCAGATAAAACTCAAATTATGTTATTAATTCCTTTGTTATTGGCACTTGTTGTATTGGGTATCTTAGGTGACTTATTTGAGTCTTTGATGAAACGCCAGGCAGGAGTTAAGAATAGTGGTAATATTCTACCCGGACACGGTGGTATACTTGACCGTATTGATGCACTTACTTCTACGCTACCTGTAGCTATTTTTATAGTCCTCCTTTTTACCATATGAATTATGGCTGTTCGAAATATTACCATTCTAGGTTCTACCGGAAGTGTCGGGGTTAGTACACTTGATGTAGTTGCACGCCACCCTAATAGATTTCAAGTAATGGCACTTACTGCCAATAAAAGCACTGATAAAATGCTGGAGCAATGTCGTGTCTTCACTCCTCGTTATGCAGTAATGCTAGATCCTACCAGCGCAGAAAATTTAAGAAAAGAGGTTTGTGCAGCAGGAATTAGCACTGAAGTCTTATGTGGAGTTGAGTCACTTGAGAAAGTTGCATCGTTACCCGAAGTAGATATTGTAATGGCAGCAATCGTTGGTGCTGCAGGAATACGTCCTACTTTTGCTGCTGCCCTTTCAGGAAAGTATGTTCTTCTTGCTAATAAAGAAACCCTTGTAATGGCAGGACATATATTTATGAATGTAGTCAAAGAAAACCATGCTACTTTGCTACCAATCGATAGTGAACACAATGCTATTTTTCAGTCATTACCTAGAGAGTTTTCTGGAGACCATACGAAAGCCGGTATACGAAGAATCTTATTAACAGCTTCTGGTGGACCCTTTCGGAAAACATCACTAGTTGATATGAAGCATGTGACGCCAGAGCAAGCATGCAATCATCCTAATTGGGTAATGGGCCAAAAAATATCTGTAGATTCTGCCACTATGATGAATAAGGGCCTAGAACTAATTGAAGCGCGTTGGTTATTTGATGCTGCACCCGAACAGATCCAAGTAGTGGTACACCCACAAAGCGTAATTCACTCTATGGTTGAATATGTTGATGGCTCTGTATTAGCACAGCTAGGAAATCCAGATATGCGCACCCCAATTGCTCACGCCTTGGCATATCCGGAGAGAGTCGAATGTGGGGTAACACCTCTTGATATTTTTAAAGTTGCACAATTGGATTTTGAAGCACCCGATTTCTCAAAATTTCCTTGCCTGGGACTGGCCTATAAAGCTCTTTCCTCTGGCGGCAGCTCCCCAGCAATACTTAACGCAGCAAATGAAGTGGCAGTAGAGTCATTCTTAAAATCATTAATATCCTTTACAGCAATTCCATCAATGATTGAACAAGTAATGCAGGCAATCACCCCTAAAGATATCTTTACACTAGAAGATGTGCTAACAGCTGATAGTCTGGCACGCGAAGCTGCCTATGAATTGCTTAATTCAGAAAGAATAGATTCATAAACTATAGAGGGATGCAACTACCTAACATTATTACACAATGCTACATATGCATCAGTTATATCAACAAAACTACTATAAATTTTAGAATTACAACCCGCCGGAGACATTTTGACCTAATTTTATTAATTTCCCTAATTTTCAATTAGCCAATCCAGGCTATGATATGAATGAAATTAAATTATTTATTTTCGTTAATAAACTTTATCACACTAAACAAGTCTAGATTATAGAACCCGTATGACAATCTTTCTTACAATAATTGCTTTCATCTTTGCATTAGGCCTATTAATAGTGTTCCATGAGTTTGGCCACTATTTAGTAGCACGTTTATGTAATGTAAAAGTATTACGATTTTCGGTAGGATTTGGACGTCCATTAATTAGAAAATATTGGGGAAGAGATAAGACTGAATGGGTAATAGCAGCTTTCCCGATTGGTGGCTATGTAAAGATGCTGGACGAACGGGAAGGTAAAGTTTCTCCTGAAGATTTACCACGATCATTTAATCGTATGACAGTTTCGCGTCGCTTTGCTATCGTATCCGCAGGACCAATTGCAAACTTCTTGCTTGCTATCCTACTTTATTGGTTTCTATTCATGTACGGAGTTAGTGGCATGAAGCCAACACTAGGACAAGTTACCCCAGGTTCACCAGCCGCAATAGCCAATTTTGAGGCAGGCGAAACTTTAGTAAAAATTGGAGATGAGCTCGTAACTACCTGGCAGGATGCTCGTTGGGTACTTCTGTCTAAAGCAATAGAAAGAACTCCTGCTTTATCTGTGGAGACTCTTAGCCCTGACAATAAAATTACATGGAGGAAATTAAACTTAAATGAATTAAATGCTGATGACCTTGACGCTGATTTTCTAAAGAAAATTGGCCTAAATGTTTACCAACCAGAAATTAAACCAATAATTGCTCAAGTAATTCCAAACGGTATAGGTGACCGTGCTGGCTTACTTATCAATGATGAAATTCTATCTGTAAATGAAAAAGAAATCGTGCAGTGGAAGGATCTTGTACAACAAATACAAAATAATCCTGGAAATCTATTAGTAATGAAAATACAGCGTAACGATACTATAGTTAGTGTAAAAATAATTCCAGAACTAACTACTAGGAATGGCAGACAAATTGGTAAGGTTGGTATTGGGCCAAAGATTGACCACTCAAAAATTAAAGATTTATTAGTTGAGGTTAGCTACCCAGCAAGCACTGCTATGGAAAAAGCAATAAATAAAACTTGGGAAACATCAATATTTACGTTACAAATGCTATGGAAAATGGTGATGGGAGAAGTATCAATAAAAAATGTAAGTGGGCCCATCACAATTGCTGATTATGCAGGTAAATCAGCACAGATGGGAGTTGCATCTTATCTAGGGTTCCTTGCACTCATAAGCATTAGCTTGGGAGTATTAAATTTACTTCCAATCCCCTTATTAGATGGCGGGCATTTGATGTATTATGTCGTTGAAATCATTAAGGGTAGTCCCCTTTCTGAAAGGGCTATGGAAATTGGACAACAAATGGGAATGATGATGTTGTTTACTTTGATGGCTTTTGCAATATACAACGATATCAATAGGCTGATCTCTATTTAAAAAATGAAAATTAGGGACCTTGTTGTACTTATTTTTTTCTTTTATTCCTCATATCTATTGGCAGAAGAGCCATCTATTGATTTATTGGCTGATGAGCCAATAAATTTATTAACTGATGAGACACCTACATTTGGAGATACAACTGAGAAACAACCAATAACTGAAAAAATAGAAGAGAAAATTTTTATAGTTGAAGATATCCGAGTTGAGGGAATACAACGAACGGAAGCAGGAACTGTATTCAGTTATCTCCCTATAAAAGTTGGCGATACCTTAACCAAAGAAAAAGCAGCAGACGCAATCAAGGCACTTTACTCTACTGGTTTTTTTAAAGATGTACGGCTAGAGTCTGAAAATGGTGTCCTACTAGTAATAGTTCAAGAACGTCCAGCTATTGCAGAGATTAGTATTGTTGGTGTAGATGAATTTGAACCAGATAAGCTTAAATCTGGATTAAGACAGTCAGGCCTAGCTGTCTCACGTATTTTTGATCGTGCATTATTGGAGAGAGCCGAACAAACGTTGAAACAACAGTATATAAGCAAAGGTAGGTATGCTGTGAAAGTTACTACTACTATTACACCTCTTGAACGTAACCGTGTTGGCCTTAACTTTAGTATCGATGAAGGAGAAGTAGCAAAGATTCGGAAGATAAATATCGTTGGTAACAAATCGTTCAGAGAGAGAGAACTAGTCGGCCTATTTAATCTCAGGACTCCAGGCCTTCTGACTTGGATTACTAATGATGATCAATACTCAAAACAAAAACTATCTGCTGATCTAGAAACATTGCGCTCCCATTACCTTGATCGCGGTTATTTAGAGTTTACTATTGACTCAACTCAGGTTTCTGTAACACCTGATATGCAAGATATTTATATTACAACAAATATAATTGAAGGTCCTCAGTACAAAATTTCTGGGATCAAATTAGCAGGTGATATGCCTGTCCCTGAGGAAGAATTACGTGAACTTGTAGTAATTGGTGCTGGCGACGTCTTTTCGCGGAAAAAACTAACTGAATCGATTAAGCTTATTACCGACCGATTAGGTGATGATGGATACGGTTTTGCTAATGTCAACGCATCACCAGAACAAGATAAAGAAAAACGTGAGGTAGCTTTTACTTTTTTCATTGATCCAGGTCGTAGAGTCTATGTAAGACGTATTACTATAACTGGTAATAACCGTACTCGTGATGAAGTCATACGAAGAGAAATGCGCCAACTTGAAGGCGGATGGTATTCAACAGCTAAAATAAATCGATCTAAAGTACGCATTGATAAATTACAATATTTCTCGGCCGTTAATGTAGAAACTCCAGCAGTTGTTGATGCTACAGATAAAATTGATGTAAATGTTGATGTTAAGGAAAAACCAACTGGAAACATAATGTTTGGTCTGGGTTTTTCTCAACAGGAAGGACTAATACTGAGTGGGAACATTTCACAGAATAATATATTTGGTACCGGGAAGTTTGTTTCTCTTAGAGCAAATACAGGTGCCGTTAGAAAAGAATTCTCTTTATCATTTACTGACCCTTATTTTACTGTTGATGGAATAACTGCAGGATTTGATCTTTACCGTCGCAGTCTGAATACTAATAACCTAAATGCTGTAGCAAATATTAAATCGACTACTACAGGTGCGGGACTCCGTTTTGGCCTTCCAGTTAATGAAACAGACTCAGTCTTTGTCGGAATAGGAGCTGAAGTATCAGATCTTGATTTATCACCCTTAAGTCCCACACGTAACAAAAATTTTATAGCTGTATTTGGAAACCCTACTACCAATTTTCCGGCAACTATAAGATGGCAGCGTGATGCGAGAGATAGTGCAATCTGGCCAACTGAGGGAATACTACATAGGGTATTTGGAGAAGTGAGCGTACCAATAGGGGATCTTAAATACTACAAGATAAACTATGAAGCAAAATACTACCATCCTATTACTAAACACTTCACCCTACTGCTAAATACAAAACTGGGATATGGAGATGGATATGATGGAAGAGACCTACCCTTCTTTAAAAATTTCTTTGCCGGAGGAAATCGTACAGTTCGTGGTTACAGAATAAGTTCACTGGGACCACGTGATGACTCCTTCAGAGCGTTAGGTGGAAACAAACTTGTAGTAGGAAGTGCGGAAATTTTATTCCCAATGCCAGGCCTAGCAAATGACAGATCTATACGGCTAGGTACATTCCTTGATGCAGGAACAGTATTTGGTCCAAATGGTATATTTCCTAAAAGTGAGGGGCTCCGATATTCTGCTGGAATCTCTGTTTCCTGGGTCTCACCAATGGGCCCCCTTAAAGTGAGTTTGGCGAAAGCAATCAATAAAAAGGAAGGAGACAGATTACAACCATTTCAGTTTCTTTTCGGTCAGCAATTTTAAAGCCAAAAGAAAGACACTATATTACCCAAACTATCGTAAAATTACAGGATGACCGACTATTAAGGAATACTATGGACATTCATGAAATACTGAAATATCTTCCCCATCGATATCCACTTCTTCTAGTGGATCGAGTACTATCATGTGAATCAGGTAAAGAAATCGTTGCACTTAAAAATGTTACTATTAATGAACCATTCTTTTCAGGCCACTTTCCTCATCATCCAATTATGCCAGGAGTTTTGATCATAGAAGCTCTTGCACAGGCTGCTGCACTACTTACGCTAAAAACTTTAGATCTAAAAGTTGATAATGACTCTGTATATTATTTTGTTGGAATAGATCAAGCACGATTTAAAAAACCAGTTTATGCAGGAGACCAACTAATATTGAAAGTAAATATAGAAAGACAAATTAAAGGAGTACTAAAATATTCAGCCAAAGCGGAAGTAGATGGTCAAGTTGCTACTGAAGCTAAATTGATGTGCACGATGAAAGGCATATAAATAGTACTTTTATTAAAAGAATATTATAAATTTATTTATATTAAAACTTTTCACATTGAGAGAAAATTTGAGTCAAGAATCATCAAACTCACTATATAATTTGATCGGCGGTGTGGATGAAGCCGGTAGAGGTCCATTAGCAGGACCAGTTTTTGCTGCTTGCGTAATACTCAATCCAAATAACAAAATAGAAGGGATCTCTGATTCGAAAAAACTCAACGAAAAGAAACGAAATAGGCTAGCATATTTAATTAAAAAAAAATCAATGGCATGGGCAGTTGCTTCAGCGTCCGTAGAAGAAATCGATAGATTGAATATTCTACAAGCGAGCTTGCTGGCAATGAAGCGGGCTGTTGAAAATTTACCTTTTCTACCTAGTAAAGTATTAGTAGATGGAATACATAGCCCTAAACTGAACCTTCAAGTACAAACTATCATAAAGGGTGATTGTTCGGTACAAGAAATTTCTGCTGCATCTATTCTTGCCAAAACAGCGCGTGATGCTGAAATGCAGTGCCTCCACAATACTTTCCCAAATTATGGTTTTGATCAACATAAAGGATACCCAACAAAAAAACATTTAGAAGCATTACATATTCATGGGATATCAATAGTACACAGGCGAAGTTTCTCTCCTATTCGAAAACTGATACCTTATAGATAAATTTTATAGTTTTAATAATATGAAAATAGAAAAAGATATGGTTGTATCGATTGATTATGTATTACTAGACTCTGCAGGTAAAACTATTGAAAAAACAGAATCCCCAGTTAGTTACCTGCACGGTGGTTTTGATGAAATCTTCCCTATAGTTGAAGAGGAACTACAAAATAAAGAAGTAGGTCACTCTTGTAGCATTGTAATGTCACCTAAAAATCATTTTGGTGAGTATGAAAGTGAATTAGTTCGGATAGAATCTCGTGATGCATTCCCTGATAACATAAAAGTTGGAATGCAATTTGAAGGAGAAGAAGAAAATTCTAGAATTACGCTTATTTATACTATTACGGATATTACTGAGGACAAGGTAGTTGTTGATGGAAATCACCCTCTAGCTGGTATGACCTTGCATTTTGATTGCACCGTTACTGGTGTCCGACCTGCTACTGAAGAAGAGATCTCTCATGGGCATGTCCATGAATAACGTTTACTATTCTATATCTAAAAACAGGAACTGAATTGAGAAAGCCACTTACTTTCAAGTTACTCAATCTTTCTCATACATTTTTTTAAAATATAAAGCTTTTCTAACGCTTCCTTTGGGCTTAATTCATCTGGTACTATCCTAGATAGTAATGAAAGAACCGGATGCTCCTCGGTATTCCCCTCTTTGACAGAATCAAACATCTCTGCAGTAAATAAATCCCCATTTAAACTTTCTATTTTAAATTTGGCCAGATATTCCTTTGCAGCTAGAATCACTGACTCTGGTATTCCAGCTAATGCTGCAACCTGAAGACCATAACTTTGACTAACTGACCCTTCATTTACAGCGTAAAGAAATGTAATCCGTTTTTTATACTCTACAGCATCAAAATGGATATTGGCAGCCTGACTAAATTTCTCGACTAGCCTTGATAGCTCTGAATAATGGGTGGCAAAAAGGCTATAGCTTCGATTCTTTTCTAATAAACATTGTGCGATTGCAAAGGCCAATGCTAATCCATCAAGAGTTGAAGTACCACGCCCTATTTCATCCATTAAAACTAAACTTTGTGAAGTGGCATTGTGCAGAATATTTGAAGCTTCAGTCATTTCTACCATGAATGTAGAACGACCACTTGCCAGATCATCAGACGCACCAATTCGTGTAAAAATTTGATCAAGTGGGCCAATAGATAAACTTTTAGCAGGAACAAAGCTACCACAATGTGCAAGCAATGTAATCAGTGCAACTTGTCTCATATATGTTGATTTCCCGCCCATATTAGGACCAGTTACAACGAGCATCTTACGCTCATCATTAAGTTCCACGTCATTTGCAACAAAATTATCTACTTGGTTTTCTACAACAGGATGCCGGCCCTCCTTAATTTTTATAGTAGTTTCACTAGTAAATTCTGGAATAGTGTAGTTAAGTGTTAATGCGCGCTCAGCAAAGGTTGCAAGCACGTCTAATTCAGAAACACTTAATGCAACTTGTTGTAAATGACTAACATATGACAGTAGAGTATCTAGTAGACTATTAAACAATAATTTCTCACGTGCCAGAGAACGTTCTTTTGCTGACAGCGCCTTATCTTCAAAAGTTTTCAGCTCAGAAGTGACATAACGTTCTGCATTTTTTAAAGTCTGACGTCTACTATAATCTTCTGGTATTTTCTCTTTGTGCGCATTAGTTACTTCTATATAAAATCCGTGTACTCGATTATATTCAACTTTGAGACTCGAAATATTAGTACGGGCTTTTTCTCTTAATTCCAGCTCTAATAAAAATTCACCACAATTATTTTGTATAGAACGCAACTCATCTAACTCTTTATCATATCCATCTGCTATTACGTTACCATCACGCAACATTGTATTGGGCTCATCATATAGTGCGTTTTCCAATAAACTAAGAAGACCTATTTCAGGAGTCATGGCTTTTGCTAACGTGGCCATATGCTTACTAGAATATTCATAAAGTAAAGAAACAATCTCGGGTAACTCTTTGAGGCTATCGCGTAACCCTGACAAATCTCTTGGGCGAACTGATTTAACAGCAATACGAGCGGATATGCGTTCAATATCAACTATCTTCTTTAAGCACTCTCTTACTATCAGATATGATTCTGAATCTGGTTTCCCAATCAGGGTAGAAACATTCTCAAGTCGTCGTTGTATCTTGATTTGATCACGCAATGGATGGTGCAACCAATGTCGTAACAAACGACTGCCCATATTAGTTGAGCAAGTATCCAGCAATGATAGTAATGTAGGTGATTTCTCTCCTCGTATAGTTTCTGATATTTCAAGATTATGCCGAGTAACAGCATCCATTTGTACATAGGTACTAGCTCGTTCAACTTGTAGAGATTTGACATGAACTACTTTTGCACTCTGTGTAAGAGAAACATAATCAAGTAATGCACCTGCTGCACTCAATGATGAATATAGTCCATCACAGCCAAAGCCAGAAAGGTCACGAGTTTGAAACTGCTCAGCAAGCTTTCGAATTGCCATTTCAGTATCAAACTGCCATGAAGGTAAACGTTTCAAAACACCTATTTCATTAGTCAGATATGAAGTATCAAATGATTCAGATAAAAGTATCTCTGCAGGTTTTATTCTTTCCAGCTCATTCGGTAAGTTATGGTGTAATGTCTCCATTACACGAAAATCACCTGCTGCCAAATTTAACCATGCCAAACCTAAGACTCCTTCGTGTAGGTCCAGAGCAAGTAAAATACAATCCTGCTTTTCTTCCAGCAATGCTGTATCAGTTAGTGTTCCTGGTGTAATAACACGTGTTACTTTACGCTCAACCAGCCCTTTACTAGTGGTATCAGGATTACCAATCTGCTCACAGATTGCTACTGATAAGCCAAGTCTTACAAGCTTAGCCAGATATTGCTCAACTGCATGATACGGAACGCCTGCCATCTTTACGGGTATTCCGGCTGATATGCCACGCTTAGTCAAAGTAATATCTAATAATTTTGCAGCCTTTTCTGCATCCTCAAAAAATAACTCATAGAAATCACCCATTCGATAAAACATCAAAGTTTCAGGGTATTGCGACTTAAGATGCAAATATTGCTGCATCATTGGAGTATGCTTTTTAGACATAAAAAAGTAATATTAAAGAAATACTATTGTGACTAAGTTACACAATCTTAGCCCTGCAATATTGCTTACTTCAAACTTTTAATTCCTGGGTTAAATGTGGTGTAATTACTTGTAAAAGTTGTCCAAATATTTTTGGATTTCCGGCAATAATGTGTCCACTCTCCATATAAGTATCATTACCTTCTAGATCACCCACAAGTCCTCCTGCCTCTGTAATAAGCAAACAACCGGCTGCGATATCCCATGGTGACAACTGTAGCTCCCAAAAACCATCATATCGCCCAGCTGCAACATAGGCTAAGTCTAATGCAGCAGATCCGGGACGACGAATACCTGCAACTCTAGGTATTATGTCCTTAAGCATAGCAAGATAGGTGTTCATATGTGTAAGCTCTCTAAATGGAAGACCTGTTCCTATCAAACACTCAGAGAGTTGATTACGTTTACTCACGCGTAATCTATGATCATTCAGAAAGGCACCACGTCCACGACTAGCAGTAAATAGCTCATCCCCAGCAGGGTCATAAACTACAGCCTGTGTTAAGACGCCCCTATGTTGTAATGCAATAGAAATTGAATACTGAGGAAAACCATGGAGAAAATTAGTAGTGCCATCAAGTGGGTCAATGATCCATTTATATTCAGATTTATTCTGATCACCTGTCGCACCACTTTCTTCTGCTAGAATAGAGTGCTTAGGATAAGCTTCTAAAAGAATATTTATAATGGCATCTTCCGCTTTACTATCTACCTCACTGACAAAATCACTATGTGCTTTGCGTGAAACATGTAATAAATCAAGATTCTGCGCGGCGCGATTAATTATTCCACCGGCACGACGTGCCGCCTTAACTGCAGTATTAAGCATCGGATGCATATTAATCCTGGGACGAGTCTAAATTTTCATGAAGATGGCATTCTAATATGATTCCTCTGTGTCCGCTTGACAACGTACGTGTTATATTGAGCCGCCCAAGTCATCCCGGAAACATAGGCGCAGTAGCAAGAGCTATGAAAACAATGGGTTTGGAGTCACTCTACCTCGTAAATCCAAAATCTTTTCCGGATAAAGAAGCAGAAAGACGGTCTGCTGGTGCTTGGAATATACTTAATAGTACAAAAGTCTGTACAAATCTTAATGAGGCTTTAAGTGGCACCACTCTCGCAGCTGCTGTTACAGCCCGTAAGCGAAATATCTCACTTGATATATTTGACGCGCATCAGGGCGCAAAAAAAATTCTTGGTCAAGCCAGGAAATCTCCAGTAGCGTTAGTCTTTGGAACAGAAATGTCTGGACTTACCTCAGAAGAAGTAAGTAAGTGTCAATTTATATTGCATATTCCAGCCAACCCAGCATATTCTTCTCTTAATCTTGCCAGTGCTGTACAAGTAATGACTTATGAATTACGTATGGCACTTCCAAATATTGAAGAACATTCATCAACATTGGGTGCACTAGCCAGTCACGATGAGATTGAGTCTTTTTACCAACATTTTGAGATTACTATGATTAATAGCGGATTTCTTGATCCCAGAAGCCCTAAACATTTAATGCAGAGAATTCGCCGTTTGTACTCTCGTACAAACTTAGAAAAAAAAGAAATTAGTATATTACGTGGAATGCTTAACTCTTTTAAAAAACAAGAGTGAGAAAAATAAACGTTATGAGCCTTCTATCAATACTGTATTGAAATTATTAATAAGCTACCAGACAAACAACATCAGTAAATCAAAAGGCCTCTTACATAAAGACTATAATTTTGATTAGAATAAATAAATTGTTTTTCTGACCAAAATAGTGTCAATGGTACCTACTACACATGGATAAAATGGAAAAAGTTTATTTTGATCATAATGCTACCACCAGAGTAGACGATGAAGTATTAGATGCGATGATGCCATATTTTCAGAATAAGTTTGGCAATCCTTCCAGTGGTCATTCTCTCGGAATAGAAGGCCGACAGGCAATTAATCAAGCACGAAAACAGGTAGCGGATTCAATCGGAGTACAGCCCTCACAAGTAGTTTTTACCAGTGGTGGATCAGAAGCTAATAATCTATTTATTCAGGGAGCAACAGGAAACCTAAAAACATCACGGATTATTGTTAGCGCTATTGAACATCCCTGTGTTTTATATCCTGCTAAGGAGTTAACACAAAATACTAATGAGAAATTGGATTTACGACAACTTATGGTTGATGAGACTGGGCGCGTAATCATGAATGATGTTGATAAAGCTCTATCAGAGAAACCTCCAAGTATTGTATCTGTTATGTTAGCTAATAATGAAACTGGAGTAATTCAGGAAGTAGCGACTATTGCAGAAAAAGCCAGAAAACTAAATGCCCTGATACATACTGATGCGATTCAAGCCTTTGGAAAAATACCAGTTAGTTTTTCTTCTCTCAACGTACATGCTATGACAATTTCTTCTCATAAGATATATGGGCCGAAAGGCGCTGCAGCATTGATTATAGATAAAGAGCTTATACTTAAACCCCAGATATTGGGTGGTGGTCATGAAAATGGATTGCGTTCAGGAACAGAAAATGTACCAGCCATAGTTGGCTTTGGTAAAGCTTGTGAGCTATCTAAAATACGAATAGAAAAAACCACTACACATGTTACAAAGTTGCGCACATACCTAGAGAAAAAATTGGTTGAAATGGATGCTATAATCTTTGGTATGCATGCCAACCGTTTACCAAATACTTGTTATTTTGCACTACAAAATATTGAGGGCGAGACCTTGGTAACTAGCCTAGAGAGAGCAGGTTTTGCGGTCGCAAGTGGCGCCGCCTGCTCAAGTGCGACTCCTGGTAAGAGTCATGTACTGGAAGCCATGGGAGTTGAACCAACATTAGCGCGTTGTGCAGTACGAATAAGTTTAGGCAGTAACAACACACTTGAACAAGTTAATGAGTTCCTTAAAGCATTAACAACTATTGTCAAAGAGTTGAAACGGATAAGCTCAGTAATAGCTTAGAGCTGGAGTGTTTTGAAGAAAATAAGATCTATTTGGGTTCTAAAATTATTAAAAATTTTTCCTTTCTACCTTTCCCTATAACCAGATAATAGCAGGAATAATAGTTGCAACTAATATATAAACCAACCATTGTAGATTATTCCTAGCTAACACACCGACATAATGTAGGATGATGATAATGACTGAGATGAGCGCGTATACAAAGAACCACATCTTTATCCTCCCGTTTTAACTCAATTTATATTTTCTAAATAGTAATAACCATACCTAATATACTTATATAAACTCTATAATTATATTAATAATAGCGGAAAATCTGTGTGTATGTTTAGATAATTTTCTTATTTCCGCGTAAAATAATATAAAGCAAAGTACAAACTTTCTTCTATTTCTTTAAAATATATCTTAAGGAGCAATAAATTGGCACGACCTAATTTTCAATATGAAAAACGTCAACGAGATCTGGCAAAAAAGAAAAAGCAAGAAGAGAAGAGACAACGCAAACTGGACAAATCAAAATCACAGTCCAGTGATAATATTGAGCAATCAACTGAACTGACCGATACAAATAATACAGGATAAATTACTATAGTTTAAAAAGTTTAATACTAATATATTTATACATAACTAAATAAAAACATAAAATGAAAATTGTTAGTATTTGATTTATCTAAATATCCTATCTTTACAATTTCTCAGGGCCATAGAGGTAAATCATGTCGGAGCGTCTTG
>Ga0265309_10000567_pt1 | contig 14984 bp, 11 predicted proteins | sample Helome_FD_192492 | JGI IMG/M metagenome (GOLD analysis project Ga0265309, IMG submission 192492) | Marine sediment microbial communities from subtidal zone of North Sea - Hel_20160524 (Illumina Assembly) | ecosystem: Environmental > Aquatic > Marine > Subtidal zone > Sediment ...
TCAGGCTCGCCGGCAACTGGAAAATCCACCACTCCCTGCCCTCGTCCTCCGAACTGGAGAACGAGCTCAGCCAGCATCCGGAAATCCAGCGCATCACCTTCGACACCGACGCCATGGCCGACTGGGACAGCGCGCTGCTGACCTTTCTGGTCCAGCTTGGCGAGCTCGCGAAGGAAAAAAATATCCAGCTCGATCAGACCGCATTACCCGAGGGCGTGCAGCGTCTGCTGAAACTGGCCACCGAAGTCCCCGAGCGCAAGGGGGCGAAACGAACGGCGAGTGCCGATCCATTCCTTGCCCGCGTCGGCAACAAGGCTACTGCCGCGGCAGGTTCCGCAACCGAAGCGCTGACATTTATCGGTGACGCGACGCTCAGCCTGTTGCGCCTGTTGCGTGGCACAGCCCAGTTCCGCTTCCAGGACCTGACGCTCACCATCCAGCAAACCGGCGCCCAGGCGCTGGGCATTGTGGCACTGATCAGTTTCCTGGTCGGTCTGATCCTCGCCTACATCGGCGCGGCGCAATTACGCCAGTTTGGCGCCACCATCTATGTGGCCGATCTCGTCGGACTCGGGATGGCACGCGCCATGGGCGCAATGATGACCGGCATCATCATGGCCGGCCGCACCGGTGCGGCGTTCGCGGCCCAGCTCGGCACCATGCAGGTTAACGAGGAGGTGGACGCACTGGAGACCATGGGTATATCGTCCATGGATTTTCTGGTTCTGCCGCGCATGCTGGCGTTAATCATCATGCTGCCCCTGCTGTGCCTGTACTCCGACCTGTTCGGTATCCTCGGCGGCCTGTTCGTCTCAATCACGGTATTTGATCTCGGCGCCATCGAGTACCTGAATCAAACACAGAAGTCGCTATCGATTACAGATTTCACGGTTGGCCTGATCAATGCGGCAATCTACGGTGTACTGATTGCCATCGCCGGCTGCTACCACGGTATCAAGTGCGGCCGCAGCTCAGCGGCCGTGGGTACCGCGACCACTTCGGCGGTCGTATCCAGCATTCTGCTGATTGTTGTTGCCACGGCATTTCTGACGGTGATCTACGATGTACTGGGTATATAGGATTTCGGTGCGCAGAGCGCACCATAAGACCACTATATGACAACTATGGCTGAGCCACAGATAGCACAGACTAACACCGAACCCGATGCACACATCGAGGTGCGGGACCTGACCATGGCCTACGGCAGCTTTGTCGTACAGCGTGACCTTACCTTCACCATCCGGCGCGAGGACATCTTCATCATCATGGGTGACAGCGGCTGCGGCAAGTCAACACTGCTGCGCCACATGATCGGACTGATGAGACCCGCGAAAGGACGGGTATTGTATGAAGACAAGGACTTCTGGGCAGCGACACCGGAAGCGCGCAAAACCTTCATGCGCAACTTTGGCATGTCCTACCAGAGCGGTGCCATGTGGAGCTCCATGACCCTGTCGGAAAACATTGGCGTGCCGCTGGGTGAGTACACCGACCTCAGCGCCAGCGAGATCCGGGAGATTGCCAAACTCAAGCTGTCTCTGGTGGGATTATCAGGATTCGAGGACTACTACCCTTCAGAAATCAGTGGCGGCATGCTGAAACGCGCCGGCCTTGCCCGTGCCATGGCCCTGGATCCCGATATCCTGTTTTTTGATGAACCCTCCGCCGGGCTGGATCCACTCAGCTCCAGACTGCTCGATGATTTGATCCTGGAACTGCGCGACAGCCTGGGTGCCACGGTCGTGGTTGTCACCCATGAACTGGCAAGCATCTTTACGATCGGTAACAATGGGGTATTCCTCGATGCCGAAAAGAAAACCATGACGGCAACCGGCGACCCAAAAAAACTCAGGGACGAGGCCACCGACCCCAAACTGCATGCCTTCCTGACACGGGGTGAACTATGAGCCAGAAAGCCAGTCCCACCGCCATCGGCGCCTTTGTGCTCGGCGCTATCGCCCTGGTCGTGACCGGCCTGCTGGTGTTCGGATCAGGGACGTTCCTGAAGGACACCGAGACCTTCGTTCTGTATTTCAAGGGTAATGCCAAGGGACTCAACGTCGGCGCACCCGCCAGCTTTCGCGGCGTAAGCACCGGGAGCGTGAAAGATGTGCAACTTGTTTTTGACAACTCGACTGCGGAGATATTTATAGCGGTCATTGTCGAATATGACAGCGATGCGTTTCATGAAGTGGACAGTATACAAGGCGTTGCCTACCAGCACGGCGAAGATATCCCGCTTAAGGTACTCATTGAACAACATGGCCTGCGTGCCAAACTGGCTACGCTGAGCCTGGTGACGGGCCAACTCTATATCGAGTTCGATTTTTTCCCCGACACACCTATTCATCTGGTTGGTTTTGACAAACGTCACGAGGAGATTCCTACGCTACCCTCAACCATGGAAGAACTTGGAAGCACGCTGCATACATTGGCAACTAAAGTCAAAGATCTCCCGATCAAAGAACTTGTTGACCAGCTTTTCGCAACGGTGGAGAACCTGAATGAGCTGGTCAATTCGCGCAGCTTCAAGGACACGCCTGAAGTACTCCACGAGGGACTGGTTAACCTGCGGGATCTGACGGCCAAACTCAACGACAAGGTTGTACCCGTCGCGAACAGCGTGGAACAGGCGTCAAGCGAAGCAGCGAGAACATTCCAGGACATCCGCGTTGTACTGCGTGATGAAAAGGACAATGTCGTGCGTCTGGCGGAAACTGTTCAACAGGCCGCGGACGAGGCCAGAAGATTGCTCGGCAACACAGACAGCATTGTATCTGGCGTTGACGTGGATAAACTGAGTAGACTGGTTGAAGAATTATCCGAAGCGGCTCGGTCAATACGCGTCCTTGCCGATTATCTTGAAAGATATCCGGCAGCATTGATTCGCGGCAAAAACTAAGGAGGCAACAGTGTTACGACCAACAAGCAGAACGATTCCCCTTGTCGCGGTGCTTCTATCAGCCTTGATCGCGGGCTGCAGCACAACCAAGCCGTCGCGGTTTTACACGCTGAGTAGCCCATCGGAACTGGGGGCCGGCGCAACGACCACCATGCAAACCGAGTATGGCGCAATAGGGCTTGGCCCGGTGTCCATTCCGCAGTATCTCGATCGCCCGCAGATTGTGACGATCGAAGGTCCAAACCGCTACGAACTCGCTGAATTCGATCGTTGGGGCGGCGCACTGAGAGATAACCTGTCGCGCACCCTGGCCGAGGATCTGACGCGACTGATCCCGTCGGCACGCATCTCGACACACCCGTGGCGGCGTGCGACACCCGTCGATTATCAGATCCCGATTGATGTGATCCGGTTTGATGGCGCGCTGGGCAAGGAAGTCGTCTTTATCGCACAGTGGCAAGTACTCTCCGCTAACGGCAGCACCCAGCTACTGAGCAGGCGCTCCAGTTTTACGGAAGCGGTCAACGGCACGAGCTACGATGACATGGTCGCGGCACAAAGCCGGACCGTTGCCGATCTTGCGCGCGAAATAGCAAGCGCGTTGAAGACTGTTAAACGGGAAACACCGGAACACTAGGAAAGGTTGTATAAGAGGTCACAGGGAACGTACGCCAGGCTTCGATGCAAGCAAGCATAGACGCCTTGTCGTACGTTCCCAGCACCCTTCATTGAGAGTGTCTTAAAGGTTGCTGTAACCCTTCTCCTCGTGCAACACGATATCGAGACCTTCGGTCTCCTGATCTCCCGTCACGCGCAGACCAACGACCACATCGACAACCTTCAGAATGATAAACGTCGCAATCGCGGTATAAACAACAGTTGCAGCAACACCGGTGAACTGCACGCTGAGCTGACCACCCATGGTAGTGATGCCCGCACCCTCATTGAAACCAAAGCCGCTGAATACGCCCAGTTCGGTCGAGGCAAACACACCGGCCAGCAGTGTGCCGAGCACGCCACCCACCCCGTGCACCGGAAACACATCCAGTGAGTCATCAATCTTCAGTACCCGCTTGATGAACTGGGTTGCGACGAAACAAACGGTGCCGGCTGATAAACCAATCAATAATGCACCGCCAGGCCCGACAAAACCGGATGCCGGTGTAATTGTTCCGAGACCCGCAACCATACCCGTGACAATACCGAGTACACTGGGCTTGCCAAATTTGATCCACTCGGCAAGCATCCAGGCCAGCGAACCTGCGGCGGCGGAAATATGCGTCACCAGCATCGCCATACCGGCATCGCCGTTTGCTGCCAGCGCGCTTCCCGCATTAAATCCGAACCATCCAACCCAAAGCATGCCGGCACCAGCAACCGTCAAGGTCAGATTGTGCGGCGGCATCGCCGTTTCCGGAAAGCCGTTGCGCCGGCCAATCACAACTGCAGCGACAATGGCCGAGACACCCGCTGTGATGTGAACAACGGTGCCACCGGCAAAATCGTAGAGACCCATTTCACCGAGCCATCCGCCGCCCCATACCCAGTGTGTAATCGGTGCATAGACCACGGTCAACCAGATTGCGCTGAACAACAACATGGCGGAAAACTTCATACGCTCGGCAAAGGCGCCGACAATCAGCGCCGGGGTAATAATCGCAAACGTCAGTTGAAACATGGCAAACACCGTCTCCGGTATATCGCCACTGACCGCATCACGCCCCATCCCCGCAAACATGACCCTGTCGAGCCCGCCGACCCAGGCATTGCCTTCCGTAAATGCCATGCTGTAGGCATAGGCAAGCCAGAGGATGGACACCATGCAGGTGATGGCAAAGCACTGCATGAGTACCGACAGCACGTTCTTGCTGCGCACCAGACCTGCATAGAACAGGGACAGGCCCGGTATGGTCATCATTAGCACGAGCGCTGTCGACGTCAGGATCCAGGCTGTATTGGCCTGGTTGATTTCTTCACCCTCCGCGCCAAGTGCCGCAAACGGGATACATGCCAACAGAAATAACAAAAAACCACCGCATCGTTTCGAGATGGGTAACATGAATGACTCCTCCCTCCGTGCAGACCGGTCCTGTCCGCACCAAATTTTTCACTTATGATTGGATCCGGGGCATTTAAGCAAAAAACGCCGGCGAATTGAATTCCTAATTTAATTAGGCGCGTGCACGATTCCACGACAAGACCGTGCATGTAACGGGGGACGATTGCGCCATCGGAAACCGCGACGCACTAAAGTAGTGCAAGTCAGGTGACTTTGCGGGCAGCGGAGACCGGTACGCGAAACAGGCATAAAAAATGGCGAGCCGTGCGGCCCGCCATAAGGGGAGTTTCAAAGTGACTTTCCCTAATGGGAAGAATGAACAAGCAGGTTCAGTATGCCAGTAAGCCGGACTCATACTGTGAGCCGATCCACAAAACCATCTATTTTATGACGTTTAATAAATTACTGATTTAAGTTATCGACATATCTCCGAATTCCGGGCTATTGGCCTGCATCCGGGCTTACTAGGGCCTGTTCCCGGGATTTTGCTTCCTCCCACAACGCGTCGAGCTGCTCCAGCGGGAGCTCATCGAGTGTTACGGAGCGTGCCCTTGCCAGTGATTCCATGCAGGCGATTCTCTGCTCAAACTTGCGGTTGGTACCGCGCAAGGCCGACTCCGGATCGACCTCAAGCTTGCGCGCCAGATTGACGCAAGAGAACAGCAGATCACCGAACTCGCTTTCGATGTTGGCGGTATATCCGCGCTCAATTTCTTGCTGTAGTTCGTCCAGTTCTTCGCGCACCTTGACGAGTGTGCCTTGCGCAGCGTTCCAGTCGAAGCCAATGCGCGCGGCCCGTTTCTGCAGTTTTCCTGCACGTGTCAGCGCCGGTAACGCGAGCGGCACGCCGTCCAATAAGCCAGTCCGCTCTTTCGAATGCCGTTCCGCCGCTTTATGTGACTCCCACGCGGTCGTCTGATGGCCAGCATTCTCGATCTTCTCATCGCCATAGACGTGCGGATGACGGCGCGTCAATTTCTCGCAAATCGCATTTACGACATCCTGGAAGTCGAATACCCCGGACTCACTGGACATCTGCGCGTGAAAAACAACCTGAAACAAAAGATCGCCGAGCTCATCGCGCAATTCTTCGGTATCGTTACGCTCAATGGTATCAAGCAGCTCGTAGGCTTCCTCTACGGCATACGGTGCAATGCTTCGGTGAGTTTGTTGCCGGTCCCAGGGACACCCGGATTCCGGATCGCGAAGGCGCCGCATAATTTGTAATAACCCGATCAGGGCATCTGCCGATTGGGTATCCGATGTCACATTTTTTCCTCTTTTACAAATACAGCAAGTAAATCTACTGGCAGCGCTGTTCGAGTGTAACATTCCTATTCATGACCGCTTATCCGTCAAGCCTGGGATTACTTGCCTTTCTGTGGTTCCTCTATTTTGCACTCCATTCCTTCACCGCGAGCCACTGGTTAAAGCAACGGGTCGCAGAACGATACCAGGCGATCAACCGACACTACCGCCTGATATACGTCGTGGTTGCCTGTGTGACGCTTATCCCGCCCGTGGGCCTGATGTGGATGCTTGCCGGCGAGCCACTGTGGGCCTGGCGTGGCCCGGCTTTCTGGACTGCGAATGGGCTGGCCCTGCTTGCGCTGGCGGGATTCTGGCATTCAACACGCGTCTACGACATGGATGCATTTTTCGGACTCAAGGCCGGGCCAACTGAGCAGACGAGCCTGCGCCTGTCACCCGCGCACCGGTTCGTGCGCCATCCCTGGTACTTCTACGGGCTCATCATCATCTGGACGCGGGACATGGATGCAGCGCGACTGACGAGCGCTGTCTGCCTTACGTTGTATATTCTGGCGGGAAGCCGGCTCGAAGACCGCAAACTTTTGATCGAGTATGGCAGTGCCTACAGGCTATATCGCGAAAGAGTACCCGGCTTGATTCCGAGGCCGTGGCGTTACATCACCCACTGTGAAGCACGCGATATCGTCGCCGCTTCACACCGGCCGCGCGCCTAATAAGAATGCCCGGAAGTTCAGTGAGCCTGGCCTACCCGTTTATACCGCCGTAGGCGGCAATAATCTTGTCTTCCCACTGAATGCGATCGGCGAGCATTTCACCCAGGCTGGAAAGATCATCGGCCAGACCGTCAACGCGCTCCCCGAAGTGTGCAATATCGTAGCGGTCATTGAAGTCGAGAATCGCATCAGTCGTGTGGGCGATCCGCGGATAGACTTGCTGCGCAACATCGATCACGGACTGGCGCCGTTCCTTGTTGTCAGCGATATACCGATAGAGCTGAAAGTGTGCAGAGGCCGCATAATCAACCAGCGCCTGACAGAAATTCTGGATCGAATCGGCAACGGCCGGGGCAGCACTGAACGGCTGGTGCGCCGCCAGATCCGCATACAGCGCCAGGGTCTGTGTACGCGTCTCGACCAGTGTATGCAGTTTTTCACGTGATCGCGCACGGCGGTCTTCTACCGATTCCGGTTCTACTGCCATTGATTATTCCCCCTCTAACTGCGCAGCAGTATATGCAAGAATTTCGTTTAAGGCGAGCAACTTAACCGCCGCCAACAACGCGGCAAACCCCTGCCTGCCGCGTCGGCAAGCTGTCGTGCTGGTTCTGTCAACGACGCCCCCTGACTGACAACCTACTTTCTATCATCTTGTTTTTATTCATTTATCCCGCATGGGCTTGGATCTTGCTTTATATCCCTAACGATCGAACAACGAACGACAGGGAACGTAATCATGATACCGGCCAGTATTCAGAAATACCTCGACCGCGAAGCGGCCGAATACCGGGTGCTGCGGCATCCTCCGACCCGGACGCTGCAGGGTGCTGCACAGGAAAGCGCCATCCCCGAGGCCCAGCTGATTCGCGGCGTACTCCTTGGTGATCGTGCCGGCCTGGTCCTTGCCGTTATCCCGCATCACCACATGCTCGATTTCGAAACGCTCACCAAGCTGTTCAAGCGGCAACTTGAACCGGTTCCGACGGAACGTCTGGCGCGTGTATTCCGTGATTGCGACCCGCAATGCTGCCCACCACTGGCAGGCGCCTACGGCCTCGAGGCGATCGTCGACAGCCAGATTTTTACCGGGCGTGATCTTTATCTGGAACCCGGCAGTCACTCGGAATTGCTGGCCATGCACGGGGATGAATTCCGCCGGCTGTTTCAATCTGCACCGGTCAGTCATTTTTCTTCGTCAATTACCGAACTGGCCAGCATTGATTCTGATTCGGCATTACGCTCGACCTTCAGGAAATACACCCCGACCCAGATCAAACGGCGCGTGGAGTCATTTCACGACTTACCTTCACTGCCAGTCACTGCAACCGGCATCCTCGAGATGGCCGCGGACCCGCGCGCGGGCGCACGCGAACTCGCCGCCATTATCGAACAGGATGCACCACTGGCCGCACGCGTAATGCGCTACGCCAACTCGCCGCTCTATGGTTATCCCGGCAAGATCAAGGACCTGAAGAGCGCCATCGCCCGCGTGCTCGGTTTTGATTTTGTCCTGAATCTGGCACTGGGAATCACAGTTGGCAAATCGCTGCGCATTCCTGCCGAGGGTCCGCTTGGACTCGATGCCTTCTGGCAACACTCGGTATACTGCGCCGCCCTGGTGGAAAAACTGGCGCGCGCGATACCCGGCACGCTCGAGGCAAAGCGCGGCACCGCCTATCTGGCGGGACTGTTACACAATATTGGTATTCTGTTACTGGGCCACGCCTTTCAAAGCGAGTTCTTTTTGTTGAATCGCTACCTTGCTTCAAATGCCGGTTCGTCGCTTCATCACATTGAAAAATATGCGCTGGGTGTCAGTCATGACCAGATTGGCGGTTGGCTACTGGAAAGCTGGGGCCTGCCGATAGAGCTGGTCACAGCGGCCCGCTATCACCATGAAGAGGAATACGGGGGTCCGCATGCGACATACTCACAACTGGTACTCCTCGCCGATCGGCTACTGGCGCGCCACGGGCTTGGCTATGGAGAACCTGCCGAGCTTCCCGCCTTCGCGCTGGAGATGCTGAACCTGGATGAAGCACTGGCAATCGAATTGCTCGAAGAATTGATGGCCGGTCACCAGGATCTGGATGATCTGGTGCGGCTGGTCGCCTGATTACCCGGTTAACAATGCGGTAATTCGAGCGCCATGCCCGTGGCCTCTTGGACCATCGTCTACGGTATGTTCATTTCAGGATATATCTCTATTTATCAATGAGTTTTATTACCATTCCAAGGATATTCACCTTATATATCCAGAACAAATCATGACAAATGTTGTCAATAATTCTTGACTATCCAAGTCGGTAATAAGTAATATTTCCTGTATTGGAAGTCAGGATATAGCTGCAGGAAGCTCGACACATTCAGTCAAGCAGAGGTTTGCCATGAAACTCTCCACTAAAGGGCGCTATGCCATTACTGCCATGATGGAATTGGCCTTGCACCATAAGGAAGGCCCCGTAACCCTGGCGGATATTTCGGCGGAACAATCGATCTCCGTATCCTACCTTGAGCAACTTTTTGCGCAACTGCGCAAGCATGGTCTGGTAACGGGTCTGCGTGGTCCAGGTGGTGGCTACTGCCTGCGTCGTGCCGCAAACGAAATATCGATTGCCCGGATACTCCGCGCTGTAGACGATTCGACCAGCCAGTCTCAAACGCCGGCAACGGAGGATACTGCGGCTGAACCACAACCGCGGGCCCAAAGTCTGCTGCTTTGGGATCAGCTGAGTGATCGCATTTACGGTTATCTGGACGGCATTACACTCGCCGACGCCATCGTCACCAGAAATCCGACGGGCGAAGAGGCCGTAAAGGCTGCCGGCGACGGCATGCACCGGCCTGCCGCCTGACCTCAACATGCAATAGCGAAACGGCCTGCCCCGATCGGGGTGGCAGCCTATTTCGTGCGGCCTGATGTGTAGTCCGGGTAAACTACCCCGGAATGACCAGAGAACTACAACAACTCTATCCTCTTCCCGCTCAATCCCTGGCCCTGGAAGGCCTCTACCTTTCTCACGCGCTGCATCGCAAGGCGTCAGACAACCGGCCATTCGTCTTTGGTAACTTTATTTCCAGTCTGGACGGGCGAATCAGTTTGCCGGTCGCCGGTAAATCTTCACGCCAGGTGCCAGCGGCGATCGGAAATACACGTGACTGGCGCTTGTATCAGGAACTCGCGGCCCAGGCTGACCTGCTTGTCACCAGCGCCCGCTATTTCAGACAGTTTGCTGCCGGAGAAGCGCAGGCCCGGCTACCGGTGGGCGAACAGGAAGCCTACCAGGATCTGCTTGAATGGCGGCACGCCGAGGGTCTGTCCCGACAACCCGACATCGCGATTCTGACTACCAGTCTGGAAATACCGGAAGCCGCGCTGGAAGCGTACAAAGATCGAAACGTGCATGTTCTTTGCGGTGACCAGGGCAATGCGCAGCGTATCGCCGCACTGGAAGCCTGCGGCGCAAAAGTACACAAGGCAGGCCCCGACCGCGCGGTGGATGGCACGCGGGCAATCGACCGCCTGGGGAGTGAAGGATATCGAAGTATCTACGTGATCGCGGGACCCGCGACATTTTTTACCTTGCTGCAGGCAAACGCGATCAATCGACTGTACCTGACATTCGCACACAAGATACTTGCAGGTCAGGCGTTCGATACTTTTGTCGCCGGCGACGAGTTGCAACCGGCGCAGGCAATGCAGCTCGTATCACTGTATTACGACGTACACGCACCCGAGGGTGCCGGACAACTGCTGAGCAGTTACGACTGCACATGATCGAACACAACGCAGTCATCAACTACACCTTTGCTGGCTATATCGTTCTGATGCTTGCCATCGGGCTGGCGGGTTACTTGCGCACGTCCGATCTGTCTGACTACCTGCTGGGTGGCCGCCAACTGGGGCGCTGGGTGACCGCACTGAGCGCCGAGGCATCGGACATGAGCGGCTGGCTGCTGCTCGGCCTGCCGGGATACGCCTATGCCTCCGGTTTCGAAGCAGGCTGGATTGCGCTGGGGCTTTTGGCCGGCACCTGGCTGAACTGGACCTACGTTGCGGAAAGGCTGCGACGCTACACACAGGCAACCGATAATGCCGTAACCCTGCCGGAGTTTCTCGAACGGCGCTTCGAGGATGATTCACGCTTGCTGCGCATTGTCGCGGCAATCTTTATTCTGTTGTTTTTTACCTTTTATACCAGCTCCGGTCTGGTCGCGAGTGGCAAGCTGTTCGGGACAGTATTCGGTATCGAGTACCAGACCGCGGTCCTTACAGGCGCTGCAGTGGTTGTCGCCTATACCTTTCTGGGTGGCTTTCTCGCCGTTTCGTGGACGGACCTGATTCAGGGCTGCCTGATGTTCTTCGCACTCCTCGCAGTACCCGTCGCCGCCATGGAAGCCCGGGTTGGCTGGCAAGCCGGCATCCAGGCACTGAATGACACCAATCCTGCACTGCTCAATCCTTTCACCAATGCGATGGGCGATCCGCTAACCGTGCTGGCCATCGTATCGTTGCTTGGCTGGGGACTGGGCTATTTTGGGCAACCGCACATCCTGGCGCGTTTCATGGCCATCCGCTATGTGCACGAACTCCCTGCCGCAAGATCCATCGCGGTAACCTGGGTAACACTGACACTTGTCGGTGCGGTGCTTGTTGGCGTGACCGCATTTGGCACTCTCGAAACACCACTCACGGGTTCCGATAGCGAAAAGGTGTTCATGTATATGGTCAGTGAGTTGTTTCCGCCGCTCATAGCCGGCGTCTGTCTCGCGGCAATACTGGCTGCCATCATGAGTACGGCAGATTCGCAATTGCTGGTGGCATCGTCAGCACTTTCAGAAGACTTCTACAAGGCGTTTCTGCGGCCGAACGCGAGTCCGGGAGAACTGGTCTGGATGGGACGTCTGGCTGTTGTCATTCTTGCAGCGATCGCCATCTACCTGGCACTCGACCCGGACAGCAAGGTGCTCGACCTGGTCGCCTATGCCTGGGCGGGTTTCGGTGCCGCCTTTGGCCCGACAATTCTTTTCTCCTTGTACTGGGGCCGCATGAACCGCTTTGGTGCGCTTGCCGGCATGCTCGTTGGCGGTATTACTGTGATTGTCTGGAAACAGCTGGAAGGTGGCCCGGCTGATATCTACAACCTGTACGAAATTATTCCAGGCTTCCTGTTATCGAGTGTTTCAATCGTTTCGTTCAGTCTCGTCACTGCCAAACCGGGGGAACGAATCGCCCAGCAGTTCTCGAACATGTTCAATTGATGTGCGCATTTCTAACCCCCATCCCTCAAAATAAAAGACGCGAAGTATGCAGGGCGCGCTGTACACACCAATCAACGGTGCCCGGGGTACACCCCGCCGGTTATTCAGTATGTGGGGTGCGTTGTGCGCACCAATCGACGATGCCCGGAGTGCACCGTACCGGTTATTCAGCGTGCTCAGTCATTGCAGTTAACTTGAAAGCAGGTCTGGATTACCACCGACCGCGGCTGTATTAATAGTGATGGTTCGTTCTGTTGCAAATCTGTGCAAGTAATGCGGTCCACCGGCCTTGGGCCCGGTACCGGACAGCCCTTCCCCCCCAAACGGCTGCACACCGACAACGGCGCCGATCATATTGCGATTGATATAAAGATTACCTGCCCGTGCACGCTGCCTGTCTCGATCCCAGGTCGATTCGATACGGCTGTGAACACCGAGCGTAAGGCCGTACCCGGTACGATTGGTCGCATCAATTACATCGTCGAGCGCATCAGCACTAAAACGGATGACATGCAGGATCGGCCCGAAGACCTCCTTTTCCAGTTGCTCGAGGCGCGCTATCTCGTAAACACAGGGTGCAAAGTAACTTCCTCGCGATAGTGCGCTATCAACATCGAGCTCCTTGATCACCTTCGCCTCACCGCGCATTTGATCGACATGGGCGCGCAAGGTCTCACAAGCTGCATCGTCGATGACAGGACCAATGTCCGTTGCAAGTTTCAGTGGGTCACCAAGAAGCAGTTCATCCATGGCGCCGGCCAGGATTTCGAGAACCCGATCGGCAACATCCTCCTGGATAAAAAGTACCCGCAGTGCGGAGCACCGCTGCCCGGCACTGTTGAAGGCCGAGGTAATTACATCAGAGACCACCTGCTCGGGGAGTGCGGAACTGTCAACGATCATCACGTTCTGTCCGCCGGTCTCGGCTACAAATGGAACAATCGGTCCACGCCGTGCAGCAAGCCGTGCCTGAATATCCCACGCGGTTTCCGTCGAGCCGGTAAACGCCACTCCCGCGATTCGCGTGTCGCCAAGCAAGCGCTCACCGATGCGCGCGCCACTACCGGGCAACAGGTTCAATGCGCCGGAAGGAATTCCGGCACGATGTAAAAGTTGTACCACCAGTGAAGCGGTCAACGGCGTCTGGCGTGCAGGCTTGGCGATAACCGCATTGCCTGCTGCCAGGGCTGCAACGATCTGACCGGTAAAGATGGCGACCGGAAAGTTCCAGGGACTGATGCAAAGAAACACCCCGCGCCCGCGCAACGCCAGGCGGTTCTCTTCACCGGTCGGGCCGGGCAGGCGTTGTGGCTCGCCGAATTCCCGCGCCGCCTGGTGTGCGTAATAGCGACAGAAATCGACCGCTTCGCGGACTTCGTTCATGGCGTCTGTGACGCACCGCCCCCCCTCGCGAATGCACAGTGCCATCAGATCGGCGCGATGTTCCTCGAACAAATCCGCCGCCCGCCGCAAACAGGCCGCACGTTGTTCGGCCGCTGTCGCATCCCATGCAGTCGCTGACGCTGCGCCAGCCTCCAGGGCCGCATCAATACTGGCATCATCCGCTTCCACGACGATGCCAATCTGGCGGGAATCATCTGCTGGATCATGAATCGTCCGTTCGTCTCCCGAACCCTCTGCACCACCAACGACCGGCACAGCACGCCATAATTGTGTCGCCGCCTGCTGTATTTTTTTCTCAAGCGTCTGCCGATCGAGCGGATCGCTCAAGTCGATACCCGAGGAATTGATTCGACCCTCGCCATACAGATGTGCGGGAAGTGGAATTTTCGAATTAGGCGTGAAGTCTGCCGCCTGCACACGCTCAACAGGATCCTCGACCAGCGCCTCCACAGGAAGACTCCTGTCACCAAGCTGGTTAATGAACGACGAATTGGAACCGTTTTCCAGTAACCGACGCACCAGGTACGGCAGTAATTCGTCATAGGGTCCAATCGGAGCATAGATGCGGCAGGCAGCCGGGCGTTCCAGTTTTTCCTCAAGCGCACCGTAAAGCGCTTCGCCCATACCGTGCAACCGTTGAAACTCGAAATCACGCCGCATACCGGCAACCTGGAGAACGTAGGCAACGGTGTAGGCATTATGGGTCGCGAACTGGCCATACAGCTGGTCTCGTGCAGCAAAGGTATCTCTTACACACGCCAGGTACGCCACGTCCGTCGCAGACTTGCGCGTAAACACCGGGTACCCGTCCAGTCCTCGTTCCTGGGCACGCTTTATTTCAGTATCCCAGTATGCACCCTTCGCCAGCCGCACCGGGATTTTGCGAGCGTGTTGCGTCGCCAGATCGGCAAGCCAGGCAACCACTGCGCGCGCACGTTTCTGATAAGTCTGTACCGCCAGCCCGAAACCGTTCCAGCCACGCAAGGACGGATCAGCAAAAACCTGCACGAAAAGATCCAGTGACAGCTCGAGACGATCGGCTTCCTCCGCATCAATGGTTAGTCCGACACCTGCATTACGTGCCGCTCTGGCGAGATCCAGCAGAGGCATCGCGAGTTCCTCCACGACACGCCCGGCCTTACTGAACTCGTAGCGCGGATACAGCGCGGACAACTTTACCGAGATACCCGGCGCCGAAAATTCATCATCTGATTCAAACTGGCTGGCTAGCGTCCTGATGGCAGCATGGTAGGCATCAAGGTAGCGGGCTGCATCGGCTGCGGTATGCGCAGCCTCTCCCAGACAATCATACGAATAGCGTACACCGGGATCGCGCGCATGCTTTTTGAGCGCCTCTTCAAGATCAGTG
>Ga0265309_10000568_pt1 | contig 14977 bp, 6 predicted proteins | sample Helome_FD_192492 | JGI IMG/M metagenome (GOLD analysis project Ga0265309, IMG submission 192492) | Marine sediment microbial communities from subtidal zone of North Sea - Hel_20160524 (Illumina Assembly) | ecosystem: Environmental > Aquatic > Marine > Subtidal zone > Sediment ...
TCGCCCGAAAACCACGGTCGTCTCGATTCAATCCGGGCGCAGCATGTCGCGCTGACCGAAGCCGGTGCACCGCCCATTGATGATGAAATGCCTGGCGTCACCTGGATCAACTATGGTGTACACGGCGCAGAGTCGAGCGGCATGGATGCTTCGCTGCCTTTCATCTATCACCTCGCCGCTGCGACGGGCGACGAGATTGAGCAGGTCCTGTCAGAGACAGTCATTCTGGTCACGGCGATCTTCAATCCGGACGGCCATTCCCAGCGCGTCGCCTGGTTCGATGCCTACGGCGGACAGCAACGGATTACGGATCCGGCACATATCGAACACCAGTTCGACTGGCGATTCGCGCGGACGAACCATTACGGCTTCGACCTGAATCGGCAATGGCTGCTGCTGACGCAGCCTGAGCCGCGTGCCTGGATGCGCAAGTGGCACGAGTGGCGTCCGAACCTGACCGTGGATTATCACGAGATGAGCAGCGGGGACACGTACTACTTTCACCCTGGCGTTGCGACGCGCACGAACCCGCTGGTGCCGGACAAGGCCGAGGAGTTGATGGAGCGCACCGTTCGAACTTCCGAAGACTTCCTCGATAGCGAGGGACGGCTCTACTTTCACGGTGAGGGATTCGACAACTTTTACATCGGCAAGGGCTCGACTTTCCCGCTGCTGAATGGCGGGGTCGGTGTGCTGTACGAAGCCGCGGCGGCGCTTGGGCGTGAAATCGAGACGCCGAATGGCTTGCTGACGTATCGCGGGAACATTCGCAAGCACTTCAGGACCAGCATCGCCAGCATCGAGGCCGGGGCGAATCTGAAACGTGAATATCTCCAGTACCAGAGAGATTTCTATTCGAGTGCTCTGAGCGAGGCGGATCGATATTCGACGAAAGCCTGGGTATTTGCGGCGCCCGGTGATTCCGCGAGGATGCATTTTTTCGCAGACCTGCTGAATTACCATCGCATCGAGACATACCGGCTGGCGCGGGACATCACGGTCGCAGGACAGGCGTTCTCTGCAGCGGACGCCCTGATCGTGCAGGCGTCCCAGCCGCAATACCGGCTGATCCGCAGCATCTTCGAGGCCGTAACCGAGTTCGAGGACTCGACGTTCTACGATGTGTCGACCTGGACCTTGCCCGTTGCGTTCGGCATGGACTTTGCGGCGCTGTCGGGCAGGGACTTCCGCAGCAACGTCGTTGGTGACGCGTACGCTCCGCCCATGCCCGTCGCGACTGCCCCGGGTGAGTCGTCCTACGCCTATGCCTTCGAATGGGGCCCGTACTACGCGCCGAGAGCGCTGCAGCGGGTGCTTGAGAACGGCCTGCTGGCGCGCGTCGCTACTGAGCCATTCGCGGCATTTACGTCATCGGGCGGACGCGAGCTCGCGAGCGGAACCATCGTTGTGCCGCTGGATCGCCAGGCAGCCGAACGTGCCGACATACATGAACTGATGCGTACGATCGCGGCTGAGGATGGCATTCCCGTGCATGCGCTGACATCAGGCAGAAGCCCGACGGGCACTGCCGGTGTCAACGTTGGCGGCCCGTCGTTCCGTGCCGTCGAGCAGCCGAGCGTACTGCTGGTCGTTGGTGACGAGGTCAATTTCTACGATGCAGGTGAAATCTGGCATCTGTTCGACAACCGAATGCAGATGCCGATTACGCTGCGCGGCCGGGACTCGCTCGGCGGTATCGACTGGGATCGCTACACGCACATCGTGTTCCCGTCAGGCGAATACGAGGACTATGAGCCCGACTTTGCCGATCGCCTGCGACTGTGGGTTGCGGAAGGCGGCACCGCGATTGGTATGCGCAACGCGGCACCATGGCTGCGCGCAACGACACTCGACTGGATCGATCCTGAGAGTGAGGAAGCACTATTGACCGCCGCCGCAGCGCCCGATGACGAGGAAGAAAAGGAAATCATCGGACGGATGCCTTATGGCGAAAAAGACGGCTTCGAGGCCCAAAAGGTCGTTGGCGGTGCCATATTTTCGGCTGACCTCGACATCACGCACCCGCTCGGTTTCGGTTACGCGAAGCGCGCGATCTACCTGCACAAGAACGTCGAAGAGCCGATGCTGCCGACAGAAAACCCGTTTGGCACGATCATCGCCTACAGCGACAAGCCCGTGTATTCGGGTTTCGTGTCTGACGAAAACAGTGAGGCACTGGCCGGCACACCGGCGCTTATCGCCGAGCGCTCGGGCCAGGGCATCATAATACTGTTTGCCGACAATCCGAATTTCCGCGGGTACTGGTACGGCACCAACAAGCTGTTCCTGAATGCCGTGTTCTTCTCGACGATATTCGACGCGCCTGTGCAGGACTAAGCAGCCGACTTTGTTAGTGAGTCTAGCGTCCCCGGAACGGGTCCTGCTTACGATAACCTTCGGGAGCACCAAACAGTTCGTCGTCCAGGTCCTGTTCCTCGACCGAGTCGAGAGACACCTCCTGGACGATTTGGCCGTTCGCATAGTCAACGGTGTGAATCGGGAAGCCGTCGATCTGGTCCATCAACTCGCCAGGATTTGACTGCCCGGCGGGTCGCATTGGCAGCGATTCAGTCATCTTCGTTATATAGGCAGCCATGCTGCGAAATGCATCAATCACCTCGTCGGCGCCCTCAACGTCGTCCAGTGCTGCCGCACAGATCTGCTGTTTTTTCTCACCGCCCTCGTAAACTGCGTATTCCTTGCAGTCGCGGGACTGCCACTCGCCGCTGCCAATAGCCTCGACTCTCGGCGGAGGCGTCTCTTCGCCTTGCTGCCCCATCATTCCCTGCATCTGCCCTTTCATCATCTGTTCGACCATGGCGCGTTGCTCGGGAGGCATACTCGCAAGCTGCGCCTCCATTTCCTTCATCGCAGCATCCATCTTCGCCGACACTTCGTCGAGCATTGCCTCGTCCATGACGACATAGCTCTTGTCGCTATGGTCGATGTACATGAAACGGTCGCCCAGGAAGATCATCGTGGCTTCGGCATCGCCGTTTCCACCTTCTTCCATGCGGACCTTCTCCGACTGTGCGTAGATCCTGGCCCGGTCCGTAACCGTGCCCGAAGCGTCCCGGGTGACGAGGTCCATGACAACGCCCGCATGGGCGGCGGAGGACGCCCAAAGGAGTACTGCACTGGCAAAGACGAACGGTCGTTTCATGTTGGTTCTCCTTCTTCGTTATTGACGTGCTCTCGAGGCTGCTCTGCGTCCTGGCGGGGCAAAACTGTGAGCGTCTGCCGAATCTTGTCGAGATGGGCCTTTTCAACCTCGGCCCAACGTGAATATTCGGTTCCACCTTCCTCGAGATCCGCCGCGGTGAGTCTCTGCGGCGCGAGGTCGTCGATGAAGATGATCATGAGTTCTTTCTGTCGTGACTCGTCCGTCAGGTACACGAGGCGGGCGTACGCAAACTCGAGCGGAAAAACGAAACCTTTGCTCGCCAGGAATTGTCGCGCCATGGCGCCGTCGGTACCTTGTTTTCTCTTTCGGTCCGGATCGAAGCTGACCACGGCAGTATCTGTAAAGAACTCGTAATCGCCAAGCGACACGCGTAGCGGCGAGTCGTCATAGTCGTAAGTCCACGGTTTGTCGGGCAGGTAGGCTTCATACTGGATCCAGTAAACACTTCTCAATGCCCCATCGTCATGCGTTTCGACAAAGAAGTGTTGCTCCGTATCGGCGTTGCCGTAAAGGATGAACTTCTGCCCGCCGATGTGTCGATACGTTGGGCCGAAACGCAGGATAGCCGCAGGATCGTAGTCCGAAACCAGGTCGTTGCCTATAGCCGTGCGGCCCAGGCCATCGAACTCCGGCTCGGTCGTGAAACGGCCGCGGTCCGAGAAATACCAGTGCGCCGTGCCCATGCAGCCAAGGATGACAAGGACACCAGCGATAATCAGCTTTTTCATTTACAGGCTCCCGCAGGCGGGCCTATTTGAAATAGTAAGTTCCCTGCAGCCCATAGGTGCGCGGCATGCCACGCGTAAAGTAATCCTGGAACAACGAGTTCAGGTTGATCCCGTAGGTGTAGTAGAACTCGTCCGTCAGGTTCTTCGACCAGGCAACGATAGCGAATTTATCTGACTCGTAGCTCAGCCTCGCGTCCGCTAACCAGTACGATGGGTTGCCTTCCCCGAGTTCGCTGCTCGCCTGCGGTAGCCCGGTCAGGCGCGGGCTGCCCACGTACTGTCCGTCATAGTCGCCGAATGGATCAAAGTAATACTCGCCCATGTATTGCACGTCCAGTGCTGCATAAAACGCACCGTTGCGGAAGCTGCCAATTTCCCAGTCCAGCGACGCACTAAACGTCTCATCCGGCGCATTGGCAAACTGGTTCCCGCCGATATCGAGCTGTGCACCGCCGCCGAATAACACCTGGTTGTCGTCGTACTCGGAGTCCATGAGCCCAAGCTCCGCCTTCAGCGTCAGGCGATCCGAAAGGAGGGCCGTCAGTTCGAGTTCGCCGCCCCAAAGATCCCCATCGACAGCGCGCAGGAACGAGGTGAGCCCGACGATCTCGGAGATCTGCTGGCTTTCGTAATCGTAAGTGAACAGGGCGCCATTAAGCTGCACTCGACCGTCTGCAAAGCGGGTCTTGAACCCCGCTTCAAAGGCGTCGACAAATTCAGGTTCGACGAAGTACACCTGGTTGATGTCCTGATACGCCAGGCCGTTGTAAGTGCCGGCACGGTATCCGCGACTGTAGCCGACGTAGACCATCGTGTTGTCTCCGTACTTCGCGTCGAACACGATGCGCCCGCTCCATTCACTGCTGTCTTCGTTACGCTCCACGGCAGGCAGATTCGGGTCGTAAGGGAAACTGTAGGGAACTGTCGATGCTCTTTCGACGCCATCGGCGCTGAGGAATACGGTCCTTGCGTCGAGATAATCCACGTCGTCCCAGGTATGGCGAAAACCGAGCGTTAGCCCGAACGTTTCGCCCAGCTCCGTGTAGAGTTCCCCGTAGATCGCCTGGGTAGGCCGCTCTATCGTGAAGTCCTGGTCAGCGCGAACGGATGAGAACGGTGGGGCGAGTCCCGTGCAGTTGGGCGCGTCGAGAAGAGTGCGAGCATCGAAAAAGCCACCCGGATTGATCACTATCGGCGCGCAGGCCGGCGTACCGTCAGAAACGACGCCCAGTGCATCGCTGGACGTAACAGGCGCATTAAAGAAGCTGTCGGGAAATCCGAAGCCGGCTAACGTGTCATCAAGGAAGCCGAAACCGTCGATTTCGTTGGCCGTATTGATTTCCTCATCTGCGAAATAAACACCCGCAATTGCCCGGAACGAATCAGTCTCAAAGTGAACTCGCAGGTCCTGGCTAAATGTTTCGCTCTCGGTGTAATAGCGCGTCGCGAAAACGTCGACGGGCGAGCCATCGCCATCAAACGGCGACAGGTGAAACTCTCCGTAGTCGTAGCCTGTTACCGAGACGAACTCCAGGTCGCCCCTCCGGTAGCGCCATGTCATGGCGGCACCCTCGGCGTTCGTGGCGTAGCCGTTGCCGGTGTTACTCGCAATCTCATCTTCCGCGAGCCCGTCGCGCAATCCCGGCACGTCCAGGTTGATCATACCGGTCGTGGGATCGAGCGCCAGGATGTTGCGCCCGCCCTCGAGGTATCCGATCCCGTAGGGCAGGTCTCCGCGAGCGTCGTTGTCGGCGTAGTAGACTCGAAAGTCCGCCTGTGTGTTTTCGTTTACATCCCACCTTGCCGATAACCTGAGCGCGATGGAATCCTGTTCGCCGTAGTCCTTTCCGTCGACGGGATTGTCGGTGTAGCCATCGGCTTGCCTCACGGTGCCCGCGAACCGGAATCCCAGCGAATCGCCGATCATGTTTTCATAGGCTCCCTGGAGTTCATAACCCGAGAAGTTGCTAAATCCTGCTGTCAGGTAACCGTCGCGACCCTGCATACGTGGCTTGCGTGTTTCGATCAACACGGCGCCGCCGGTTGTGTTCTTGCCGAACAAGGTGCCCTGTGGCCCGCGCAGGATCTCTATTTGTTCGAGGTCATATAATTGCTGGCCGTGTGCGGCGCGAAAGGTCTGGTAGACCTCGTCGACATAGACGCCAACAGCTGAAGCCGTTGACGCCGTAAACTCGTTAGCCACACCGATACCCCTGACCGCAAAGTTCGGTTGCGTCTGGGCGTACGCCGAGGTGACCTGCAGGTTGGGGCTCGAGCCCATGAGGTCCGAGGTTTCGAAAATTCCGCGATTGAGCATCTCGTTTGCGGTAAGCACCGTCACGGCGACCGGGACATCCTGCAAGTTCTCGGAACTCTTGCGCGCCTGGACGATGATCTCTTCGATGACCTCGGCGTCCTGCGCCGGTACCGACGTCGCAAGCAGCAACGTCAAAACCGACAGCGTCGCACGCGCGAACGAGCGCTGGCCGGAACGATTTGCGCAAGCCTGAATTCTGTTCATGAGCGCCTCGATACGACTCAGGCAATCTCCAGGGGAAGATTGCTTACTGATCGTATGTACGGATCTGTTTGCCAGTAGGGAGCTCCCGCGAGATTGATCGTCGACAGCTCCTGCAGGATCATCTGGAACGCGACAGGTGCGACGCGTTCCACCACGGGTGCGCCATAGCAGCGGTGGATTCCGGCGCCAAACGCAATATGCGGCGGACCTTTGCGCATGATGTCGAACACATCCGGGTCGGGGTATACCGTTTCATCGCGATTGGCTGATCCGATCACCACCGACACATGATCGCCTCGCCGCAGCTGCTTGCCACCCATTTTCGTGTTGTGGTTGACGACGTATCGATCGGTGAGCTGGAACGGCGAATCGTGGCGCAACATTTCGTTGACTGCGGCCGGGATGAGTTCTGGTTTCTTCCTGAGGATGTCTATGGGCAAAGGCGCATCCGTCTTGCCCCCGGAATCCTGGGTAGGATCGCCGCCCAGTAACGTCAGCAGACCTGTTGCTATCAGGAATGTCGTCGACAGGTAGCCCGCAACCGCCATATTGACTGACGTTGCCTCTACGTCTTCCGCCGACATCTTGGGCATGGGGCCCATACCATCCTTGACCATCAGGTCGAGCAAACCGCCGGCGCCTGCCTTAACGGGGCAACCGCTGTTCTGGGTGCCGCGAATGAGCGCCGAGTAATAACTGCCGAGCGCCATCGCGCAGGTCGCCGCGGTGCCCTGGATCGAGGGTGGCTGCGTGATGTCGTGACCCATTTCGATGGCGCCGACCCACTGGATGATGCCCGCCCAGTCCTGCTGCGGGATTCCCATGATCTTGAGAACAACACTCGATGGCAGCGGCAGGGCGAATGAATTGTAAAACTCCATGCGACCGCTTTGCTTCGCGTCGACCAGCAGCTTGCGCGACACAATCGCCGCGATGGCTTCTGCCTGTGCTGCGGCTTGCGTCAGGTACTCGTCCATTGGTTTGCGAACTTCACCATGACGCGGTGGATCGAGGAAGAACAGGCCTTGCGGGTTGTTCGCAAGCACGTCGAAAGGCCCTGGTGCGGGCTTCGGCGGGACATCATGGTTGTTCTTCGCGAAGTTGAGCTCGGAAAAGGTCTCCGAGTCGTCCAGGACGCGCATCACGTCCTCATGGCGGAACACCCAATATGCTTCATAAGGGTCGACCCAGTGCACAGGTGAGTGCTCGCGCATCTTCGCGTACGTCGGATACGGGTTCTTGCTGTACTCGGCATCGTGTGGATTGAAGGAGTCCGGGTCGAACTTCGGCTCGCCTGGCGATGGCTCGGGCACGGGCTCCGGCTCCGGCGTACCCAGGTGTTTCAGCAGAAACTCGGATGATGCCGGGTGCAGCGACATGTGATGGGTGTTTTCCTTGCCCCAGACGTAGTCGTGAAATGGTGACCAATCGCTGCCAGGTGGCGGGATCGGCTGGAACGGATCGCACTCCGATGCATCAACGCCCAATGCACTGACCGTCGCGATGCACAAGGTAATCGGGTAATAGTCCTTTAGCTCGCCGATGCCGACCAAACGCGCAACGCCGGCTGTCATTGCTTCGTAAACATTGGACCCGCCCGGTGCACCTTCCCAGGAATACTCGCTTTGCATGAACAGGGTGGGTGGCGTTTCAGGGTCTGCACGGAAGCAGTATGCCTCGCCAATAATCTCCGGCTTGTCCGACTCCGGCAGCGTGTACAGCGTCGCCGCGGCAAATTCATTGCCTCCCCATTCGAGCATCTTGGCATGCGCAGGAATTTCGCGCTCGCCGTCACCACGACCGCTCGCGACGGCGATGCGTTTGGGTTTTTGCGGCCAGGAGCCGATGGCTTCGAGATCTTGCAGGAACTGGTCGCGCATGGGACTGACAATGACCTCGCCGCCCTGGACCCAGTACTGCATGAATTGCTGGTTCGCCGGCGAGTCGACCAGTGCGGCCAGGTTCTGTGCCAGCACCGACGTCGGTTTCAGGTAATGCAGCAACCACTGGTCGGCGACCGAGGTGTACGCACCGCCGTGTGGCGAGTCGACCGAGAAGAACAGGTGTGTCCCATGGTGTTGCCCTCGCGACTCCATGAGTGCCAGCGCATAGCGAGCGATCAGTCCGCCCATGCTGACACCGCCAACGACGAGCGGGTTCTCGGCGCCATTGGTCTTGGCGACCTTGCCGAGTGTCTCCTGGATACAGGCAACAACGACGTCGGCATTGTTTTGCATCCTGTCCGCACCGTTCGTCAGCCCGATGCTGATCAGGTCATAGCCGCGTGCTTGTAGCTGCTGCAACGTGCCGCAGCCACTGAGTACCTCGTAAACATAGTCCCGTGGGTACCCGCCCGGAAAGCCTTCGCAGACAATCAGGGGATTGACGATCTCGGCATGGCCGGGCGCGCGCCAGACCCAGGCCTGGCCTGTGTTTCCGGAACCCAGTCCGTACAGCGGCCAGGTCTCGTCCGGCATAGGAGCAGCGGCGTCATCTGAAATCGGCAGGGTGGTCGCCGCGTGGAAAGCCTGATCGCCGTAGCGACAGGTAATCTTGAGCGTTATCTCGTCCGCATCGGGATAACGACCCGTCACGTGTTCGCCGAAACGCACAGAGCGCACAGGGCTGCCGTCGCCGAGGTCCAGCTCGATCGCATCGGGCAAAGGCGCACCCGGGTTGCTGCAGTAAAAGCGCTCGTCAACGACGAACGTGACTATTCTGGAGCGGACGCCAGCCGCGGGCCTGTTGAACTGTGGCGCGAGGAGGCCAGCGGCCATGAATGCGTGCGCGTTTTCGATCACCGATCCCAGGCCATCCGGCTCCGGGTCAAGGCCGGTTCCGGCAGCGGCCGCTGCTTCTACTTTTTTCGAAAACTCGGCCGTCGGGATCGACAACACAACGTTTGCGATTGCGATCGGTACCGGGCCATCTGTCGGAAACTCTTTGCTCAACGTAGCCAATGCCGTTGATGCGGTTAAAACGTCCGGCATCAGTGCGCCCGTTTCGAGCCGCGAGTAGTACATCTGCCAAAGCTCCGGCGAGAGCACGGTCGGCTCCAGGCCATTCGGGAACGCGGTATCGCCGAACCAGACGAGCACGCCGCTCGGTACGTCGCGCGGGTTGGGGGCGTCGAACAGCGCATTGAGCTGCGCGGCCAGCGTTTCATTGATGCTCATCAGACTAACTCCTTCCCGGCAATGAACCGCAGGCCGTTGATGCCCGGCAACAGGCAGTACGCACTGCCCCGTGTTGTGACCAGGCGCGGCAGGTCGTCGACGATGATCGGGTCGCGCACGTCGTCGGTGCGGATAATAAACTGACCGCCTTCCTCCGGCTGGGCGCCAAGAATCGGGTCTCGTGCTCCTCTCAATCCCGTCGTCGAGAAATCACCGTTGGCCCAGGTCCCCATCAGGAATTCGTATTGCATCGCGAGATCGCCGCAGATGAAGTATCCGAACAGACCGCGGTCCGCCTTGGTCGGATTCTCCGGATCGAACTGCGGACCATACGGCATGCCGCGTCGAATGATTCTCCGCGAGTGCGGCGAACCCATAACAAGACTGCTGCGCGGATTGAGGCGACGCATGTGCGAGCCGATCGGGCAGCGCATACCATCCCTGTCATCGAAATATTCGGGCGCAATATCGCTCGGCGCGTAGTCGTACTGGTCGACCTTGTCCCAGGGGATTTCGGGGTCGGGGTCCGGTTGATGTGGCGTCAGGATGAGCGGGTTGCCGTTCCTCCATCGTCCGACCATCTTGGCGGCGACCATCTCGGCGTCCATCTTGTGTCGCTTCTCGACCGTGTTGATGAAGTCTTCGAAAGCTTCGACATGCTGATCGAGGACGCGAACTGCGGCGTAGCTCGCATTGTTACCGAGCTCTGGCGGTACATCGCCGAGGTAGTTGCCCCTGTACTGGTTAAGGTAGTCCTTGCCGAGCAGGAAATCGCCTGTCAACGCGTCGGGTTGCATGTCCTTGAGGCGTCCCCCCGGCGCACCTTCGACGTTGGGTTGGCTGATGCCGTCGTGATAACCGAAGTGAATCTTGCCCTCGGGGAACGCATTGGTATCAATCGACCATATTTCGTCGAGCCCACTCACGCCGAATGCTTCACGCAGTTGCTGAGACAGCGCATCTCTTTGCGGGTTGTTCGTCTCGGTCGTATAGATCGACAACATCAGGTGCACCGGCGCCGTCTTCGGGCCGCCCACGGACCAGTGTTCGGGACTGCTCGGTCCCTCATCACCCACGTCCGACGCACGTGCCGCGGGCCCCTGGCTGAACGTTTCCGGAAACTGCGACAACATCGAGTTCGGGATACCCAGGGCTGCGAGCCCGTCATGCGTGATGCCGACGTTCAGGCAATACGGTGGCTTTTCGTCGCCCCAGTGTGCCGCCGTCGTTACCTGCGGCAAGCCCGATTCAGGATCGACGATGTCGCCGAGGAATCCACGGGCGCCGCCGCCGTTCGTTACGCGCAATGCGAAGTGGCGACCATTGCGTTGCTTGTAGCCGCGCAGAATGTTGCCCTGGATATCGTCGAGATCCAGTGTCGCCTTATGCGCGTGGTAGTTTCCCTTCGGCGCGCTCATTTGATTGTACTCGGGCGGATTATCTCGATCACGGTCATCTCCGGATAAGCGGACCAGACACCGCCTGAGGGGATGTCATTGCGATTCACGAAATCGATGAACTCATCCGGGTATTTCTCGACGGGCAGGCTGGGTGCGCCTTCAATAAAGTCGAGAATCGCGTTGAATATCGGACCCAGAACGTCGACGAAGTCCATCAGGTAAGACTGCAGGTCACCGTCGTACGACGTAACCACCTGCAGTGCGCTGAAATCCGGCGTTGGCAGGAATCTCGCGAAATGCACGTAGTGCAGCGAGGACAATGCGTGATGCACGCTGTCCTTGTTGGCGTCGATGGCGGTCAGCAACGCTGGCATCTGCGCGCGGTTTTTCAGTTTCAGTGCCAGGTTGAGCGCGTTCTGAACCTGCACGGGTTGCGCAGTCCGTTCGTATTGCTTTTGCTCCGGCACGGCCGATCTGGTAAGACGAGGCGTATGCAGTCCCACAGTTCTTCTCCCCCAGCTAGCGACTTGTTTTGATTGATTTTTCCGCAGCCAGTATGCGTCGCGCATATTGGAAGCGACATGTTAGCATACGTCTGTTCCGGACCAAGGCATATTCGCCAGGAAGGCCATGCGATCGACGGCTCTCGCACAGACTAGCTTTCTGCCGAAATTGCTTCTTGCCCGCCTCGAACTGGATCCGCCGATCCAGGATTTCGAGGTGACAACCGCCAACGGCGTTCTGTTGCTGAGCGACATTCAGCAATTCACTTCCATTGTTGAACGCTATTCGCACGGCGGCCAGGCCGGACTGGAGCAATTGACCTGGTTGCTCAACAGCTATTTCAGAAATCTTGTCGATATCGTCATCAAGCATGGCGGCGATGTGCTTTACGTTGCTGGTGATGCATTCCTGTGCCATTGGCCGATGGACGTCACATCGGGAGAGGATCCGATACTCAGGGCCTCGAGCTGCGCACTCGAGATCCAAAAGATGCTGCGTACTCGCGCCGCCGAAGACGAAGACGCTCTGGCCACACGCATTGGCATCAGTTCCGGTCAGCTGTTGATCAGTTACCTGGGCGGGCACAAGGGTCGTTGGGAACTCGTGGTATCCGGCAACGCGCTCGACGAGGTTGTCGCCGCGGAGGCCGAGTCGAAGATTGGCGGTGTCGTTCTGGGCCCGACCGCATGGCGGGATGTTCGTGAGTATTGTGTCGGCATCCAGGCAGACTCAGGTGGGGCCGTCCTCAAGAAAGTCAGGACACCGATCGACTCGATGCCCGAAAAGCAGATCAGGCTCGATGAAAATCTCGACCTGGAGCCGTTCATGCCTCCCGCTGTGGCAAGTCGCCTCGACATACCGGAGTCCGAGTGGCTCGCGGAGTCACGGACGGTTTCCGTTGTGCTGGCGAATCTCCCGCCTGTTGTGGACTCCGAAGAGTCCCAGCTGCGCGGCGACGAGAGCATTGAGAGGTTTCAGGAAATCGTTGATCGCTGTGAGGGAACGATAAAGGTCGACGTCGATTCGAAGGGCATCCTGTTACTGGCGGCGTTCGGATTGCCGCCCAAGGCGCACGAAAACGATGCAGAACGTGCAGCTTACTGCGCACAGCAATTGTGTACGGCGCTTGGTGATAGTGTGGAATCGGGCATCGGCGTTGCGACAGGTCGCGCGATCTGCGGCGCATTCGGCAGCGATGCCCGACGTGACTACATGCTGCGTGGCGACGTCATCAATCGCGCCGCACGACTGATGCAGGCTGCGAATCACGGCGTCGTGCTCTGCGACGACTTCACGCGCAAAGCCGCATCAGAGCGCATGGCGTTCGAGTCCAGGGGTGAAATTTCGGTCAAGGGGTTCGCGAAATCGATCGCAACTTTCGAGCCTTCGATGCGCAAGGAAACCACGCGTATCACGAGCGAGATTGTCGGGCGCGAGGTGGAGATTGGCAAGATAACGCAGGGACTCGACGACACCGAGACGCACGAGATTTTCATCATTGAGGCCGAGGCGGGCCTGGGCAAGTCGCATCTCCTGGCGCACGCGGCACTGCTTGCCGAGGCGAGAGGTGTTCGCGTTCTGAGAGTCACAGCGGACGCGATAGAAAAGTCCGCCTCCTACCACGCGTGGCGCCTGGTGTTCACGGACATCTTCGACCTCGAGCCTGGTATGAGCGGCGCGGAGATGGCCGTGGTTATCGGGCGTGCAATGCGCAACATGGGTGAGTTCGAGCGGCTGACCCCGCTATTGTCCGATGTGTTGCCACTGGATCTGCCCGACAATGACGTAACCGCATCCATGCTCGGCGATGTCAGGGCCGCAAACATGCAAAAACTGCTGGTCGGGCTGTTGCGAAAAAAATTGCCAACGCAACGGCTCATGCTGGCGGTCGAGGATGTGCACTGGTTTGACTCGGGCTCCTGGGCGTTGCTGCGCAGCCTGATGAATTCCATCGGCTTCGAGCTGAGTATTATTACGACCCGGCCCGAGGGTGACGGCATTGCCAGTGAACTGCGGCAGCTGTACGAGATCCCCGGGGCTCGCCAGCTGGAGCTCGAAAGCCTGTCGCGAGACGAAATGTCGTTGCTGCTCGCAAGAAAGCTCGGTGTAGATGCGATTCCCGAAAGGCTCGGCAACTTTATTCATGAGCGGGTCAGTGGACACCCGTTTTTTGCCGAGGAGCTCCTCAGCACGCTCGTTGACCGCGGCATGGTCCAGGTTCAGGCTGAAGAGTGCAGCCTGCTGGACCTTGCTGACGAAGACCTGCCGACAACAGTCGAACAGGTCATTGTCAGCCGCCTGGACGCGCTGCCGGCCGGTGAGCAGATGTGCCTGAAGGTGGCATCCGTCATCGGCAGCCTGTTTGCCTGCCGACTGGTCGAGCAGGCTTACCCGCTCGCTCATGAGCGGGAGCAAGTGCCGGAAATGCTGCGCAACACACTACGTGCCAGGCTTGTGGATGAAGATCGGCCCGATCCTGACCTGCATTACCTTTTCAGGCATTCGATCACTCGCGACGTTGCTTACGGCACGATGCCCGGCGCGCAGCGGCGACCGCTGCACAGGGCGGTTGCCCGGTGCCTGGAGTTCAACAGTGCCGACCACGCAACGCAGCACCCTGTGCTTGCCCATCACTGGCTGCAGGCTGCGGACGGGCCGAAAGCGCTTCATTACCTGGAAAACGCCGGCAATCAATCCATGCGCGACGGCGCGTTTCGAGAGGCCGTGGACTTCCTTTCCAGCGCGATCGATCTCATGGACGCAGGGTCGATCGAGGACTCGCCGAACCGCCGCGCCCTGTGGGAAAAGGACATTGGCATTGCGTCCTATTACCTGGGTGACATGCCGGCGAGCAGGGTCCACCTTGAAAGGGCGCTCGAGCAGTTACATCGGCCCGTACCCGAAACCGCGGGCCAGACGATCCTTTGGGTAACCAGGGAGTTCTTCAGGCAGTTTCTGCATGGGCTGTTCCCAGTGCGCTACCGGGGGCGCCGCGCGGCAGAGAAAAAGCTGCTGGACGAGGCCGTGCAGTGCTACAAGCAGCTGGGCCAGGCCTATTACATGGAGGGTGAGTCGGCACCAAGGCTGCTTTACCTGACGCTTAGTGGATTAAATCTCGGCGAAGAGGCCGGCGATTCCGCTCCGCTGGCGCGTGTCATGATCAACGCGGCCGTACTGTATTACGTAATCGGTCGGGCAAAATCCGCAGAGCGTTTTGCTCAGCGCGCGATCGAGATGTCCGCGCAGCCAGAACATGCCGCCGCACAAGGATACGTGTGGCACCTGCGCGCATTGATGTTCGCTCAACAAGCCGAGTGGCGCGAGCTGCGTGCGGCCAGCGACAAGGCCCTGAACATCGCCGTCGATATTTGTGACAACGCGCTTGAGAGTGAGGTTCGCCTGGTCAGGTCCGCCGCGGCAAGGTGTTCAGGCGACTTTGCGTTTGCACCAACCGCCTGGTCGGA
>Ga0265309_10000570_pt1 | contig 14964 bp, 11 predicted proteins | sample Helome_FD_192492 | JGI IMG/M metagenome (GOLD analysis project Ga0265309, IMG submission 192492) | Marine sediment microbial communities from subtidal zone of North Sea - Hel_20160524 (Illumina Assembly) | ecosystem: Environmental > Aquatic > Marine > Subtidal zone > Sediment ...
ACCACGGTGCAACGCAACCACTCCTGCAGTAAGATTGAAATACTCAATTCTCTCAAAACCGGCCTGCTGCATCAGTTCTTTTAATTCTTCCTGATCAGGATGAACACGAATAGATTCAGCTAGGTAACGATAACTATTTTCGTCATTAGCAATATATTTACCTATAATAGGTAACACATTAAACGAGTATTTATCATATATCGGTTGCAATGGCTCCCAGACTTTTGAAAATTCAAGAATAACTAGGCGTCCACCAGGACATAGTACTCGAAACATTTCTTTCAAAGCCACGTCCTTATGTGTCATATTCCTAAGCCCAAATGCAACACTTACACAGTTAAAATAATTATCAGGAAAAGGTAATTTTTCAGCATCGCACTGTGCTACTGATACATTCAAACCACAATCTAAAATTCGGTCACGGCCTATGGAAAGCATAGGATTATTTATATCAGTAAGCCATACCTCTCCGTTTTCTCCTGTATGCTCAATAAACAATGTGCTTAGGTCTGCTGTACCACCAGCAATGTCAAGAACTCGATCACCTGCCTTAACTCCACTTGTCTCTACAGCAAAACGCTTCCACAGCCTATGCATCCCAGCCGACATGAGATCATTCATCAAATTATAGCGTTCTGCTACAGAGTCAAATACTCCTGCTACCTTACGTGCTTTATCAGTTTCAGGAACTGAGTCAAAACCGAAATGTGTAGTTTTAGTCATAACTAATTTTCAATGAAGAATCGTAAAAATAATTTCTGGAAAAATTTATAAATTAACACTATTTATTGTCTTATAGCATTGATTCTACCTGTGTACAGGTGATTCTACAGATAATTTCCTACTTGCACCTGCCTCATCCATTCTTTGTAGATAATGTTGCCACATTTTATCCTGATTTAAACCATATCTATAAAGAAGATCCCACGAATATAAACCTGAATTATGACCATCTGAGAAATTTAGTTGGACAGCATAACTACCCACTGGCTCAATATGATTTATATTTACATCCTGTTTACCAGTTTGTAATATTTCCTGCTCGGGACTATGTCCTCGCACTTCAGCTGAAGGTGAATGGACACGCAGGAATTCGTAAGTAAATTTAAATATCTTTCCATCTACAAAAGAAATCTCCATTAACCTAGATTGCTGGTGGAGTTTTATTTCATTAGGTCTAGGGGTATCTGCGCTTAAACCTGCCATGATAATATTTACTCAGTAGAAGTAACGTGTAATAGATACACCTGTATTTATAGTCTCAAGTATTTAACGCAAGTCAAGTAACTCAACATCAAAAATTAAAACTGCATTAGGTGGAATGGAATCACCTGCCCCACGTGCACCGTACCCAAGATGGGCAGGAATTATTAGCGTTCTTTGTCCTCCGATCTTCATTCCTACAATTCCCTGGTCCCAACCTTTAATTACACGCCCAGAACCCAGTGGAAAAACAAATGGTGTGCCCCGATCAATTGAGCTGTCAAATTTAGCTCCTTTTTTCTGAGGTAAATTCGCTTTATAAAGCCAACCTGTGTAATGAACTTTTACTGTGTGCCCCCCAGTTGCCCCTTCACCAGTCCCTATTTTGGTATCAGTTTTTATAAGTTCTGTTATTTTTGTAGTATCAGAAAACGCATGCTGTGGTAGTAACAACATACTAATAATTAGTATGCTCAAATTAAGTATAGCTTTTACTTTGGCCATGATTACCTCAGAAAAAAATTAGAAACATTTGATTATAATTCGGAACAATATTCTGTTCTAGTATTCTTCAACCAATTACATGTAGTATGAAGGTACTATAAGATAGCTTCCCATAAAGGGTACATAGGACTTAGGTATTATACCTGACATACATAGGCCATCATTTCCTATAAATCCAATAAATAACTTACGTGAATACAGACCTTTAAGAAAATTAACTAGGGACAAATTGTAAATAATTAAATGTATTTACATAGCTTACGACATTACCTGAAATTCGTTTTACTGATATGAACTGGACAATACCTTGATGTAGAATAAAAGCCACTTACTTATTAATATCAGAATACAATTTAAATACAAAGCCCAAGCTGGGCCAAACTATTGAAGTGTTTAGGCATATAATTACACAATGAGCATTTCTACTTATTAAGTATGAATACTAACTTATGGAAAAACCTGGATATCCATAATAAACCTAACTACCAGCAATAAATGAATCCAACTACAATTGAATTAATCGGTGCAATATTATTTGCCATCGCAATAATCCACACTTTTTCAACTAAATTCTTCGAACATTTAGCTCATACACGTCCAGCTCACTCTGGTATTTGGCACTTTCTTGGTGAAGTTGAGGTTGTATTCGGCCTCTGGGCATTGGTTCTAACTGTGGCACTATTAACCATTGATGGCAAACAAGCTGCCACAACTTACCTTGAACAACAAAGTTTCACTGAACCAATGTTTGTATTTGCGATTATGGTGATTGCAGGCAGTCGTCCGATTCTCCAGTTTTCAATGTTCTGCGTGAAGAAAATTGCAAAAATTATTCCATGGTCAGATGGAAGAGCATTTTATTTTGTCACTTTATCATTTGTACCACTGCTAGGCTCATTCATTACAGAACCTGCGGCCATGACACTCGCCGGACTTATGCTTCTTGAACGCTATTACTCAAAAGGTATTACGACTAGACTAAAATATGCCACTCTTGGTGTTTTATTTGTAAACATTTCAATTGGTGGAACGATGACGACATTTGCTGCTCCACCAGTACTTATGGTAGCAAGTAAGTGGGGATGGGACTTCACATTTATGTTCACTAATTTTGGCTGGAAAGCTATGATCGTTGTACTGGTAAATACTTTGGTGGCTACCTTTATTTTTCGACGAGAACTCTCAGAAATGCATTATGATGAAGAAACTCAAGAAAAAAAAGTTCCGCTACCTGTTCTGTTTATACACCTGTTTTTTCTAGTAGGTGTGGTAGTCTTTGCTCATCATCCAGAAGTTTTTATGGGACTACTCCTATTTTTTATTGGCTTTGCTCACGCATATGAACGTTATCAGGATCGGTTAATTCTACGTGAAGGTTTATTGGTTGCTTTCTTTCTTGCCGGCCTTGTTGTTCTAGGAGGACAACAAAAATGGTGGTTACAACCAATGTTAGTAGGTATGGATAATACTATTCTCTTTTATGGTGCTACATTTCTTACAGCATTTACTGATAATGCTGCACTAACATATCTTGGTTCTTTGCTGGAAGGAACAACCGCTGAATTCCAATATTCTCTTGTTGCCGGAGCGGTCACGGGGGGTGGTCTAACAGTCATTGCCAATGCCCCTAATCCTGCAGGTTTTGCCATACTCAAAGAATCATTTGAAGACGATGCGATCCATCCTTTGGGACTTTTATTAGCTGCGTTACCACCTACATTTGTTGCAATTCTTGCATTTCAGCTACTCTGAGTTACAACGGTTACTGTGAAATTGCAGATGATAGCTAAAAACTGATCTTATCGCTGAAGGATGCCAAAAAAATAGATAGATAAGGTACCTTATAGTTAGGCTACTGGAAATCCCTAAGGGTGTATTTAGCCACTATGTGTTTTAAAACGATTACTTTTCTCCATCCATTTTTTAATGCGGTTGGAATCACCAATACGGGTATTCTTTCCCCAAGAATCAAGTAATACTATTATTACCGGTTTACCAAGTATTTGTGCGTGCATAACTAAACAACGTCCAGCCACCTTTAGAAAACCGGTTTTTGAAACATTAATATCCCATGCACCACGACGTACAAGACTATTGGAATTTTTATACAGTAAACTATGTTTCCTATGCGGTAGTTTTATTGAATGCACTGCAGTAGTAGTACATTTACGGATAATCTTGTAGTTGTGTGCAGCTTCAACCAGTTTAGCTAAATCACGGGCAGTAGAAACATTCCTACTACTTAGTCCGGTAGCTTCAACAAAGAAACTGTTCCCCATACCTAGCTCAAACGCCTTGTTGTTCATTGCTTTAACAAATGCTTTCTTACCACCAGGATAAGTACGCCCTAATGCTGCAGCTGCACGATTATCTGATGACATCAGTGACAGCAACAGCAACTCTTCACGAGTAAGCTTAGCTCCTAATGACAATCGTGAACGAGTTCTTTTGATACGGTCAACATCAGCCGATCTAATAGTAATTTTTTCATTTAATGGTAACTTTGCATCAAGCACTACCATTGCCGTCATCAGCTTTGTAATTGAAGCAATCGGTCTAATTTTATCTGCATTCTTACCATAAATAACATTCCCATGTTTAGCATCCAGAACAATTGCAGATTCCGACCTCAGACGTAAATCACCAGGTTTTGCAACAGCAACCCCGTTGAAAAATATTGCTATGGTTATGGATAATGTCAGGATTATTTTTTTCATTTTTCTTGCTCCTACCGAAAAAATATTAGTTTTTTTCGGTTTTTGAAGCTATTTAACTAACCTAATTTATATCGGAATCTGGACCGTAAACTGTATACCAATTCTTGTAAAAAATCTATACTTTACAACCGTTATAAATCAATAAGTTATTATCTAAAATATAGGGATAACACGCGAATTATCCTAGATATCGTCTACCAGATGTGTTTTATGCTGCTCCTCTTGTTGCTGCAACTCCCACATATGAGCATAGAATCCTTTTGCCACAAGTAACTCCTGGTGGTTGCCACGTTCTATAATTCTACCTTTGTCCATTACCACAATCTGATCTGCATCAGCAATCGTAGAGAGCCGATGAGCAATTGTAAGCGTGGTACGATTTGCAGCTATTCGCTTCAACTCTTCCTGTATAGCCTTTTCAGATTTTGAATCCAGTGCTGAAGTAGCTTCATCAAAAATAAGAATTTCTGGTTCCTTCAAAATTGCTCGGGCAATTGCAACACGCTGTTTTTCTCCACCCGAAAGTTTTAATCCTCTCTCTCCTACTGTTGTCTCATACTTATCCGGAAGGTTTTCAATAAAATTATGAATGTGAGCTGATTTTGCTGCCTCATAGACCTCTTCACGACTTGCTTCAGGACGCCCATAGGCAATGTTGTAATAAATACTTTCATTAAACAGAACTGTATCCTGTGGAACAATGCCTATAGCTTCCCGTAAGCTCTTCTGAGTAATACTACGAATATCCTGACCATTAACTAAAATACTACCGCTGGTCACTTCATAGAAACGAAATAGTAAACGTGAGATTGTAGATTTTCCTGATCCACTGTGCCCAACTACTGCAATATTATGGCCAGCAGGAATCTCAAAGGTCATATCAAATAAAATCTGACGATTTGGCTCATAGTTAAAATTTACACTCTCAAACCGAACTGAAGTGTCTCCCTTCACGAGATCAGAAGCACCTGATTTATCCTTTATCTCCTCACTTTCCGTCAGCAAAGTAAACATCTTTTCCATATCTGCCAATGAATGCTTGATTTCACGATAAACAAACCCAAGAAAATGTAACGGCATATAAAGTTGCAGCATAAAAGCATTGACTAAAACCAAATCACCTAATGACATAGACCTCGTAACCACTCCGTCAGATGCCAATAACATTAGCAATGTCACCCCTAACGCAATAATGGCACTTTGTCCGGCATTGAGTGCTGCAAGAGAGGTCTGGTTACGTACTGCTGCAGTTTCCCACTTCTGCAAATGCTCATCGTAACGCTGTGCTTCCCATGATTCGTTACCAAAATATTTCACAGTTTCATAATTTAGTAAGCTATCTATAGCGCGTGTGTTAGCTTTTGAATCCATATCATTCATGGTGCGGCGGAAAATCATGCGCCATTCAGTAATAATTAACGTGAGCGCAATATAAGCTACTAATGTTGTAAATATAATTACAGAAAACCAAATATCATAATTAGAAAGAAGGATCACTGCTACTAAGCCAATTTCCAAAAGAGTTGGGAGAATATTGAATAACATAAAATTGAGCAAAAATGATATCCCACGTGAACCCCGCTCAATATCACGCGATACACCACCAGTTTGGCGTTCTAAGTGAAAGCGCAGCGATAACGCATGCAAATGCTCAAAAACTTTGATTGCAACACGCCGGATTGCCCGCTGTGTTACCTTTGCAAAAATGGCATCACGTATTTCACCAAACAAAGTGCTACAAAAACGTAACACCCCGTAGCTCACAACCAACAATACTGGTAACACTAGTATGTCAGGTGACTGATCAAGTGTGTCAACGATTTCTTTCAAAACTAATGGAACCGAAACACTTGCGAGTTTAGCCATTATCAATAGCAATAATGCAAGTGATACTCTGCCTTTAAATTCCCATAAGTACGGTAATAATGAACGAATCGTCTTCCAGTCATTGCGATTGACTGATGGTTTTTCTAAACGTGTGGGACGCATTAATTAATTTCCAGAACTAGGATTAACTTCTAATTGCTACAAATACAGATAAATCAATACAAAAATTTGCACTTATTCAATAACTTCATGTAATAAAAAAATCAAATTTAATTCTTAAAAAACTCAAGAAACCCTAAAGGTGAACGCCTCAATGATTCAGGTTCCCAGCCACCACCAAGCGCTTTAAATAAATCAACTGTTGCAATCAATCGATTCTGACGACTTTGTATAACTGCCAATGCTGCATCATTGTAGATTCTTTGTGAATCCAATACTTCAAGGTAAGCTGAATATCCTGATTCATAGCGATTCTCAGAAATTTGTAAGGCTTTTTTTGCTGAAGCCTCACTGGTTTGCAAAGCAATCTCTTGCTCTGTACTTTTGCGTACTGTAATTAACGCATCGTTCACTTCTCTGAACGCGGTTCTTATAGAACCCTCATATGAGATTAATGCTTGTTTTTGTTGCGCGCTGGCTTGATCTAAACGTGCAAGTAATCTGCCTGCATCAAAAATTGGCAAATTTAGATTTACACCGGCTGTCCATATATTTGCTGCCGATTTAACCAGGTTACCTAATGTAATACTTTCTCTGCCAAAACTTGTTGTAAGCATAATACTTGGAAAGAGAGACGCTTTAGCAACACCAATATTAGCAGTTGCAGCTATCACTTGCTCTTCAGCTTGTCGCACGTCAGGCCGTGATTCAAGCAAGCTGGATGGAAGACCAGCTGGCGGTGTAGGTGGCGTAGGCAAAGTTTTGATGTCACCCTCTTTCAGTTTCAGATCAAGCACTCCGGTAAGTACAGCTAATTGATGTTCGCTAATAGCACGCTGACGCGAAAGATCGGTAATTTTTGCCACTAGATTAGAATGAGCTGTCTCAGCTTGGTAAACATCTAGTGCTGAGGTAAAACCCTGCTCTAAACGTCGTCTGGTAATTTCCAGGCTTTCTTCACGGTTACGCAAATTATCCCGGGATACAGAAAGCTGCGCATCAAGACTACGTAGCAATAAATAATTAGTCACAATCAAACCAGAAAGGGATAAATACACAGTATCCCTGGCATAATATGTGCCTATCGCCTGAGCCGATGCAGCTTCTCTGGCACGGCGTACTTTCCCCCAAAAATCTAATTCAAATGCTGTACCAAGAGAGATACTATAAATCTGGCGTACTGCGTTTAGTCCAGGAAAAACTGGAATTACGCTTACTTTTGAGATACGTGAACGTGTTGCATTTGATTTAAAATCGATTGTTGGAAAAAGTGCAGCCCCCACCTCTTGTAAATATGCGTCAGCCTCTTCTACCCGTGCTATAGCGAGCTTAATATCCGTGTTATTTTCCAAAGCTTTGGCCACCAGATTATCCAAAACTGGATCCTGATAGAGTTCCCACCAGGTACTTGAAATCAGAGCAGCTATTTGATCTCGATCCTCTATGGTATTGCCCCCAACTGAGAACTCAGTTGGAACAATATCACTACTCTCAGGGCGCTTATAATCAGGACCAACTGATATACAACCCTGAATTAACAAACTCATTCCTATTAGCAAATAAAATAATCTAAAGCGAGATCTCATTCTGATTCTCCCGCCAATTTTTCACCATCTTTCTTTGTATTTTTTCGTGACAGCCAAACAAAGAACAATGGAATAAATACTGTGGCAATAAAGGTAGCCACTATCATGCCGCCAAATACACCGGTCCCCATTGATTGGCGTGCAGCTGAGCCTGCACCAGTAGCAATTACAAGTGGAACAATCCCAAGTACAAAGGTCATTGAGGTCATAACAATTGGACGGAAACGCATACGTGCAGCTTCAATGGCTGCTTGCGCAACAGGCACGCCTTCCTCCATTTTCTGACTAGCAAATTCCACGATCAAAATTGCATTTTTTGCTGCCAACCCGATCAAAGCAATTAAGCCTACTTGAAAATAAATATCATTAGGCATCCCGCGTAAAAACACCGCAAGTAATGCGCCGGTCAGTGCAAAAGGTACAGCCATAATCACCGCTAGTGGTAAAGCCCATGTCTCAAACTGTGCGGCTAAAATCAGAAACACCATAATAATTGCAAAACTAAAAGCAAAGATTGCTGCTGAACCAGTTCGTTTCTCCTGATAGGCTTTACCAGTCCAAGATATCTGGTAGTTATCTGGTAAACTTCTTGCAGCAATCTCTTCAACTAACTGAATAGCATCACCCGAACTGACACCAGGCGCCCCACTTCCAAGTATTTTTGCCGATAGCAGGCCGTTATATCGCTCTAGCTGTTCTGCACCGACCAAATCACTTACTTTACTCAGAGCTGATAAAGGTACCATCGCACCAGATTGTGAACGCACATACACTCTCCCCAAATCCTCTGGCTTCATACGATATTGTGGTTCTGCTTGCATTTGTACACGATAAGTACGTCCGGACCGATTAAAATCGTTAACATAGAGTGAGCCCATAGTGCTTTGTAAAGTGGCATAAATATCAGTAATTGGAACATCCTGAGAAATTGCCTTGGCTTCATCAACCTCAACAAAAAACTGTGGCACAGTAGGGCGAAAAAAAGTATTGATGCCGGTCAGACGAGACTCTTTTTTTAACTCTCCAATAAAGTTATTGACCACACCGGATAAACGTAAAGGGTTTGAATCACCTCTACTTTGTACATAGACTTCAAATCCCCCTGAGTTTCCCAGACCACGGATTGCAGGTGGGTTAAATGCAATTGCCAGACCATCAGGTTGCATCATGCCAATACCAGTTAATTTTTTAACAATATCTTCCGCTGAGGCTGAACGTTCAGACCAGTCCTTGAATGCAACAAACATAGTTGCTGAGCTTGTTTTATTACCACCACCTATAAGATCAAATCCATTTACAACGAATTGATGTGATACTGCGGGATCATCTGCAATAGCAGCTCGTACTGCTTCAGCTGTTTTAGTTGTTCGTGAAAGTGTTGCTCCATCAGGTAATATTGTTGCAGTTACTACATATCCCTGGTCTTCAGGTGGGACAAAACTACCCGGCACTAATTTAAGTAAATAAATCGCAATTGCGATGAATCCTATAAATACAAATGTACCAGTAATTTTGTGACGTATTGTAAGATCAACTGTACGAGTATAGAATTCAGTAAACTTACGGAACCCACGGTTGAATGATTTGAAGAATGCAGATTCTCCGTGCGTTTTCTTCAGTAAAATGGCACATAATGCAGGTGTTAAGGTTAGCGCCACTACACCAGAAATAACCACAGCAACAGCTACGGTAACAGCAAACTGGCGATATAACTCACCAGCAATACCTCCAAGAAAAGCAACAGGCACAAATACTGCACATAGCACCAGTACAATTGCGACGACTGCACCTGATACTTGTTCCATCGCTTTAATGGCCGCTTTAATTGGGGATAATTTTTCTTCCTCCATTAAACGCTCAATATTTTCCAATACTATAATTGCATCATCCACCACAGTACCTATGGATAACACCATAGCAAAAAGTGTTAGCGTATTTATTGAGAACCCGAACATCCACAAACCGGCAAAAGTGCCCACCAAAGAAATAGGTACAGCGATCATTGGGATCAGTGTAGCGCGCCAACTTTGCAGAAATAGGAATACAACGAGCAAAATCAGCACCATTGCTTCCCCAAGTGTTTTAATTACCTCCCAAATTGATGCCTTAACAAACAAACTGGTATCGTATGGCACCACATAATCCATCCCCTCAGGAAAACGTTGCTTAAGCTCATCCATTTTGACCTTAATAGCATTTGCTGTATCGAGAGCATTAGCACCATTCTGCAAAAAAATAGGAATACCTGTTCCAGGTTGACCATTAAGTGTGGTACGTACGTTGTAGCTTTGCGCACCTAATTCAATACGGGCAACATCTTTAAGATAGAGAACACCTCGTGGACCACTGGCACGAATAACTATATTGCCAAATTGTTCTGGTTCCAACAGACGCCCTTTGGCAACTACGGTATACGCTAGCTGTTGATCTGCAGGAGCAGGTTCTTGTCCGATCTTTCCAGAAGCATATTGCGCATTCTGTGACCGAATTGCGCTGGCAATATCTGATGTAGTTACTCCAAGTTGCGCCATGCGATCGGGGCGCAACCAGATACGCATGGAATAATCTTGACCACCGAAAACAGTTGCATCACCAACACCTTTAATACGTTTTAATTCATCCAGTACATTAAGTGTTGCATAATTACTTAAATACAACGTGTCATGCTTAACCTTGTCTGAAATTAGCATAACAACTATCAGAATGTCATTAGATCGTTTCTGTACTACAAGACCAGTTCGACGCACGTCATCTGGTAAACGTGGCAGAGCAATATTCACTCGATTGCTTACGTTAAAAGTCGCCTGATCAATATCAGTTCCGACCTCAAACGTTGCAGTAATTGTCAATGTGCCACTGGAATCAGCACTGGAACTAAAATATAATAAATTTTCAATACCACTTAGCTCTTCTTCAATCGGTGCAGCAACTGTTTTTGCTAGGGTATCTGCACTTGCACCAGGGAAAGTAGCAGTCACTAATACGGTAGGCGGTGCAATTTGTGGATATTGAGCGATAGGAAGCTGCATTGCTGAAGCCAACCCTGCCAAAACAATGATAATGGATAATACAGATGCAAAGATTGGTCGTGTGATGAAGAATCTTGTCATGATGATTACAGTTATTTTCCACCGCCAGAGTCAGTCTGTTTTACTGATTCTGCATGACCCATATCTTTAGATTGTGGTAATACCAGAGTACCTGGACGAAGCTTTATAAGATTATCAACAATTACTTTGTCACCTGCTTGAAGTCCCTCAAGAATCACCCAATCTTTTCCAACCCAGTTTCCGGTTACAACTGGTCGCATAACAGCTTCATTCTTTTCATTAACCACATAAACTGCCTTACCAAGATCAGATGTCAAAACTGCTGTCTGAGGAACAAGAAAAATCCCTTTTCGTTCACCAGTTGTAACTCGGACGCGAACAAACTGTCCAGGTAACAACTGCTGATCCGAGTTATCAAATGTTGCACGTAACTGTTGTGTGCCTAAGGTAGGATCGATTTGTCTGGCAGCAAAGTTTAGCTTTCCATTGTGATCATATTCAGTACCGTCCGGTAATAATAACGTTACATTTATTACATTTTGTTCACTCAGATACCCTCCAAGTTTTGTCAATTCATTATCAGATAAGCTAAAACGAACCCAAATTGGTGATAATTGAATAATCGTTGTCAGCAAGCTTGTATTAGCTTGTACTAACACTCCTTCAGAAAGTTGGCGACGACCTGATACTCCTTTTACGGGAGCAGTTACGGTAGTATATGAAAGGTTAAGTTTTGCATCCCGTACACGAACTTTAGCTTGCTGCAAGGCAGCATTTGTAATTGCATTCTCAGACACTGCATTATCGTATTCACGTTGGCTAATTGACTTCGTGGCGAGTAACTCTTGTAGACGATTCTCTTCACGTCGAGTTTGCTCAATCCGAGCTTTTTGTTCAGTAAGTTGGGCTTTGGCCTGCGCCAATGCATTCTGATAGGGAACCGGATCAATTAAAAACATTGGTTGACCTTCCTCAACAGCAGCACCCTCCTCGTATAAACGTTTCATCAGAATACCTCCCACACGAGGGCGTATCTCAACTTCCTTAGCACCTTCAGTCTGTGCAACTGCCTCAGCACTAATTGGCACACTTGTAGGATCAACCGTAATCACGCTGACAGGCATAGCCATTTGTGAAGAAATTTTATTAGGGGCTTCCTGATTTTGATTACCGCATGCCGTCAGAATAATGACTGTAACAAACACAACGACTATCTTTAAGCAGGCTACAAACTGCAAATTACAATGACTGCACCCGCTAAAATTAGATAACAGCATAAATTAATCCCATATTTTTACTAAAATAACTTGCTTACATTCATGAATGTATGTAATTATATACAAACATCCTCGTATGTAAACAAATATCTGAAAATATGGTTCGAAAAACTAAAGAAGACGCCGAATTGACGCGAAAAAGTATCATTATCGCGGCGCGGGAAGTATTTCTAGTTAAAGGGGTTAGCCGCACAACTATGGAGCATATAGCGAACCAGGCTGGAGTCACACGCGGAGCAATCTATTGGCATTTCAAAAATAAGACTGAAGTATTCCAGGCTATGCGTGAACAAGTATTTCTGCCTTTAATAGATCGCATGGACGATACACTACTAGTTGAAAGTAACATAAATCCGCTGGTACGAATCGAAAATTTTTTATGTGGAACAATCCAGCTCCTCAGTAATAGCGTCGAAACTAGACAGATTTACGAAATTATGATGATTAAATGTGAATATGTGAATGAATTTTCAGTAGTTTTACAGGAAATCCTGCAAACATGCTCTGGTATAGAAGAGAAACTACGATTTACTTATGAAAAAGCAGGGGAACAAGGGCTATTACACCCTTCACATGAACCAGCCCAACTAGCTATTGATACACAGTTATTTTTTATTGGCTTGCTACATATGTGGGTAAAAGATTCGGATGGCAAACATTTCCGAAATAGAGCAATTAAACTAATTAAAGCTCACATGAATCTCCTCATTCATTAAAAGCCGTTCTCTTCTAAACGAGTAACCTGCTTCATACTCCTAATATTCCCATTCCATAATAAGATTTATATAAATTCATAGCTAATTCAATTAGTTGAAAGATATTTATTCAGCTTAATAAAAAATATATTATATACTTGACTGAATCAATCAAGTATTTTATAGTTGACTAAATTAATCGTGTATTAGCAATATTAGCTACACTAAGTTCTGGACAGCTTAACCTAAAATTATGAGGCAATTTTATGAGGCTAACAACCAAAGGAAGATTTGCAGTTACCGCACTCTTAGATCTTGCAATGCAACGTACCAGTGGACCAGTAAAACTTGCTGAAATAAGTAAACGGCAGCAGATCTCATTATCTTATCTTGAACAATTATTTACCAAACTCCGCCAAAGGAGACTAGTTGATAGTGTGCGCGGCCCAGGTGGAGGTTATTGCCTTGCCAAAAAAATGGAGCATGTCTCAGTAGCCGATATCATCCTTGCTGTTGATGAGCCCATTGATTCGACACAATGCGGTGGAAAAGAAAATTGTCACAATGATAGGAAATGTATGACACACGATCTATGGATAAAACTTAATGAACTTATATTTGACCATTTAGGTTCAGTAAGCCTGAAACAATTAGTTGATGAACAACAAGCAAACAAAGACAGTGTTATAGAGATGGTGGATATGCGTAAACTTACTTCTGATCAAGAACACGCTGTGTCCTCAGCTTAATTAATCCTACAGTGAAAAGGGCTATTTTTCTTTTTCACAATTTAGAAATTAGATAGGGATAGTGATGGCTATTACATTAACTAAAAATGCAGCAAAACAAATTCTGGAAAAACTTGCACAAAGGGGAAAGGGGGTAGCCTTACGTGTTGGTGTAAAAAAAGTTGGCTGCTCCGGCTTTGCTTACATATTTGACTATGCTGACGAAATACGAGCTGATGACCAGTTATTCGAGTCACATAAAGCTAATGTAGTAGTTGATGCCAGTAGCCTGCAATTTCTGGATGGATCAAACGTTGACTTCGTTCGGGAAGGCCTCAATGATTCTTTTAAATTTGATAACCCTAATGTTGATAACACATGTGGCTGTGGTGAAAGCTTCAGCCTGAAAGAACCAATTAAAGCATAGCTGAAAGAGGTTTTTTCAGAATTTTGAAAAGATGATTTAAAGGTATCTCCTACGACCAAAAATATGGAGCTAACAGAATGAGTGCAGTGTTACAAAATGTTGTCAATAAACCCTATAAGCATGGTTTCGTCACAGAAATTGAGTCTGATATTGCACCAAAAGGACTAAATGAAGACACCATAAGGTTAATATCTGCCAAGAAGAATGAACCTGAATGGTTACTTGATTTCCGCCTCAAGGCATATCAGAAATGGCTCACGATGGAAGAGCCTGAATGGTCAAATGTTAAATACCCAAAGATCGATTTCCAAGCAATCAGTTATTTTTCTGCACCAAAGCCCAAGAAAAAATTAGCTAGTATGGATGAAGTTGACCCCGAATTATTACGTACATTTGAAAAACTTGGTGTACCAATGTCTGAACGTGCAGCACTTGCTGGTGTTGCTGTTGATGTAATTTTCGACAGTGTATCGGTAGCAACTACCTATAAAGAAAAACTTGCTGAGGTCGGTATTATTTTTGGCTCAATTTCTGAAGCCGTTCATTCGCACCCTGAGCTTATAAAGAAATATCTTGGTACTGTAGTCCCGGTTGGCGATAACTACTATGCCGCACTGAATTCAGCAGTATTTACTGATGGCTCATTTTGCTACATCCCGAAAGGAGTCAAATGCCCGATGGATTTATCAACCTATTTCCGTATTAATACTGAAGAATCTGGGCAGTTTGAACGTACACTTATTATTGCTGAGGAGGGAGGCACTGTCTCCTATCTTGAAGGTTGCACAGCA